>JAABUP010006826.1_pt1 | contig 15849 bp, 13 predicted proteins | sample 5559201 | NCBI WGS metagenome assembly JAABUP01 (sample SAMN10711887, study PRJNA513373) | rock metagenome | isolation source: Antarctica rocks | place: Antarctica
TCACGTTGGCGCAATGGCTTAGTGATTGACCTGAGTGATAGTAATCGACCAACCTAGCCGAGAATGAGATACTTGACCCTTTTTTGAGCGAGCAGCTAGAATCAGAAGATAAATTGCAACAACTAGACCCAAAAGAACAGCGTTCAAAGATGATGCCAGTCAGCATCCGTCTTCGAAGTTGGGCAAAATTAAGATCTTATCGGGCATCCTGACTCGGCACAAGTTCTGAAGATTAGGAAGCTTCGCGATCCTCACAAAGCAGGCTGTACCATAGTAAGTATCCCTACTCTACAGAGTCATTGGGGTGAAAAGGTAGCGTTCGTAAGGAGATCGCCAATGTTGGAATCAAACCTCATGGATCACATTTCTACTTCATCACCCCCAGCTCAGTCTATGCCATCATATCCATTGTTCTCTAATTATTGCTTCCAGCGTAATAATGCGGTAGGATTAGGCTAGATCCAGCTGTAATGTTTCGGCCAAAACACTTCACGAGGGGCACATACGGTCAGAAGCAGGTAGCGTGGGCTTTTGTGATTATCCTTTGGGAACCCCAGGTCTCTCCTTTTTAATGGGGCTGGAGCATTGCGACCGCAGGGCAATTATTGTGTTTAGAGGCCCTAGGAGGCATGTAATAGAAGGATCGAAGAGCAGAGCACTGCGGGTTTCGCAACATAAGACCAAAGCATTGAATGGGTAAAAGTCATTTGAATTGTCTATCTAATCTCCAAATTGCTGCGCCGCTTCAACGCAATGAGGTAAAATAAAGGAGGTATGTACACCAGGCTGAGCGACACGAGGTTGGACAAACGAGGTAGGCAAAGCCTCCAAGACAGTCGGCCCTTCCCACTACAGCGGTCTTGTTTGTTGTATCGCCCGTGCTTCGCCGAAGCGTCGCTGGTATAATGCACCCCAACATGGGAAAAGTCAAAGCATCGCGATTCCGAAGAAAGGCAAGCCGAGGTGCATGATAGCCTTGAGGACCTGATTTGCGCATGTGCGGTGTCACGTTCGCTCGATGACTTTTGCCACGTACGCTCAATGGCAGGCCAAGTACGCTCGATGACTGGGCCACGTACGATCGTCGACGGTGCCCATGGAAAGCAGTGATGGGAGCCCACGACCGATGATTAGCTGTGCTGAGTAGAGGAAGACTTACTAAGGTGAAGAAGTGCTGGAGTGTTGAGGACTGGATGAAGATACGCTGAGTAGAGACGATTCAGAAGAAGTGTTGCAGTGCTAAAGACTTAACGAAGAGTTGCCAAAGAGCAATGAGTTGAATGATGTGTTGAGGTGCTGAAGAGTTGAAGAGAAAAGAGAAGAGGAGAGAGTAGGATGAGAGGTGAAATGTGAGTGTTTAAATAGACAGCAGCTACGCCAGGTAGCCACCGTGGCTTCTCCTCTCGCTTACTGAACAAATGATATGACGGATAATGAAATTGAGAGTTGATAGTGAATATCAAATTGGCCCCTGTGTTGCAAGGGTGAATCGGAACGGGGAAAATCTCTGCACCGCTCAACACTGAGGAAGTCACCAAGCTACAAGACTCTTTCCAAGCATTTCTTCAGCTCTAACCGTGGACTGGCTTTATGCATCACAGATCCTTGGTAGAAAACGCCGTCAATGCCTGGTTTTCTCGCCCAAAGTGTTACGTTTACGCTTGCAATGATTTGAGCTAATCGTGTCCATGCAAGGTCACGCTGATCCGGGTTTCTCTAGTCAGTCTGTTTCCTTCGAGCATATTTTGACATCGGGTTACATCTTCAAGGCTGGAGGGCCTCGATCAGTCGTCCTTGTTACATAGTCAAATTATCCAAGCACGCGATATCCGCATGACGGTTTGTGTGGAACGAAGACTGTGATCGAGCATTGGCCCTTAGCTTGCTTCACGAGATATCCGATTCAGAGGTCTCCAATACGACAAAGTATGTCAGAGTCTGGAATCAAGACAGACATACACCTTCCAGCCCATTCCCCCTTCATGCAGTCAAGCAATCACCATGACGTATCTTGCTTTTCCAGGAGTACAAATTCTGAAAACAGCAAGTCAAAGTTTCCCAGTCATAGCACGTATAGTGGACTATCGAAATCAGGCTTGACAGCCAATGGTTTGTGGAGTGCAAAGACATCGCGGTGATATAATCTCGGCCTATTTCAACCGTTTTTTACCCCAAGTGTTCGGAATTCCATTGTGAGTCGCTAGGAAATAGAAATGTAAACACGGTCGTAATACAGTGGCTGCCAGTTCTCAGCTTCCGGCGTCCTGACGTTTGGTTGCCTTCCCGATAACACCCCTATTTCGCTAGGGTACCCCTGGAGCCCCTTTTGCCCCTTGTAGCGGTCGGACTTCGGGTAAACTAATTTATGCACTAAGACATCAACGCCACACCTCCATCCAGCCTCTGAGATCCTATATTTCAGGTTCTGATTCGTGCTGGGCTTAGACCAAGAGCCCCAATTACCTCAGATGGATAACACCAAGGCAGACCTGGTCGACCCAATCCCAACACCACATTGGGGTTCCCAATCAGGAGTCGCCTTCACTATCACTGCAACTGCAACGATCAAAGCTCAGCCACAGCTCATACTTGACACCCTCTTGAACACCTCCACTTGGCCACAGTGGAATCGATTCGTTCCCCGTGCCTCTTTGTCCGATGCTCCAAGAGAACCAGAAGAAGCGTCACGATTGCGGCCAGGCGTACTATTCACTGAACATGTCGATATGGCAGGCCGTGGCAGATCAACAATAGTCAAGATGAAACTTCTCATGACCAGTCTCGATGAGATAAATGAGCCAGAGCGTCACGGTTATAGGATCGTATGGCTGGGCCAAAATTACCCCACCTGGGCACTTCGCTCAGAAAGGGTGCATGAGATTTACCAGGCAGACACGGATGGAGACGCAACCTACTATGTGTACGAGACCTTCAGTGGGCCTCTAGCTTGGGCTGTAAAGCTCTTTGTAGGGCAGACCCTCGTGGAAAGATTTGCGCAATGGAACGCGGAATTGAAAGGCTTCGTGGAGAGAGACACCTGATGCTGCGAATTCGGCTCACCTCAGTACCGCAGCCGATTGTACTTGAAACTTGGCGAATCAGTCTCACCTCGCCCAAGATCTTCTAGAGGCTCATATATAATATGACATTGTAACACATTCCAGAGCCTTTACTAACCATGATAAACTTTTCGCGTGGAGGTGAAAGATCGCTTTTCTTAACGCTGCGGCATTATCAATGATCAAGATGTCGGTGGAAAATTTCAAGTAGCTCTCATTTCCCAGTCAGTATGTCGCCTGTTGCCCACGTTAAAATATATTTGAAGGCTCTTCCCGAGCAAGTTGCCCGGTCCCTATTATTCCCTCTGCATTATGGAAATTAAAATAGCACTGCCAGAACCTCCATCCACTTATTAAGTATAAACTTAAGCCTTCGACTACATCTTGCACTGTGTCCCAATCAAAGAAACGATCTGGAAGCACGCTCTGTATCTCAAGACTAATACCGTCACCTAGCGATTTGTAGAAGAGTTGCCCGATATTTGGAGTGATGGGATAAAATGTATGTGCGCCTTGTTCATCGATCTGCTGGGCGATGTAATCCTTAGATACGACAACCAGACTCTCTATAAATGCCGCCGAAAGAGCGCGCCGACGGAGGCCGAAGCCCAAGAAGAGGACCGTTTCGGTATTGGGCACAACGAAGCGGTACGGGAGAATGACCGGGTACAGAGCTCTGATTGAAGCACTACCGTCGGTGGCGTTAGACCTAGATCTGAAGCCACTAAACTCTATTTGCTGCGCAACAGAGGAGGATGCCAATGATGACGAAGAAGGCAGGAATAATGACATCAAAAATACCAAGGTTGCCCTAAGAAACATGGCTTTCCAAGATTATGGCTTCTCTCACGTAGCTGACTTGTGGGCTAGACTTCGCTGGCAACGACGGTTTCACGAGGGAGAGATAGAGTTCTCGCTGTGTGAATTCTCCCGCGCGAATGGGAGAGTTTCCAAAAACGCATGAATCTCGCAAAATTAGAGACGCACCCATACCCTATCACAACCAAAAGGGCATACTACACTGCGACAAAATTCGCTCAAGGACCTCAGGGTCACGTCATACTCAATCGTCGATCTACAGATTGACCACATGAGGCCATGCGGGCACTACCTCCATGGAGATTATCCTGGTCATGCAACACCGTAGGGCGTCCTTCTGGCAATTCGTCTTGTAATTACTACAGGGATGTCTTTTTGGGCAAGGCTCAAGCAATGGTCTTTCCGCGTTGTTGGTCTTCTAGCAATCGAAAGGAGGAAAAGCTGTGCCGATCTTAAAGAACTTGGATATTGGGATGACGGAAGGCCCTCAAGCAAGGTCTTTTGATAGCTAATCTTGCTTTAATGGAATTAAGCCAGCCAGATCAGCTTCGCATTCATAGAATGAGAGAACGTACTCAGCAATCACAATAAAGTTTAGGTCGGGTATTCAAAAGATTTTCTTCTAAAGGACTTACTAGATTCATTCTGACATATTGCATGAACAGTGGTGTCCTCGATCGTAGGCGATCATTCTGATATCAAGGCTTGTGTGCGTTCAACGACTATTGATAAAATTTTGGCCTTAGAAACCGATTGTGCAGGTAGGTCAATGGAAATGACAACGTAAATTGGACGACGAAGAACTCATTTAGTGATAGGGACGATGATACGAGGGGACTTGACTAAGATACGGTTGGAAATCGGGATACTCGCGAGCCATCAATGAGCATTAGATCGACGTGATGGAATGACATGACGCTGCCTGTCGAAAGCCAAGGCATGGATGCATCGGAGTTAAGTTGTTTCTCGGACATAAGCGGAAATGAAATTTTCTCAATACGTGGTTGCCAATCGATGGAATCAAAACTTGTTGAAGTCAGACAAGATGCAGTCCTCCAGCAATCGTGATCCAATGCAACGCGGAAATGATAAGGACTGAGGGTATATCTCGTTGTGGCCATGGTCTGTTCGCCCGATATCGATCTCAGGCAGCCACTAGCCCGCATCATACAGAGGATACAGCGCGGTTCAGACACACGATGTACCCAAGCTCTGCCAGATGGGATTGAGGGACTGGGAACAATACATTCCATTAATGCTATGCTAAAATACTAACGATACCAAAGAAAAGCACAATCCAATCAAAACCTATCCCCAACCCTCCATCTCAACCCTCACTACCTCCCAGCCACCCTCCCTCTATGCCTTCACAACGGACAATGCAGAAGCGTAGCTGATCGGCTTCACCACGGCAGCGCAACTCCTGTTGACATTCGTTCGTTGCTGACTGACCAATTTGGATTCCGTCTTGTCGCCGCTAGCAGCCAACCCCCTCCTCCACACGAGGTCTCGTTCTTGTCGTGGCTCCTGTTTGTCAGCTTGGCGCCAGGCGAGTATCGGCCTTTGATTAGTTTCGGACGCCCATGGCATCGTCTTCGTTGCCTTCTGCTTCTCTCCGCCCAAGTCTGGACGGGAGGGCTTTCTCTTCCCCAACGATGCAGACGTCATCTCGGGCACGTTCCCCTTCTCTCTCAGAATCCTCCACGTTTCCTCCAAGACATCGATAAAATGTTGGTGACTGTTGTTTGTGACTTGTGCCATGCGGTTGTTGGTTGATATGACTTCCTGCCAGTGTGAATAAAGGGTGCGGTCGCGAATGGTGTCGGCAAGGCTTTGCAGGATTCTCGAAGGCATGTATTTTGCCTTCTCGGAGTTGGCGAAGAGGTCCGCCATTGTCATGAATTCGTTTACCGGCGAAATCTGGTATTTTTTGTGTCCCGCTGAGTTGGTTAGCATTGGTTACTCGATCGTTCATGGAGTACCGTCACTTACATTTGTAATGTCTTTCATCGCTGACAATGTATCCTGGGAGATCTTTGCCGTCGGGGAAGACCGCCTGCACGAGCCAAGTGGTGAAATCGTTGGTGCCGGTCTTGTGTCTTTGGTGCAAGTCTATGAGTACACGCTCGGCCGGCAAGGTCGTCCCACACTCTCTCCTCATCTTCTCCAGCCTCTGCTCTCTCCCACATCCAAACATTGGCCTCCTCCTCCTGATCTCTATCTCTGCCGGGCTCAATGCTCCGGCTTCACGCTCTCCCGACTGGCTTCTCCTCTCCCGCCAGTTACCTTTTGCCGCGGTCTCCTCCTTTCCTCTGCCCGCCCATAGCTCCAAAGGGGATTGCGAACGACTTCTTGGTGATGCACTCATGATGGCTATTGTATGTATCCAGGGATGGAATGACGGCGATGATGGCGGATGGCGAGGATGCTGATAATGATATTGGTGATGTCGATAATGGTGATGATGCTGATGGTACTGGTGCTGATCCTGAAGGTGATGTCGATAATGATGATGGCGCTGATGGTACTAGTGCTGATCCAGATGGTGATGGTGCTGATGCTATTCCTGGTGATACTGGTAGTACTGAGATAATTGTTGATAATGGCAATGGTAGTGGCTATGAGAATGCTATAGCTGCTAGAATTGCGTCTGAGATGGGGATAATCTCAGTGATAAAGGGTCGATGAGTGCAAGAGAAGTGTTCTGAAGAAAGCAGGGGAATTGATCAAATGCAGGCTCTTTTTATGCCCACAGGATGGCTGGCGCATGCCAACAGAAAAAAAGGAATAAAAAGCAAGAGGGCCGCATGCCTGACTCAATACCTCCTATACGAGCAAAACCTAGGCTTGTAGAGGGGGAAAGCGCAAGTTCTGGTTGCTTATTCCAGTCAACCTACCCACATTTTCTCGTATTGATCGAGCAAAAGCATACTCGAGGTCCAAAAAACTCCTCACAGCGAGAACAAACCGGATAGAACTGACTCACATCGGGCCATCGCCCCACCCATTCTCAGCATCCAGACTGTTCTATGTCTCGAGGTTCAGCAAGTTTCCCAACAGGCAGTCCAGACGGGGAATCATCAAGCCCGACATCTACACTCAACCGAACCTACCGATACGAGATGGAAATCCAGACCCTTGGCCGGCGACAGGGTATGAAGGTCAAAACCCATGCCAAGCCAGTGCGAACTGTGCAGCCTATCTTGACCGTTGCCAAGCTTAGCGCCGACAATGTGCATGGGCATGTACACCCTCATGCCATCATCTGAAGACAAGATCTTAATGTAGGACACTGCACCGAGGACTCGGTCGACTTGAGAGAGTGTTGCATATATTTATTTCTTTTGACTTGTTTTGTTTTGTTTCGTGTTGCATTGCTTCTTTTTTTTCCTCTCTTGCTTTTTTTTTCTTTGGTTGGAAGGTAAGGCTTAATAAAACAGCGTAGTGGATGGTTTGGATCCAAAATGAAGGCGTACGGAGCTTTGGAAGTGTTTGAAGAGGCCAGTTTGATTGAATCTATATACATTGTGAGCTGTCAGTGAACCTCTGCATCTGATAATATGTTTTGTTCCGCTCTGAGTAGCAACTTGTCCTGAGCAATAGCTGTAGACGGAGGATGAAGCGAGGAGTAACCCCTCAGGAAAGCTATCCGTGTACAGCGAGAGCTGCCATTAAAGTACCCTCAGAACGGAGGAGGGTCGAAGAAACAAGAAATCAGCATTGGGGGGTAGCAGCAGTATATATATGGTATAGCAAATATCCACTTTTCGTGCGAGTCAAACTCAAGAATTTCAATTATCAACAAAATTGAAAGCTTGAATGATCGCGGGGCTTCGTCAACCGAGAATTTGATTTCGTTGAGCATATGAGTCATAGGAGTAAAGTATGAGATCCCCGAGGCTTAATCAGAAAGTGGATCCCTGGCCAAAGTCTAAAGATCTGCTCTTGATTTATTCCGACTCACCCCGACTTCTATCGATGAATTGAATATGTGACTCATTTACTTGATGTGACCTAGAAGGGCACAGAAGCCTGACGAAACAGTCCATGCTACGGCGCCGGGATTCTTTAATGGGAACATTTGCCTTCAGTCAAGACCTCGGTATGATGAACATGGTTACAGGTATGGAGCGGCTAGCCAGTCTTCGATCGATTATGTGATTGGATGTATCTCAAGCCCAATCGATGAAAAATGCCCAGAATTAAAATTTGAATCCGACATTTGCTTCCCTTTTCAAGAATTACCCTCGTCAATGAAAGGATGTATATTCTCGCTAAAGTACTCATTTCACTTTGCATATCCAATCGCAATTGATAAAAATCCCATGCGTAAAGTCACATCAAAATCATCCTCGATCCAGGGATCAACTAATCACAAAATTCAAATGACATAACATCAAGCCATCATCATCCCATTGAGTAGTCCATGAATCAAACCTAATCGTGTCACACTGCATCCCTATCACTCTTCCTGTGGCTCTTGCTAAGAACGAGTCACTCTGCAGTGCAGGAGCCTCAATGTCTCTACCCCACTCAAACCAATTGTGCTTGTAGAAAATTGGTTTTACCGAACGGTCGAAAGATATGCGGTCGACCTCAGTACACAGCCCGTGTAATGACTGGAAAGAAAACGACAAACCCCTGAGCATTACCCCTGGCGCCACGCCTAGATTCAAAGCCATGAGCTCATCATTTTTCTAAACCTCAGCACACGACTCCCAAAGTCTCCACATACAATGAAGGGTCCAGCAGCTCTCAAGGCTTGAATCAATTGAAGTTCAAGCCCAATCACACTAGACGAAAGCACTCGTCTGAGAGTGGTACGTGAAGACCCCAGCAGCTATAACTTCATCAACGCAGTGACGGCTGAGGGTCCATCTTTCCCTTCGAACAATCAGCCCACTTCACGATCTCAGATCCAGTCAACGTCAACATCATATCCAAATCCCTCGTGAACTAACTCCATCCCCAATTCCACACATCAATACCTCCACCGCCTGTGAAGAAGCCTTACCCTCTCACACACGACAATCCATGCCGTAGCACTTCCAAAACCTTACTATAAATCGCCCACCGCAAACGCGACCTACTCTGACTCTTCTAATGCCCCGAAATTTCCTACTTTTCACTTCAGATGAAATCACACAAAGCCTCTGCACTTTCCATGGGTCATTTCGAGGGATTTGTCTCTACCATTATTCATGGTATTTTGAAATTTCTTGTCCACAATATCCTAGATTTAAATGTATCACGAATCGCAAATCCATTAGCCATGTCAGCAGCTTCTAGCCCATACATTGTTGGGCCAATGCGGATGCGGAAGATGGAGATACTTTCTTCAACCGCGACAAATTTAATCCACACACCGACTCTCTGCTTGCAAGCTCTTGGCAAACCACAATTGCCGCTCGAGGGTCTGCCCTTGTTGCAGTTTTTAGATGTCCAGATTTATAACCCCGATTAAGCTATCAGTCAAATTCGCACCATTGATGATGTAGTCAGTGACCAGAAACTAGCGCTGTCAGTTGCGAAGAATAAGGAAATAGTGCTTGATTTTTTGAGCTAGATTTAGACGACTAGGTCTATTATTTCACTGCTATCACGCGGATTCCTCCCACATTCCCCCCTGTGAAGAACCCAGCGACAGTATCATAGAACCTCTCAAGATCCTTATCGCACTCTCCATTAGCCTTGTAGTTTGTAGCCCTCTCCACCACCAGACGTGTCCATTCCGTCGACACGTCCTCGAATTCAACCTCACCAAAGCCGGCTGCCTCGAGATCATGAACCCACTCAGCGGCATCAGGCAGATAAGAACACGCCATGATTCCGTCCAGCTGAGACCGTTCAGCTGCCGTAGGTTGGTTGCGAGCAATGAAATCTTCGATGTATAACCTCCCATTCGGTTTCAGGTAGCGCGCTGCTTGTCTGAGCAACAATTGTCGGGATGCCTGAGGGATGTGCACAATACACAGGAAAGAGACAACGTGATCGAAGCTCGCTTCCTTCTCACCAAGCGTTTGAGGATCAAGAGTCAAGAAATCTGCATTCACACTTGTTACATCTTTGACCACTCTTGGTTCAATGTTCCTGGCGGTGATCGCTTGCGCAAGCTCATGCACTTCTCTTTGCAGCTCGATGCCGGTAACCTTGACATGATATCTCGTCGCAAAAAATCTGCCAGTATGACTATAGCCGGAGCCGATGTCGAGTATATGCTGAGAGGGTCGCAGGCTGAGTTTCGAGGCACAGCGTTCGAGGGCGGTATCACCGTCGTAATGCATGCAGTCAAAGGAGGAAGTGTCCGTATTCTTCCAAACTGGAAAAGGAGCCAAGTTTGCTAAAGTCATGAGTGCTCGGGAATGAGAGTATAGTGCCATTCTGATGGAAATGTCGTTTTCTCCTCCTTCCACTCCCTCTCGACCCTCAATATCCCCGACCTCCATTGCGCTGACGGTCTATAGGATTATAAAGGAGTGCACGAGTGAAGATTTATCAAAGTGAAGAATCAAGGGGCCACCATCGCACACCAGTCCCGATGTCCGGTCGCGGTGAATTGGCTGGTTGTGGGTTACGGCCGTCACTAGACTCGGATCGCTTGCCCAAGTATGGAAGCAGATCAGATCCTTTGGGAAGTCGCCGCCCGAACTTATCCCCGAGACATGGAAAGACGCAGATTAGCGAAGCGGTGAGGCGAAGAGACCCTTGCTTTGCAATCGATTGGCCGACAATACCAGGAGTCATGCATTCACAGAGCCAAATTCTGCTTGTCCGATTATGTTTTTCGAAAGACGAGGGGTTGCAAGACGCAATACTGTTTAATTCTACCGAACGACACATCGTGTAGAGTTGAATTGAGCATGCGCCAACCGCTAATCATCAGACAAGAGTAGTTCGATGTTCTACGTAGCATCTGCTCTGCTATCGCCTTGCAAGATCGTAGACTCCAGTATTCAATTTCTACTGACCCTCGACTCGGCTCTGGATTGCGCCGATGACCAAGCATGAGGAAAGGCTGGTGCTGTGGGACTCATCGCATGCGTTATCCACATTGATGGCCGTGAGTTCATGCTCAACAGAATGCTCACCTTCGGCTTACAGCTATCAAGACCTGCTCCTGTAGACTCATGAGCTCACCATGCTGAGTTTGATTAACGATGTCTGTGGACAGCGACGGACCAACATTACTTGTACAATGGGTGGTCTCACTAAGATACCGTGAATGTCGTTTCGTATCCGGATAGCCGAAGTCATTCATTCATGATGGTGAGATAGCTCCATCGAGAGGCTACCTGATATGATTGGACCGTGCCACTTTCGAAGCCCCTTTGAGAGAACGTTTGCAGATCTCTCTCGCTCAAGTTCGATTCCTAGAAGTTTTGTGTGGGCTTTTCTTCTGCCATGGTATTGCTTCATGCCTTGCCATCCTCAGGACCAGGTGTGGATTCAGAAGGAAGGTCCTCAGACCATCACTAAGATTGAAGATGGTTGCCTCTAGAGCACCCGAATTCACGCGATCAATTCTCCCCAGAGTGAGCGGTGCATGGGTAAGGCAGGAAAAATGTACGAGACACTCAGCATCCTGTTTCTCGCTAGGCGGCAAAGCTCAGGGTTTGCCTCCGCAACTTTCACTCCACAATGGAGCTCAAAGAAAGGGGCTGTCTGCCGCCACCTTAGCAGGAAACGTAATAGCGATCTTGCTCAATCGCTAACTTCCCATGGTCAGAGTCCTATCATAGCGAATATTGCCGTTATTACAAAGATTATCATCGTTCTCCAGCGTAGGTCTAGCAATCCGCTTTTGCAGATCGCGGCTGCTGTTTTAACGGGTGAATCTGTCCTTGAAGGAGCTGCAGATCCGATTGTGATCGATGATCCTGTTTGCAGAGGCAGCGAGGATGTAAAAGCTGATGGAATTCCAGTCCTAAATCCACTTACTATGGAGTCATCGAGAGTATTGCTTGAGCTTCCAAGGGCGATCGTACCGGAGCCGATCACAAGCTCACCCGATGAATCCAACGATACCGGGGTTCCGCTCAACGTTATTGCGGAGGCGCCTGGAGTTAGAGTGCTGCTCGCAAGTAAGACCGCGTTTCGATCGGCCGTCAGAGCTTGGCCGGCGATGGTAGTGACCAATGGCTTTGCAACAGGTGTGACAAATGAGATAGTGCTAGAGCCAACCATAAGTTGACCTGCAGAATCCAAAGATACTGGCGTCCCGCTTATACTAATTCCTGGTGATGTCTTGCTTGTAACTACCACAACGCCTGCATCCGCCGTCACTAGTTGACCCGCGATGGTCGTAATCAAGGGAGTTGCAGTTGGACTTGGTGCAGCTAACGAGACGGAGCTCGTGCCTATGACTAGAGCGGATGATCCAAGCGATATTGGCGTATTAGAGACACTGATAGGCGAAGCGCCAGGGGTGCGAGTCGTCCCCGCGATAGATATACCCTCAGGGAGCGGTACGACGGGATGGCCATTGATAATAGTGGTCTTCCCAGCAATTGGCGGATTCAACAGGCTTGGGGCTTGTGGGCGGAGTGCAATGGAGCTGGTGCCTATCATCAGGGCCGACGACTCAAATGATATGGGAGTATTAGAGACAGTGATTGGTGGCGCACCGGGTGTCAGAGTCGTGCCAGAGATGGATATGCCCTGAGTTAGTGGTACGATTGGTTGGGCGTTGACAATCGTCACTTGACCGATTGAAGGGCCTGAATCAAGAGACAAAGACCGAATCATGGAAGGCAATGCTACCGCAGTGGCTCCATAAATAAGATTATTGGAAGAGTCTAAGGAGACTACGGTGCCCGAAATAGTCACTGCTGGACTGCCAGCACTCAACGTTGTACCATGAACGGAGACAGCATTTGGGAAGACCACAGCAGGGGCCCCATTGGGTAGAGAGGTTGATAATAGAGGGCCTGGGGTGGGAAGCTGGTAGGATGAGTCGCCGAAATGTATCTGATTCGAGGAATCTACTAGGATCGGGGTACCAGAGACTGTTGTCGCGCTTGCGCCCGCTGTTATAGTTTTGCCATTGACGACTGCACCATTCGCTATCGGACTGACTGTATTGCCAGCAATCGTAGTGGCGGAAGCCGGTTCCGCAGATGGTATGTGATAGATTTGATTTCCTAGCACAACGGTGCTTCCCTGATTGATAACAGCACCACCTGAGATACTCACAGGCGTCGGCTGTGGGCTAATTTGGGAGCCATCGACATGAAGAGCAGATGGCCCTACCGCAACGGCATAACCAGCAACTGAAAGGGTCGTCACTGGGAGAGCTGGTGCATTGTTCCCGAATGAATTGGACAAGGCCGGAGAGACATTATCCCCAGGGGAAGTAAGCTGCTCCGGAGAGGATCCTGGAGAACTCGGCTTTGACGATGCAAATGCGTCTGGTGAATAATGTCCTCCAGGCGGATCACCCTGCTGATCAGGACTAGACTTTTCGGGGTCACCTGAGGTGCCACCGTTTTGCAGTCCAAAGGTGCTAGGAGAGGCCACTTGTTCAGGTGAGTTGCTCTGGTGGTTGGAACCATCATGGGCAGGAGCTCCAGGCGAGCCTTGACTAGACTGTCCCGAATTGCCCGGAGCCCAAGTTGGGCTTTCTGGCTGATTGGGATTATTCTGGGCAGGATTCTCCCAAGGGCGGCCTCCAGCTGGCTGCACCGAATTGCTTGGGGATGGGTCACCTCCTTCTGGCCCCGATTGTGGGGCTGAAGAGATTCCTCCCGTAGCCGCTAGATTGGATTGGGCTGGCACAACGACGTTGGAGGTCTGCGATACTCGATTTTGAGATAGGTCGGAAGGACCCAAATTTGGCGAAGCGTTGTCTTCTTGATGTGTAGATTGCGGGATAGCTGCATCAATTGTGCTCGCCGCAATCGCGCCATTCGTAGAATCTTGACTTTGCTGTGGATCGTTTGGCAAACCAGGATCAACGTTCGGATCATCTTTTCCGTGGTCTCCGCTTTCTGGCTGCTTTGGCCCTGTGGACTCAGTCTGGCTAGCCCCTTGGTCAAGACCTTGACGAATTCCAGTATTCTGATTCGGATCTATGTAAATGCTTGCTGGACTATCTGTTGGGCGGCCTGGTGACGCAGTAGGCGTTGCTGGGTCGCCAGCGGAAGCCACTTGGCTTGGTCCCTGGTGCAGGAGTGGAGCTCCTGTCTCTTTTGGCGATTGCACCACAGGCGTACTCGCAGGAGCAGGTGCCGATTGTTTCCTATCAGGTTCAGCGGTGGGATCTTGACCATGATCGGGCATAGACGGTAGGGAAGTGGCCGCAGGGTCCTTGGAAGTAAGGGGTGGAGCCATGACACTTGCAGGTTCCAAGGTCCTCGGTGGATCAAAGCCAGAGACAAATCTAAAGTCGGCATTTTTGAAAAGGGCATTCAGGTTTTTGACTTGACTTGGAATAGCCAGGAAAGGCCGGTATGGCTCCCCAGGCTTAGGCTTCCACCAGTTTTCTTCCTGAATGGTGTCGTTGTAAGCTCGCTATGTCCATACAGCTAAAGCAACGGGAGATCAACATACCATGATACTTTGGGGTGGACAGGGCAGGTCTTTGGAATTAAATTGCCTAGTTGACAGGTATCCTAGGCCAGTACTGTTATCGGTGAGTATTCGCCCAGCGATGGTTGATAACTCTCCCGGCGAGAAAGTGAGCATGGTTGTTGAAACGGTCGAACTCCCGCACACATCATTTGCAAACAGACTAGTGAATTGCGCGTAAACTGAAGGGGAAGTACTAGGGCATTGGTAAGATAAGCTAATCACCGATCTGACATGTAAGACTTACAATGTGAAGGTACCAGACACTGCGGTACTCGCTCTAGAATTGTTCCTCTTCCCAAGAAAAGATGGGGGATGTAATGTATGAACACGGGCTTGAAGAGCAGCGGGCACAGAGCCTTTAGCCGAGGCACCTATGGCCACATTTGGCTCCGAGCAAGGCTGTAAGGACCACGGATTAACAAGGTAATTTTTGAATCTAACATCATTGACGGCCCCAATGACGGCTGTAGTGACGGTGACTGGTCCAAAATCGTGGGCTGCTCTCGTACGGCCCCAGTATTCATACGTATCACCTTTTGTGTACGTCAATTCGCCAAAATCATGAGTGTTCCAGCCCCACATCTGAGTCGTGCAGCCCCAAAACATGACGCCATCTGTACCTTTTGTGGCACCGTAATCAAGTGGATAGACGCTGTTACCAATGATACTTAGACAGGAAGTATTATTGGCATCTGGATCAGGCCAGAAGAATACGTCGACGTTTCCAGCACTAAAGCTACCCGCACCGTCACAGCAAGATCCGGTATCGACGAAAGGTCCATCGCCGAGAGTCTGTGTTTTGTAGCGGCCAAAGTCAACTCCGTCTCGGGCTAATTTACATTGCGGGCTCCTCATAAAAGACTTCACTCGGGCATATTCAGATAGAACGGCAGGGCCGCAATCCGAAGACTCGTTCACGAAGCAATGAGTATTAGAGACAAGATACTCTGACGTTCCATTTTGAGGCTTGAAGAATTGGATGGCTGCCGCTGTTTTGTTGCCCGTACACGAATCATCCCATAGCACGCATTCATTTTTCAATTCTGAGGCTAAAGAGTCGTTGGATCTAGCACTAGCGGTTGCAACCTGGAAATTTTCTGAAGCCGCGAAGTGAACAGGAACGTCACAGCCCCCAGGAGGACAGGACAGTTGGGAGACAGGGAGATCAGCCTGTGGATTAGTTTGCCTTAAGACGGACGCAACCACCTGAGAAGTATTGTACCAACGACCGGAAGTGATTGGATTTGTGGCTGTGGAGATTCCTGTCGGAGCGAATGTGGAGGCTGTAGCCTTCAGAGCAACCAATGAGAATAGTAAGGAAAACCCCCATCTATTCGTACCATAGAGCGGGAATCTCATTCCGCCAGACAAGCGAATGTTTATTGATGCATTGAAGAACAAC
>JAABUP010006827.1_pt1 | contig 15849 bp, 12 predicted proteins | sample 5559201 | NCBI WGS metagenome assembly JAABUP01 (sample SAMN10711887, study PRJNA513373) | rock metagenome | isolation source: Antarctica rocks | place: Antarctica
GCAGCTCATTGATATATCTTTTTTGCTTTTCTTTTTAGTATCTGTACATTCTTTTTCAGGCTAGTCAATGCAGTTGTAATAGATATATCATCTATATAGAACCTGAATGTAACATCTTTAAAGGTGTTGAAAAGATCTCTGATATATGTCAGAAAGAAAATTGATGATATTGAACTGTCTTGAGAAATGCTGAACTCTATAGTAGAGAATTTCTCTGTTTTGTCATTAAAAGAGAGATGTAAAAGTCAGTCTTGTAAGAAGAACTTAACTCAGACTATTAAACTACTAGATAGTAGTAGTTTCTTAAGAATAGCTAGTAGCTGGTTTTTTGTGATGTGGTTGAATGTACCTTTTACATCTAGAAATAGAACAGTTGATTTTTGATGTCATTTCTTATTCTGATCAACCTCTTTCAATAGTAGCAATGCTGCATCTATAGCTGACTTGCTAAGTCTATCATCAATTTGAGAAGGTTGTAGTAAGCTAGTAGTCTCTGCTAAATAGAAAAGTCTTCTTGCTAGTATCTGTTCACTGACTTTGTTTAGGCAGTTCTGTAAAGAAATCACTCTATAAGCTTTCAAGATAGAGTGGTTAAGTTTGTTTAGCTTTCTTAAAATAGCTTCAGTGACCTGTTTTCAATAATTTGAGTGATATTCAGTATCTAACAAACTAAAGTATAGCTTATAGAAGAGGTCTGAGATAGCTTTGTACACTTTTGCTATTATAGCTTGTGTAATCTTGTCTGATTCAGGTGTTTTACCCTTTACTGATATTGTGAAACAAGCTTTCACTAGCTCTATAGTACTAAGTGATGATCAGTTTCAGTTTACAGAGACTATATAGTTGTCTCAGTTGATCTCTGCTGAGATCAGAGATTTTAAAAAGAGAATTGATTGAAGAGTAGACACTTTGTTCTGAAATGAGTTCACTAGTTGTTCTGTACAGATAGTGATAGATGATATCTTCTCAACTCTTCTATTGTTTGTATAAAACATAGTCTTAAAGATGATAGTCATATCTTCATTCTTTAGAAAACTATTTCAGTGGTTCTTTTTTGCTAGTTTAATGACTTAAAAGTACTTGTTCTTTAACTGAAGATATCATTTTCTAGACTCATAGTTATTCACTAGTAGTCTTTGATTTCTCATCATAGTTTTTCAAAGTTCTCTTAGGTCAGAAGATCATCAGAATTTGAATTTAACACTCAGTCAAATTGTCAGAATACTAGCTTTTGCAGCAGTAGTAATGATAGACATAAGTTTAGTAGAGGCATTCTTGAGAATCTCTATTTTGTTCAGATATAGATTTAGCATCTTAAAATCAAACAAACTGAGTTGTTAAAGAGTTGAAGTAAAGAGATCTCAGTTTGCTAGCTTAGTATTGAAACTCACTTAAATAGCTGAATTGTCAACTAGTTTTCTTGCGTCTTCTGTTATAGTAAAAAGAACATCTTTATGATCAGAATTTAAGTCAGATAGTACTTGTCAATCTTCTGTTCTACTAGCTAAAAAGCTAAAGACAAAAGAGAGGTTTAAAACACTTAAGTGATTTAGGTTGACCTGAAAGTAGGTGCTTTCTTCAGAAGTGTTCAGTAAAGCTAGTTCTTATTCTTTCATTCATTTAATTAGTCTCTTTAAGTTCAGTGTCAGTCTTGTCATCAGTTCTCAGAGTGAATAGTGTAGATTAAAGTCTTCTACTATAATCAATTTAAAAAAAGAGGTGAAGTTATAGAGAAATCATTAGCATATATTCACACTCTAGACTAATATCTAAATCTTTTTGTTGAAATAAGGAGGCTTCACAGGGATTTCAGTTCTATTCTGACCTAGCACTGAAACTTGCCGTGTCACGTGACGCTGCTTAGTCAGCTCACACAAAAGTCATGCTGTTGATGCAGACTCTGCATTCTAGTTAAACTATATGAATAGAACAGTTGTTTCAATAGAGGTCATACTTCAATAGGTTATGAGCTCAGCATTCTGTCTTCATACCTCAAGACATTAGTCAGTCATTCATTGACCTCACTGTCACCATCTTTTGACAGTGTCTTTCATTGTTTCAATAGCCTACCTGAGTGCTTTCTTGAATGACCCCTTTTGTTGTTACTCAATATTCTTGATTTTGACATTTTCATCATTTCAATAGCTCATCTGAGAGCTTTCTTAAACAACTCATTGTTTTGATAGCTTACCTAAGTGCTTTCTCAAACAACACCTTTGTTGTTTTGATATCCTTGAACAACTTGTTGTCATGATATTCTTGATTGACATCTCTTTGCTTTTTCAATAGCCTTTGTGTTTTGGTGTTTGTTCTTGACAACTCACATAACCATGACTTTCTTGAACAGCATTTTCAACTTTTCTTGTCTTGCTGGTGCTAGTAACTATGCCTCATGAGCTACTAACGTCAAGTTCATCCTTATGAACAAAGACCTATGAGGCTGTTGTTTCAGACACGTCTTTCAAACCAGTTGTTGAACTTAATGATGTCAACACTTTGAACTTGAAGTTCTCATCTGAATACATCATCTGAAGTAGAAAGAATGACAGAACATGTGCTACTATAGCACTGTCATGTCAGAATGGCTTTAAGAGGTTCATTCAAGACCTTTCTGCATGTCAGATGTGGTTGAAGCTCAAGGAGTTGTATGAGGTTCAGGGCTTTAACGCCAGATACCTTACATTTACAACACTTTTAAGTCATCACTACAATTTGTTTAAGTTCATTGAGAACTATGTTGATCAGCTAAAGACTTTGTTACAACATTTGCTAGAGATGAATTCTACCTTTTCAGACTGGGTTATACTCACTGTTCTTCTTAACAACCTTGAATTCACATTCAATGTCTTTGTCATGGCTAAACGCCAGTTCATTCGCGTTACAACTTCTACTTTTGATTTCTTAGTTGCTGAGTTGATTGATGAGGCTAGAATGAAGAATAATAAGAGCTTTGTTGCAATGACCTTTCATGGCAAACCAAAATCAGTGTCGTTGTTGCTTCAGTGTTTGCACTGTAAGAAGACTGACCATGAGAAACACATGTGCTTTGTCAAATACCCTCATAAGAAGAAGAAACTCAATGCAGCTTGAGCTGCAAAGAAGAAGAGCAAATTGTCATCAGACAAGTTCTCAGGCAAGTTCTTTAACAATGTCAAATCAACCTTTAATAAGACTGATGGCAATGCCACAACACTCAACTTTATGTTTGTCATAGGATCACACCTTATGAGTGTGTGAATTGTTGATACTGAAGCCTCTGATCACTTATGTTCTACACACAAATTCTTTCTTATCTATGAGCCTATTTCTAGGTCTCTTAAAACGGTTAATAAATCTGCTCAAATCATTGAAAAGAGCATGGTTTCACTATGTTTAGTACATTCTGATGGTGACATACAAGAGGTTATCCTCAAAGACATTATGCATGCCTCTGATTTCTCTGCAAACCTTGTTTTTGATTGCTGCATGTGCGTTAATGATATCTTTTTTGACATGTGTGACTGCATCATTTGTCACAAAAACAACGTCATCAAATACACTTCTGAGGTCAACAGGATTTTTCAGCTACACCTCAATGATACACCTCAGTCTCATGCCTTTGCAGCTAATTGTGAGTTCAAGGTATTGTTTAATATGTGGCATCAATGCTTGAGCCATTTAGATCATACAAACATTGAGTGTCTGTTTAAGATCATCAATGACATAAATCTTAAGAATCTTTCTTGATGACATGATGTCTGCAAACCGTGCATGAAAGTCAAGCAGACTTGTTGCTCTTACAATGCTTCAATTGAGCAGGCAACTTGATCATTAGGTCTTATTCATTCAGATGTTGTTGAACCCATAATGCTCATCGTCTATAACGGTTCAAGGTGGTTTGTTACCCTTACTGATGACTTCACAAGGTTTACCTGAATGTTTTTCATGAAAATCAAAGGCAAGACAGTCAAGCATATCAAGGACTTTGTCACATTGATGAGAACTGGTTGTTCTGACTGTTCTTTAGAACACCTTTGCACTAATTTTGAGCATAAGTATCTTGTCTTGAAGAACTGATTTACAGTCAACAACATCATCTGAGAACCTACTATGCCCTATTCATCTGAAGAAAACGGCGTTTCTGAGCGGCTAAATCGCACTATTTGCAAACCCGCACAAGCTATGCTCAAAGACTTTGGCCTGAACTTACATCTCTGATCAAAAGCCATTAAAACTGCAGTTTATATCAAGAACCGGTCTTCTACTCAAGTACTCAACATGACATTCTATGAAGCATGAACAGGCAATGTTTCTGACCTCTCAAGTCTTTGTGTCTTTGATATCATTGTTTGAGCACACATTTTTAAGGAATGACATCAGCAAGAAGTCAAGTTTGAGGACTGCAGCCTCAAATGCCACTATTTAAGCATGAAAGAAAGCTCAATCTTTTGTGTTTAAGACTCTGAATCAGAACAGGTTCTAGAGTCTCATAACTGCTTTGTTGATGAGAACATTACTGCTTATGAAAACTTAGCTAACATAGAGGTTCACAGCAAGAAGAAGACAACTAGCACTAGCAATCATGCTGTCAACTCTTCTTTTAATCATGCTGTTGACTCTTCTTCTGTGTTCTCATCTTTGTTGTTGCAACCTTCTTCTGTTTCAGAGAGAGTGTTTGCACCAGCTACACCGCTTTGATTCTTGCTATTACAGCAATCAAATTCTGTCAGCATGCATTCTTTATCTTCTTTTATTTCAGGGAAAGCATTTACCTCTTCACGTTCAGAGTCTGAACTCATGGGTTCAGACCCGCGAGTTCTAGACAAGTTGTCTGATTCAGATGAGCTTGATTCATTGAACCCTTCAGCCTCAGCAGTAGGTTCATTGAACCCTTCAGCCTCAGCAGCTGCATCACACTACAACCTTTGCAGTTGCTCAGTTGTTGATGAGTTTGACACACACATTTCATATGTGTATGCCGTGATTTCTATCAATGACATCATCAAATCAACCACATATAAGCAGGCTGTGAAGTTACCTCTGTGTGACAAATGAAAGATGGCTATGAAGGATGAAATTCAGTCACTGAAGCATAATAACATGTGAAACATTGTCAACGTGTTGACAGATCAGCATGTCCTTAAAGAATGCTGGGTTTACAAGGTCAAGTGTGACGCTCATGATCAGGTTAGTCATTATAAGGCTCACTGGGTTGTCAAAGGCTACACACAGCAGTTTGACATAGACTATGATCAAACCTTTGTGTCTGTCATCAAGCTGCAGACATATAAGACCCTCTTTGCCCTTACAGCACATTATGATCTTGAAGTGAATCAAATGAATGTCACTACCGCGTTCCTTTATGGCTTTATCAATCAGGTCATTTATGTTGAGTTATCTCACAGCTATGAGCTACTTGACAAGGTTGCTTTGCTGAATAAGGCCCTTTATGACCTGAAGCAAGCACCTTGTCTGTGATATAAGACTTTACATGATCTTCTCACATCTCTTGGTTTCTGTTGACTTGATTTTGACCATAGCATGTTCATATGAAACGGTGTCATCATCACTGTCTATGTTGATGACTTTCTGCTTGTTGAAAAGAATAAGTCAGCTATTCAGAACATTAAACAATGTCTTAATGACATGTTCAAGATGTCAGATCTCAGTTCTGTGTTCTACTATTTAGACATGAAAGTGAAACAAAACTGTGCTGAACACATGATCTGTCTTACTCAAACAGCTTACATCAACAAGATCCTTCAGACCTTTCAGCAGTTGCAGGCTGTTTCTGTCAACACTTCTATGAATTCTGATGCAGTACTCATGAAGGAGTTTATCACTCAGGCTGACATCACTGTCATTTGACAGTATCAAAAAGCAGTCAGATCACTAATGTACATTATGTTACAGACACATTCTGACATCACCTTCACCATCTCTACTGTTAGTCAGTTTGCTCAGAACCTTAACACATCACACTACAATGCTGTTAAGCGGATCTTTAAGTATCTCACTCACACTATGAATCTCAGTGTCGTCTATGACATCACTGACAACAACCTCATTGACTATACTGATGCTGACTGAGGTGACTGTCACAACATCAGAAAGTTCACTGAGGCTTACCTCTTTCTTTTATATGAAGGTCTCATTAGCTGATGTTCTAAATGTCAGCAATTCATTGCTCTATTCTTGACAGAGGCTGAGTACATGACTGAAATGCAAGCTATGAAGGAAGCCATTTGGCTACGCTGTTTTTTTAGTGAAATTGACTATTTTCATGATGACAATGTCGTCATCATTTAAGCTGACAACAACAAAGCTATGAACCTAGCTAGAAACCCTGAGTTTCATGCTTGTATTAAGCACATCAACATACAATATCACTTTGTTCATGAAGCTGTTGATTGTCACCTTGTTGACTTTGAATTTGTATCTACTGTTAAGCAATCAGCAGATGGGCTTACTAAGGCTCTGTCTGCTGTCAAGTTTAGCTGTTTTCTTATTCAGTCAGGTCTTATATTTAATTAATGACCTGTCTTTGACGCACATTCAAACCTCATCATTGTTGACCTTTCTTGTCATCTTTTACATTCTCACTTTTTTACCTTGCTGTCAGGCCCACTTTCTAGTGGGATTGAAGGACTCTATACTGGCTAGTGAATGAATATTCAGGTTGTCTAAAACTGAGAGAAAGTGTTGAAATAAGAAGGCTTCACAGGGATTTCAGTCCTATTCTGACCTAGCACTGAAACTTGCTGTGTCACGTGACACTGCTTAGTCAGCCCACACAAAAGTCATGCTGTTGATGCAGACTCTGCATTCTAGTTAAACTATATGAATAGAACAGTTGTTTCAATAAAGGTCATACTTCAACACTTTTTCATTGTATATGTTAGTAGCTTAAACTTTCTCTTTCTTTTCTGAGATATTCACAATAAGAACATCTGAGTCAGTAGGTGAGATAGATGATCTATTGACAACTGAACTGTAGCTTTTAAAGATGTAAACTAGTGTTTTAGGTCAGAGCTCTGTTAAGACAGATAGTATTTGAGTATAGCTCTGATGAGTTACTGGTTTAGCTGAGCTGAAATTCTCTGAGTCTGACTGTATTATTCATGATTTCTGAATAAAAAGAATATCAATTTTGAGCTTTATAGCTACTTAAAGAGCACTTTCAGTCACAAATAAACTTCAGTTCAGATTGACTTGTAGAATCTTTGTACTACTATCAATCATTAAAAGTCATTTATAGAATCTCTTGTAAATGGCTCAGTAAATGCTTGTGTCACTGTCAGTTTAGCTTTTATCACTAAAAGAACTTCACACATCTTTAAGTTAACAGAGTGAGTTTCTCTGCAGTTAAAGCACTTAAATTCTAGGTGTTTACAGTTAGTAGTTGATTTACAGTTATTACATCTGTGCTGTTTTGTGCTATGAGCCTTAGTGCAAAGTTGACAAACTGATTTCTTCTGACAGTAGGTTTTTAAATGTTCAAAATCTTAACATATTTAACATTGTGTTATCAGAGCTGCTGAGTATAGCTTTTCAACTTGTACACTTATATCTGCTATATAGAGTCTATTTTTAATAGCTCTACTAGCTTCTTCTTCTGTAGCAAAAGCTATAGCTACTGATTCTGATCTTTGAGCATCTCTTTTAATAGCTGAGAACATTCAGTAAAGCTTTTTAATCAGTGTAAATTCTTCATTAAAGGTCTTGATTTTGTCTACTATCATATTCATTTCTTTCAAACAGTTGAAGTCTAGAGTAGAAATGCTGTGTACTATGACTTTATATCATAATTAATCTTTTTGAAACCTAGAGTGCAGTACTATAAGCTCTCAAATTGATTTCTTTTTGATTAAGAAGTCTGCTGTGAAAGTAGATGTAGTAGTAAGAACTACATTCTTGTTTCTGAGAAATTGAGTAACTGACACTATTATCAGTTCTTTAATGTTCTTTGCTAAAAAGACATTATTGAGTTGATTTCTAATTTGTAAAGATGAATAAGTGAAGTTGTTGCTAGTTGCTTGAATTAGAACTAGTCTCTGAGATGCTTTGTTAATTTGCTTAAATCTAGATTAAACTGATTTTTGAGCTTTTTTAATAACTAAGCTTCACTCTTGCTGAGTTTCTCAGACAGCTATAGTAACTGTAATTAATGATAGTTTCTGAAGAATTTAGATGTTTAAATTTGACTGAGTTTGAGTAGGTTGAATGTGTTGAGTATGTTGAACAGATTGAGGTTTAACTAGTTGTCTAGCTCTAGCTTCAAGCTTCTTTATAGTGATATTTAAGCTAGCTACTTGAGTAGCTACTACTTTAGAGGCTGACTGCATCTTTTTTGTTTCAGTGTACTCTTTAAACACTTCTAAAAGGTCTAGAAGCTTTAATTGTTTACTATGTACTTTTGTTAGAAGAAATGCTTTTAATATAAGCTCTTTAGCACTAGCAATAGCTTCTTGAATCATTTTTAATTCTTGATTTGCAGTTCTCTAAGTTTTACTAGAATATTTATTCATAGCATTGCTTCTTTTTCTAATAATAGAGTTAAGAGAGCTGAGATTTGAGACTGAAAAGAGGTTGATCTGTGCAGTTAAGCTAGTGACAGTGATCAAATCACTGTTAAAATCAAGGTTGAAGGTGCTTTCTGCAGAAGGTAGCTTCAGAAGTTGAGCTGAAGGTGTCATTGAGAGAGTAGAGCTGTTAAGCTCAATATTCATTGCTGATGATTCAACTGTAATGATATTCATTGTGTTTGATGAGCTAAAGAGTGAAGAAAACTGAGATGTGTCTCTTTAAGCAAATAAGTGACCTGATGAGCTCTTCATAGCTACTATAGCAGCTATAAAAGTAGCTTGTTCAGATGATCTTGATTTTCTCTTTTGTTTGCAAGTATTTCTGTCTAAAAGGCAGAGGGGTAAAAATCTGAAGAAAAAAGAGAGAGGTTTATGACAGTTGACCAAGGTCTTGAAATGTATAGAAAGAAGTAAGGTCACTTAAATCAGAGTTGAAATCAGATGCTATTGTGCAAGTAAAAGTTAAATAATAAGTTGAGCAAAAAGTATAAAGCATGAGTAAAAGTGTCACTGAAAACTCTTCAGAATGTGGAAATTACTATAGCTTTAATCAATAGTCAATGAAGAGCTATATAGCCTTCTTTTGTAGATAACTACCCCTTTTTATTAATGAATGTAGAGTGAAAATACCTTGTGGTTAACCACATGATCAACCTCTAAAGAACTCATGATTAACCATTAAGGGGGAATATGAAACCATGAACCAACCCATTAAGGAATATGATTACGGTTCAGCTAACTGTAACCAACCCAGCAATCAAAAGCTTTATGGGTTGAGTTTGTTGAGTTGATTAATCATCAGTTTACCTGCCCATTGTGTACACTGGTTTAGATCACTTAGCTCTGATTCCTTTTCTAGATTGACAGATGTTATCCTATTACTTTAAGGATACTAAAGCTATATTATGACCATCATCTGCTTGTGTACAGGTGGTGTGACAGATGAAAGACAGTGCTAAGTGATAGTAGTGACCACATGGTGCAAAATTCCTGACTGTTCAGAATTTGGTACCTCTCAGGGCGCTAATTCTGCAACTCATAGTCAAACCAACCCATAGTTATTTCTAGGAAAGTACCACTTCCTAGTAGGGGTTAGTGGCTGAGATGCGCGCGCTTAGCTAAATACATACAGTAAAAACTGGCTATATCGGAATGCATTAGACGCCTTACCTAGTCCGATATACAGGGGTCTCCGAAGCAACCAGTACGCCATATAAAGATCAACATTATATGCCTACAATCCCGTATATAGTTATATAGAACTCAAATATGACACCTAGGGCTTTGATATTGAACTGCTAGAACCTCTAGAGTGTACTGTCTCCCCCGTAAAAGGCGCCATGCCTCCTACTTGGAAGAATGCCCGAATATCAGTTGGCTTTTGATCATCCTGGTGACGCCTAGCTAGCTCTCTCTGTTTACGAGTGAACTACTCTCTATTCACATTCTCTAGGAGTTCGTTTACTTGTACAAATGGCAGAGAAGTCTCTGCATCACCTAGTCAGCCGCTACGCTTGGATCACCCAGATCCCCATGCTAACACTCTCTCATGTCTCCGCAACGCAAGTAAAAGCTCCTTATTCGCTATTCCACATGGAAATCGTTCCTCATATCGTCGCAATTTCGTGGAGAGCATGTAGGGCTTCAACGTGGGAGACAGGGTTGTCTGGTGTGACTAGTGGCTCGTCGTCTTCGGGGTTCTCGTCTGGCATAAAGGAATCGACGATTTGATCAATTAAATCATCCGTAGGATCGACAACTTGCTCGTATGGAGGATCGATGAAGTCCTGAACGTTGCGTGGCACTGATTCCACCACTCCCCTCTCCTTTAGAGCATTAAGACGCCATTCAATATCCTTCAGATCCTGCTCCATTGCTGCCCATCGATTCGCCAAGAGTATATGATTGGGTATTTGTGGATTCGAGCCAAAATCGATACACTGTGAGCGAGCCCAGCAGTTCGTAATAGTGCCAGCTGTCACGTCGTTCTCCCAGCAGCTTATTGTGACGGCATCATCCAGAAGAATCACTACAGGTGCAAGACCTTCTATTCAACTAGAGACAGCCTATCGCGAAGAGCTATAAACTGAGGAGAAAAGGAGAGAGAGACAGGAAGGGCGGACGCCCATCTATATACAGTGAGAGGTATGCATCTGAGACGCACTCGAACAGGTGCCGAAGCCCCTGCTTCAGGTGGAGCTCATGTGGGTCGTCACATTATCATTTTGTTTTGTACTACTATAGGGCTAGACCCTCATTGTCGCCTAGAATAAATTAACGAACCCCAATTGTATATATATAGAATCCCTAGAGCGTTAGTGCTCTAGGCGTCCTACTATAGTCCTTGACTTACACAGGACGTTAAAAGGAATAAACAAACAAACAACAAACAGGGCTTCACCGGGACTTTAAGGCCCAGAGGCCTATAGCTCTGCTTTATACCCTTGGAAAGGTAGTCGAGACAGTGATAACGACTTCCACCAGGATCGGCCTCGTCAGTATCATATATCCGTGCATCTAAGACGACCCGGAGATGAGACTGGACAAGCATGTCTTCTCCAAGACCTACAATATTTGATGAAGATGCGGGACCCGCTGCGAACATGCCAGCCATCATCTCGCCTTTGAAGCATTGCTTCTCTGCCGTCTACAGCTTCAGATAATTGAGATATTCTTACGTGAAAATGGCAAGTTCGTTGAATCTATGAGCAGCGCCACAGCAGAATGTGGCTCGCAGGGGAAATTCGCAAGAGGATGGAATGTGATTGCGGCTGCACGATTTGTATCGGGCAGAACTATGATGGTTGCTATCTTACATAACACGACAGGTTGCTTCAATACTCTCATGTTGAGCGAAAATATCGGCAGCTACATGTCTATTCACTTCAGGTGTGGCCCACGTAGGATTACTGGATGAGACTTGGAAAGTTCCGCAACAAGTACTCGTCTTTTCACGTCCTTCTCCAGTAAATAACTGCCTAAAACCCTACTCGTCAAATATGACATCGATCTTCACATCATATTCGTTTTTGACCCGTGAGTGTAAATACTAGCCAGTAATGCCTCGCTCACACCATCACAACAAGATTCTCAGTAAGCCTGCACTCGTAATGATTGGAGTTTTCTGCAAAGATAGTGTGCAGCTATTTCGCTATTTTGGCTAGGTACGGTCTCGAATTGTGTATTGCCATCGAAGAAATCGTCTTCATCTTTAATTATGTTCTCCACGACCTCAGCTGCGCCGGCTGCGTGTAGAACTCGACCTAGAGAACAATGAAGGTTACACAGATCTGGATCTGGGAGGTCGACAGGGCTGACACGTCCGAACGGGATTTTGGCACCGTCTGCAGCTTTCTGCTTGACTATTGGTGGCACCTTCCTTGCAGAAAAGCATGTGAGAGTATAGACGGTGGGCATCTGTGTAGTATCTGCAGAAATCGCAAAGTGGAAGCGATCGAAGCTTGCATGCGTATTCGAATCGATGAGAAAGGCGTTCGAGGTCTTATTGATGCTGCGGCCGATAAGGGAATCGACGGCCAATCTACCCCCGGAAAAGATCTCCAGGTAGCTAAGAGCGTCGGGCTGAAGCGGTACTGTCAGTTGATAAGATCCACGGTCGTTCGTGGGAACGCACTCTTTTATTTAGACTGAACGGTATTATATGGGCAACAACCAGCCGATTTTCACCAACATTGTCATCGTAGAATTCGAGGTGGGTGTCATGTGTGTCCCAATCTGTGTAATTTGATATGGGAGACGTATGGCCGTCCCGGAGAAGAAGCTGTGGTACATAAGCTAAAAAATCGCACATTGCATGGCGGAAGACTTGCCTGATTCTTCAAAGCTTGCTGGGTGCGTCCGGTCGAGGTCGTTTCGGCAACGGATGGCGTCCGCGATCTTCCTTGAACTGTGCTGCGAGTGAGTTAAATGCATCGAAGCCAGTATCAGTAAGGCTCACCGGGTAGTAGGAGAATTCTGAACCATTTATCCGCCCAGTCTACAATGACTCTTTTGATAGACTCCGAGCGTTCACCTAAAGAGGCAAGGGTTTGCCAGATGTCCGGGTGCGCAACTGAGAGGACAAGTGGACTGCCACGTAGGTCGGTAGTCTCCACCGTGAAGGCATCCAAAAAGAATCTGATGTCGGAAGGTTCACCGCCAGGCGACCCACTATCAAGGAAGGCATCCCAAAGCGTTATCGCAACGCTTTGAACATCGTAACTTTCGCGTAATAGGGCGTGAGAGAGCTGGGCGGTGGCGACACAGTGATTTCCAGCTTGGATAGAGGACAGGTCTGAATCGAAGTAAGGAGGCCCAGGGGCCAGAGCGCTGATTAGATTGTCCAGCACTGCTGGCAGGGACAGAGATAGTGCCATGGCTGTCAGTTGAGGCTTCATCGAAAAAGCAGGATTTTCCCGTGAGGTCTATGACTGCCGCTTGTGCGGACTTCTGCGAAGTTTAAGGTTACCTGAGCTGTGGCGCAGTCAGTCGCGCGGACAAAGCTAAACCACGGATTTGTTTCTTCAATAACTGAGGTTGTTTACATCGTGTTGGTGAACAACACTTCCCAGTTGTTAATTCTCGAATTTTTTGACGAGTTGTTGTTGTTGTTGAAGGACCGATTAAACATTGAAAGGAGCAATTCGTTTGCTGCTTATAAGGCTGTTTCGTCCATAGGTGGGCTTTGAACAAGAACTTGATGGAGGTTGACACAGCGAGATCGCGTTTCTGGTCTTCCTACTTTCATTTTAATCTCGAGCAAAAGGCTCTCTGCAGGCTGAATTGGGAATACACGAAATCTTCGCTATGATGAGTCGATGCTCTGATCATTAGGGAGGTTTTGCAACTGAAACACTTTTATTTACACTTTTATTTACACTTCTAGAAGTGGTTAGCGTATGCACTAGGCCTAATCAGGACATATAAAAATGCGGCAACAGCAGTAATAGTAATAATAAACACCACACCATGAATACTGATGATGAATTGGTTCTTGCTCTTTTGCTATATGTTTATATACTTAAATACATTCAATTAAAAAGGTTGTGGCACCCCTACATTTCTCTCATTGAATATCAATTGTTTGAATTCTCTTTGAATGCATGAAACAAAGAACAACAATGTCATATGATGAGGTAGGTGTCTTTCTTCTATATATACAGTCATTAATAGTATTTATTAGGTTTACTAAACAAGAGATTTGCATCATTCTTTCATTTTTAAACCTTGAATTTGTTCAATGACAAACATGATACACCCTCTTCTCTGAGCTAGCCTTTAGCCTCATTCTTGTTTGTCTGTTGTTTTCACAGTGACTATTTAAACTTACACTCTTTTTTGAACAATCTGTGGCTTACCTATTCACAGTTTACACAGATACAATTGAGTATTTGTGTCAATGATACAGCAAGATGCTCTGTTGACATTCTATTCTACAATATTGATGTCTATGACAGTATTCTCAAGCAATAAAAAGAGCTAATGAATGAAGAGAGCAAGAAACAATTTGAGGATTTGTGAATAAGATGTTTCAAGGAACCTGCCGCTCTCAAAAAGAGCAGTGAATGATGTACTCAGGGTATAAGAGGCATCACGGCTTCAAATATCAGGCAGTGATATGTTCAGACAACCTAATTGAATCAATTGCGGGTCCCTATGAAGAAAAGATTAATGACCACATCATTGTTCAAGACTTTGGCCTGAAACAGAACCTTCAGCAGGTCTGCAATGGTCAGAGACAGCTGTTTTTGTTTGAAGATCAGGCCTACAAACATCTAGATGAAATCTTTGAGCCTTATTGAGAAGAAAGAACTCTCACTGATGACAAAGCGGCCTTTAATCACTGTCTTTCAAGTATATGAATTGCAGTTGAACAGACATTTGAGTAGACTCAAAATCTATGAACCTACAACGCCTTTGAAATTCAATTGCGTTCTGAACTGCAGCCAGTGGCTGCTTACTACTTAGTAAGTGTTTTACTAACCAACTGCTACACATGCATACATGAGAGTAGTGCAGCTGAAAGTTGATTTCTTGTTCTGCCTTCTTCTATTGAGAAGTATTTAATATCAGACTAGGTTTCTTCCCTTTTCTTTTCCCTTCTTTTTAGTGCTTGTAATATAGCTGACATGTCTTTTTTTAGCCTATTCAAACAGCTCAGAACCTTTGAGTCTTTCACACTTTCTGTCATTCTTTCTGTCATTCTTTCTGCTGTTCTTTCTGTCACCCTTTCTGTCATTCTTTCTGTCACTCTTTCTGTTGCCCCCACATCTTTTGATCTGCTTTGGTGTTGACTTTGTGCAGTAAGCACCTTTACATACTTTGTCAGAGCTGTTTTGAGGCCTTTAATACTGATATCATTGATGGTGGCAGTCAATGATTGCTGCATTCAGCAAGGTCATTTTGAATGTTGTCATTTCAAATGAGAGGCAGTAAAGACTGCTGAGGTAATGAAGGTACTGCAGAAGAGAATAGAAGGTGGTATACTGGTTTGAGTTTTCTCTGAATCCTCAGAGAATGAAATAAAAGAAGAGAAGAAGAAGGAGTATGAGTGTTTATGGCCCATATGCTGCATTAGGTTGTCCCTCACCCTTTCTTCTGTTTGAATCTTTTTGACCTGCTGTTTGACTGTCTTCTTCTTCTTTTCTGAGTCATGATTATGACTATTGACAACAGTTATTCAGTCATCAATTGCCTTTGTAAAAGTGCTTTCTTGATCTTTGTTCCCTGTTTCAAGCATACTCAAATGAACTAATCTTTCTTCTATTAGTTTATTGACTTATTATTTCAGATTGACATAATCCTGTTGCCTGTTCTTGACAAATTGGCATCATATATTAGCTCAAAAGGTCATACTATTCTTCTGCAAACCATATGCTAACTCATTCTTTAAACATAGTTGCACTAAAGATGTGTTCTCATTCTCTGTCAATCATACACCTTTGACACCTTTTGAATTTGATTTCATTCTTGTATTTGACGTAATAAATGCAGCAAAAGTGAAGAACTCAGTGAAAGAAAGAGCAATAGATTGATATGAGAGAAGGGCAAAATCAATGAATATATTAAATAAGGTGAGAGATCTTGAAGAATGAGAAGAAGGCTCAAGGGTTGTGAATCAGGTGAACTGTCTGATATCAGATTCAGTTAAGGCAGGAAAAGAACTCTGACAATCTGAAATGTTAATTTGAAAGCTATTTTGAGACATTTTTATAGGGTTATTTTATATCATCACAGCATAATGAAGACTCATTGTTGCACAGTGATGAACTAAAATATATGTCTA
>JAABUP010006829.1_pt1 | contig 15849 bp, 11 predicted proteins | sample 5559201 | NCBI WGS metagenome assembly JAABUP01 (sample SAMN10711887, study PRJNA513373) | rock metagenome | isolation source: Antarctica rocks | place: Antarctica
CTCCTGCCTTCTTCTGCTCCCAATTGAGTTGTAACATTTTACTTGAGCCTGATGGGGACGACCAGACTCCGTGGAGCACGGATGCTCGTAAGTTTAGAAGATTCTTTGACTTCATTATGTACACCTTGGACTATCATCGTGTTAGCATGAGGATTCGAAAGCCTGCTGGGTCAATGTACTCACACCATATGGAAGGGTAAAGGAATCTGGGTCTAGGTATGGGCTAGAGGTTGGCATGAAAGGAGATCCCGCACGATGCCAAACGGGTGCCGCCTGCGATGGACCGTTATCATCAGGTCGGACTGTTGTCACAATCTGCGACTCTATCCACGTGCCGTTCAGACGAGATACTGCTGTGGCTGCGGTCGGCTGCCCACCCGCTGAATTGGATGTCTCTTGGCGTATTGGGGAGGTCAGGAGTGGGTGTGACTCAGTAAGGTCCGAGAGAGAGCGTCGACGAAGGGGCCTGAGACTGGACGGGGCAACAGCTTGAGCGATCACTGGCTGTTGCAAAGGACCGGCCTCACCAACAGCAATCAGTGGATAAGTTGCATCAGGTGTCGAGTCGTGAAGCAATTTGGCGAGTGGTGACCGTAACTTGGCTCCAGCACTTGCAAGAGCCCTATTGCCTTGGAAGTCGAATCGTGATGCATAGTGTTTTGTCGGTGGGTCCTCTTCTACACTAGGCAGTATGTTCAGGGACGAACGTTTGGATCTCGTCGATGACAGATGGTCGCCAACAGCACCAAAGCTATTTGTTGTCCTCCCACTGGACGAAGAGGATGATGTGTACGCGTACACGATGGAATTTCCAGTAATGGGGCCGCCTTCAACAAGGATGATTGATGTGTCTCGTCCTGGAACTTGAATGAGCAGTCCAGTCTTTGCGCGACCGGTCGATCTATGGTTACTTCCCCAGCGAAATTTCGGCAGCGTTTGGTCGCTAGGAACTTTCTTGATAGTGTGGCTGCCATCGTCTCCAGGCTGGGCCAAGCGTGGCCCTTGCAAGAGCTTATTATCATCAAATAGAGGGTCGACTTCATCGATTTTATCTTGATTTGAAGCAATATCTTGTTCAAGTCTATCTTGCATAATAGAGGTGGGGACGCGATCGTTGCCAATGGACTGCTCTCGATGATACTCGAATCGAACAGTGGAATCTGACGATTTGTCATGTGTGGAGGCAGAAGACTCTCGTTTGGCATGATATCGGGGATTGGAAGTTGTAGCCTTCTCGTCGACAAGGGCTGGCTCTCGAGGATTATCACGCTGGAAAGTGGAGGTTGAAGATGTATTCCGGATGTTGAAATTCCCCCGCAGAGCCTTGTCTCTGGAATTGGAGTTTGTGGGTACCGCGTTGGAAAATTCCTCTGATAACGCGTGTGTTGTAGTTTCTTCGGAATCGATTCGAGGCTGTTGGTGCTGCTCAGGCAGCTGGAATACATTGTCCATGGCTTGCAATTGACAATAGTGATAGAATGGTCTATTGGGAGTGCCAGCGTGTCCGGAGAGCCTTGTTGTGTTGCAATAAAGGAACGCGACCGGTGGTAGGAAAAAATGCTGGCAAGAAGTTTTGTTTTGAATTTGCCAGGTAGACAAAGTGATAGGAAGTCCCTTAACACTTTCGCAGACTAGGCAGCATTGCAATTATTTTTACTGCTTTACCATGAACCATGTCACCTATCTAGACATATCCATGATAAACAGCCACTACCACCCTGTACTCTTATGTTCATCCCTTAGTTCCGGGCAAAAAAAATATTGCTCTTAATTTAACAGTTTGGCGGTATCGCTAGCCTTTTTTGCAGAGTCTGTTTTAAAGGTGAACAACCTAACTTTCTTTTCTCCTAATATAAAGCGTAAGCTTATGACCACAACTCCACCAGCAACATCAACAAAATGAGCTGAAATCTCGCTGGACATTATATAGGCGTACTGCTTTAATCATCTCTAAGCCTGCGTTGACTAATACAAGAGTCGTGGCAAAGAAAGGCCACTCTGCTACAGCAGAAGAACAATATCGTATAATCGCGTCCGGACTAACTCAATTCCTAGCTCTCATCAACCAATGAAATCTGAGGCACCATTCTACCTTAGAAGCTTGTTTTGATCAGTGATGGCTCGTGTCAGAGAATTCACGCCACCCCAACAACAGGTTGTCTCGTCCCAGAGGACCGAGCAAGTCTTCCAAGAGAGGCAGAGTTTTGAGCTGGTCTATATTCTGCTTCATGTTGCTGTATGTACGCGGACCTCGAGAGCCAAAGGTTGTCTTCTAACTACTGTGCTCGATAATAAGCTCGCGAGCATAGTTTTCCTGAGGCAGGTTCAACTCAACTCTAACTTACTGGCATTGACGTTAATTTGCCAGCCAGAGATTTGTTTCCCGAATATTGCTTCGAATATCGGCAACCCGCATCGGTCCGTGATGATGCCCATCGCTTCTATGACCGGTGTAAAGCTGCCAAAGACATTATGAGCGCCCAAGTCATCGAGTCTCAACTAGCAAAGCTCGGCAAGACTCTCAAATTCCTATCACGAGGCAGACATCCTGGCGTCAACAAGGTACTCGACTGGCTGGTACGCAATGGTTGCCTGAACATACTAAGGGGATACTACTTATGCTAAGAAATAGGACGCAATACTTGAAGGTCTACTGAACCACTCTTTGGACGCAGCCCGATTCAGCATATATGCAGACAAAGACAATACCTCGAACGTTCTGGAGCTCTACACATTTTGCTTCCAATACTCCGATGTTGGCAACCATGAGAATAGACAGCTTGCTGGAATGGCTATTCCTGGACGAGGTGGTAAGACAACAGCTATGGCAAATGCCCGCACAGGGCTCCAGAAAATCATCAACCATCTCTGTGAATACAATCAGATTCTGCCCGTCCTTCCCCGTGAGAACCTTAGCAAGACTGACGCGTTGGCCCTTGCTAACCATCTCCCGAAGGCAAGCGCTACCTTATGTGTCACCTATTCCATCCGCCGAACCAAATCTCGCGTCAACGGCCCGTTGGTTTCCAGGCCTGCACCAATCCAATAAACTTCGTCCCAGACGACCTGTCTTGGCATCTATCAAGGCGTAATGTTGGCACAATGAATGCTATTGAAATTAGTGTGTGCATGAGGATGGCGTGTACAACTCTCAACGAGGATGCAGAAGGAGACCTAGGTGAACCCATCCCCGAGAATATGGCCTATCCCAGACCTCTTTCAAGAACATTCGATTTGGGAACGACTTCGCTGCCACCGACTCCTGCTAGGGCAAAATGGTTGGAACAAGATAGTGCCATCATCCAGCAGAGCTCTTTCGTTGGGGAGACTGATTTGAGTGGCGGAGATTCAGAGCGTGAGACTCTAGCAGCTGAGACAAGCAAGAGCAATGCGAGCCGGGAAATGCTCAACGAGGAGTCCGCATCAAGCAGTGCTGTAAGCCCGAGCCTTGCGTACTTTATCGCATGTACACTAATCGGTCCCACAACTCGACAGGCGCTGAACAGCTCTCGCAAACGTAGCTTGGTGCCAACGCAGATCTTAGAACCGGACGAGACCCATCAATCAAATTCACGACACCCAAGGCTGCTGCCAGGGAAGTTACTGGACATGAGTGCAAAACGAAGAGAGCTTGAATTAAGACACGAACAGCTAGGCACGCAGATAGAGGGAAGAATTGACAAGTGCCAGTGCGGCTTCAACGAAGAAGAAGATCAGATGGTAAGTCCACAAATTCTACCGAGCGATTGTATGCCGCCATTGACACCAAGAACGGCAGATGCAGTGCAATTGCTGTGGCACGTGGCAGCATCGTCACTGCTATGGTTTTATCCTCACTCCACCTGGCGACGAAGACCATCATTGCTATCAATGCCTCTTGGAAGACACAGAGCAGCCACGATTGGCAGATATGAAAAAACTCGCCAAATTCCGACGTGCCCTCTGGATATTGTATGACCAGGTTCCCCGATCCCAGGCCACCTATCAGAACAAGCTCGGTCAGTCGCAATCGGCGGCTGGAGGTGAGGAGAGTGGTGCTAAGGTATTTTCAGGTGCTGACAAGAGAACGATCACCCAATTGATCAAGCGATTGAAAGACGAAGGCTTTCTCGAGCGTACGAGAGGAGGCGGAACAAGACTCTCGACGCCGGTAACAACAACTGAGCAGGTTGCCAAGAGACATCATTGCTATTCGAATCCCATGACTGCGATTGGTCATCATGTGAGTGATTCATTCATTGAGCCTCCTTGTTCAGTGTTCAGATGGCATCGGCTGACCACCCAAGTATGAAATTCCCGAGGATGCTGTGGCGCCGGTATCTTCGATCGTACCCCCAAATACCCGACAAAAGCGTGCGAGGGTCAGCAAATCCTGATGTACAGAGTTTACGTGGCGATGGGTCGCGAAGACGAGATGATGTTTTGCTCTTTTCATAAGCTTAGCTTTCCTTGCTGCTCTTGCTGTTGCTGAATTAACTTAGCCTGTTAAGCCTATGCTCATATGTACATGTACGCGGAATATAGTATCACCTAGCCGTCCCTAGTTTACTTCTGGGCTCTCTACAACAATATACGAGTATTCTCGTAACACCTTTCCAACGAACCTGCTTCATCAGTGGGCCCATTGTATGTACGCGTTCTGTGGACTTCTCTCTGTACCTAACCTCGATGTCCATAAGCTATGGGAATGTTCGGCCTTGATTGTCATTTTTAATGGCACACCTGTGTCAATTAGGTCAATCCGCGGTCCGTGTCACCCCGTTCGCCCCGTTTCCGCCTCGTCGACGTCTATTGTCCAGATCTGGACGTTCTCCGATGAGGACTTTGTGGCTTTGGCCCTCTCCTAACTCCTCCGTAGAACTACCCAATGCCTCGCTCACAATTGGATATTCCAAGCAGTAGATGCTTCAATGGTCTCCGCGACATTCATGACTCGGTTAAAGAGCAAACAAAGACGATTGACGTTGAGAACCAAGCCACTAAGGTAAGACTCCAAAGTTAACCCCTTTCTTGCGCGGTTAGCTCAGGAAGGGTCTCCTTGGACGTTGTCTGCGTTGTCGATCTTTGCCCATCACGCTCAAAGTCTGACTTGCGCTCGAGGATCCAGATCGTGGAGCAAAGCTCGTGCGAACGACGACCCGCATCGAAAAGGGGAAGTTGGCAGGTCAAGCGGGAAATTACGACGAACCCGATGCAGACAACTATGGCTCAACTATGGCTCAACTTTGCCCTAGTCCGGGATGGGACTCTTCCTCCCTACGCGGGCCAGATTTAGTGGTCGACGGGATGTTAGCGTGCTAGAGCAGTCCGGCCTCCATGTCGTTTCGTCAGGGACAGGGATAATGGTTAGGGTTGACTGTGGAGGGAGAACGGAGCTTCCTTGCCCATCGAATCCGTACATGAACTGAAGCAGTGGCAGCGACTGTTGCCTTTGTCAATTGAGTCAGTAGCTACAAGACACTCCCCAAATCATTGACAAGGTCAAGGGGGAATTGAGCGAACGTTGCGACGGACAAGCTTTAGGAACGCCCACTCTGCAAGCCACAACCAGAGAATGCAATTGTGTACGTTTGAGAGACATTTACTCCACAACGCTTGCTCCTCCGCATGATCAGGTGCAGTCTACTCTATATGACAGAGGTTTGCGCTTCTAAGGCCTCCAGCAACGGCCTCAATGGCTCGAAACTTTAGGATCTCCTTCCCTTTACCTCGCAGGCCGACCGCCTCGCCAAACACCATACCCATGTCTGGACATTCGAATCAGAGCAATGTGGACGACTCGCCGCTGTGCCTTCCATCGTCAAAGGCTGAGAGGATGTTGGGCGGTGTAGATCTGAATACGTTCGAGTCAAATGAAAAGTTGTCAAGAAAAGAGAAGAAGCAACTGCGCAAATACCCAAGCTTTATGAGCGTCACGCTCTCCGACGTTGATGGAGAATCTGTCAAAGCTACTGATGGGTTTCCCTTCCCTGGCATGCACGGATCGAAGGAGACGCCAAGACGCCCAACAATGAATCCTAGCAGGCAAGGGTCATCGCCATTACTGGGAGAGCACTACTTCACGCCCGGTGAATCTATCGAGACGGACGATTTGAGCCATCATTCTGCCCTGCAAGACTACCGCACCGGTTCCTCCACGACTACAAAATCGCACTATGACCCTGCAAAGTCGCCTTTTTCGATATCACAGCAAACGTCAGCTTCTTCCGCACGGGACATGGCGCTGCGGAAAGGGATGTCACCAATATCTACACCATTGATGCGCAGTTCGGCATCAACTATAAAGTCCATGGACACTGACAAGCCCCATTCTCGAAACCTGTCGGCGGATTCGAGAGTGTCTGCGAGCTCGAAGCTCTCAGGCAATGCGATGAAGCGAATCAATGGACTCCCAAGAAGGAGACCATCAGTGATAGATCGGCCAACACTATATCCCGAGTCGGACCGACCTTTCCATGCAGTCTCTCCACCTCCAGCTCTTGTAAACTCATCGCTTCCCAAACTTCTTCCTAACACCCAACAGACCACGTCATTTAGCCGGCCAAAATGGTGGCAGAGGAAGACAACCCCAACGGCATCTCCTGGGATCCTTAAGGATGACCCGCAGTGTCCTGAGCAGCCTTTTGAGGAGAGCTTTTCGTCCATCAAAGTCAATGTGAAAAGACCTAAACCGGCGGTTCACGGCGAACGGAATTGGTTCGATGGCCTAGAAGAAGAAGAACAAACACTTGAAGATTTGCAGCATCCAGAGATTGTGAACCAAGTACCAGTCGAAAAGCCGGAGCCTGTCACGAGCATCTACGAAATTATGGCGCAAGAGCTTCGTCCCAGCCGAATCAGATCTCGGAAGAGTTCTTTCAGCAACAGAAGCCAGCACACTGCACCTGAAGGTCGCAAGTTGAGCTTGCGCCTGGATTCACCTCCGTCACGGCGCACCCACACTGCACCTATGACTCCATCCACTGGTTTGAGGAGCCCTTCTAGTAGCCTAAGCCCGCAAACCACTCCAAGTAGCAAAGTGCATGCAGGCATGGATCTCCAAATGCAGAGCTTCCTTGAACTTTCTTCCTCCGACGACGACGACGACGGCGCCGAGTGCAGTGCCACCTCTGAAGCACAGGGGCCACATCGCCGTCAGCGCATTCGCGCGAGCATTGAGCAAGCTAGCTACAACTCCGAAGTCTCAATTGGTAACGCTCAAAATGCTCAACCTGCGAGGCCGCGGTCAATAGTTAATAAGCGCTCAGGCAGGCCAGTTTCAGGAAGGTCCAACAGCTCGGAAACTGTTCCACCTGTCCCGAGTCTTCCCACAAGCCCGGATAGACCAGACCCGAGTCAGCGGACTTCGTCCATGCGGTGGCGTGAAATGATGGAAGACAAGGCTGCTGGCACCAAAAGCACGGTGGATAGCGGAGAAAGCTCTGTTAACGATAGCCATGGCGTTCGAAGATCACAAACACGCATGAAGAAGAACGGAAGCATCCGCGCAGGCAAGTTAATGAAGGTCACCCAGGAAGAGGAAAAGCTACTGGAAGCCATGCGTGACAAACGAGCCAGCATTCGTCGCGACGATTTCGAAAAGGGTTTCAAGACCGCGATGGAGCTGCAAGACATTGTAGCAAGGCCGAAGACTGCTGGAGCTGATGGACGTACTTCTGCCGCCAATTCACGGTCATCGGTCTATGGATCTAGGCTATCCATTTCTCCCGTACCAACCCAAGAGTATGCCATCAGGCGGACCCTAACCAGCTCGCGACTCTCAGCCCCGACCGATGATCTGATAAGTGAAGACGCCTACCCCTTTCCTGAGGTACCATCAAGCTTGAAGAGTCCTGCCGACTTCGCATCGATACCCAAGGCATCTCCAAGTCTGAGTTTCAGCCCTTCCGATATTTTGCCATTGACGCCTGGGAGCCGCAATTCTCCCATCACCCCTCCTCCAGGCCATGGTACGCTGGGTCTATATAGCCGCGGCAGCACCTTGTCTCCCGGCCGAGGTGTTCAGGTTATGAAAAAGCTTGGTCATGAAAGGAAGAGAACTGTGAGTAGCGGCGTGGTCATGCTCGATGGGGTTGAGCACCATGCTCAGGAGTTGGATGAGGCGAATGAGATCTCGAATTGGGCTATGGATCGTTGGTGATACCCTTGACGTGTGGGCTTGCATGTGAAAAGGATTAAGCATTTGATTTAGCGAGGGTGTTCAGGCGTACATACCAAGCTGGATGGGGCAGATGTACAACATAATACTATGTACAAAGCACTAGGGTAGAAATGTTCATATTGGGAGGGCTATGGGATAGATCTAATGGTAACTATATCTAATAGCAATGGAGCGTTCCAACTCCACATCACGATCATGCAATTGCACCTGTCAATAATCTCGAGATCTTTCCATTTGCTAGAACTAACTCTAGCTGGACACATCTATATTCATAACTTCATGCACTGACCCGGCTATTCAGGGGTTAACGACCAGCTACGGCGGACCATAGCTAAAGATAGGACAAAACCAAAAATCCCAAAATGATTTACAGTAGATTAGGTACGGAGATTGACACCAAAAGTCCTGGCTAGCGTGGAAATTTGCCCTAGCCCTAAGCGCTAGTGGCCCCCTGAAGAGTCTCCATGTCTTTGGGGTAGAAGTACTCCGGGCTAGCAATTCGGCTGGTCTGCTCTACGGGCATGCCTAAGTAGGTGTCTAGGGTAGACCCCCTATCTCTTTAGCGCTTAGACCCTGGAACTCGATTCTTAGGCTTCCCTCAAGCACTCCACGAGAGGGTGGCAGGGGGCGCAGTATGCTAATTGTCCAGGCAGCCCTTATCGGGGCCAGAAACTTGCCAAGCCACTATTATCCTTAGCGCTTGCCCGGACTTTTGGCGTCAATCTCCGTACAGAACCATTGACGCTGACGCTAAGCGGATAACCTAAACTCCTTAATTTATATAGCGCAACCACCAACGTCAAGTAGAATAGGCTTTAAACAGGTTATTCAAAGAGTTATACACCGGTATATAGTAGGTTTATAATGGGACTATAGAATATACTACAATAGAGTACCATGGAGCAATAATAGGGTATAACAGGGCATACCATAGAGTGATAATGGGGGATACTATAGGTCAGCAATAGGGTATGTCATAGAGCATGCTATGGAGTAATAATGGGGTATACTATAGAGCAATTGTAATAGGGCTTACCATGGAGCAATAATAAAATATGCTATGGAGCAGTAATAGGGCATATATAGCCCTATTATATCTGAATATATAGCCCAGTAATAGCTCTACTACACCCTCGTATATGACTATAATATGCTCTATAGCATGCCTCATTGTTCCTTCATAGCATGCTCCATGGAATGCCCTATTACTGCTCCATGGTATGTCCTGTTATAGCTCTATATTCTCTTCTACTTAACGTTAATGTTGCTCTATATAAATCATGGTGCGTAGGCCATACGTTTAGCGCTTCCGCCAATGGTTTCCGAAACGACAGTACCGCAGATCATTTTGGGATTTTTGGTTTTGTCCTATCTTCAGCTATCGTCTGCCGTACCAGCCGTAACGTAGGGCTAGGGCTAAGAAAGATACCGCGTTTGTTTGCTCGGACAAGGATCTGACAGTTCGATCTCTCGATGATATCCCAAAGCTCACCACACTCCTTTGATCAAAAACCAGTCATTCTTTTTCTAGAGTACTTGCAATCCAACGCAAGACCTGTCGGCGCCTCCCCGACCCATGAAACCCGCCCACCACTCGATATACATACAATATGGGACTGCGGGCGACTGGGCCCCGGCGCCAGTATGAGGCCTTATGGATGGGCTTACCAGTCAAGCAGCTTTCGCTAGTCACGGTGAGCGGGCAGATTATACTCTTGGGGGAACAAGGCATGCTGACAGCGTACAAGCTTACTATCCAAAACTCCGCCCTTATTTTGGTGCGTTTCTCATAACCCTCAGGCATTTCCTGTTCTGACAGATGCAGCTCCTACATTATTCCCGAATAATGCCTCTGATAGCTGGTCAAAGATACCTCACATCTACCGCCGTATTCATGAACGAAGTTCTCAAACTCGCCGTCTGCCTCACCTTTTCCCTCTACGAAGTCGCACGGACGATACCACCGAATATGCCTGCAACCTCTCTGTTCAGCGGCGTCATAGGTGCGGTGTTCACGGGAGATAGTTGGAAGTTGGCGATCCCTGCCAGCCTGTACGTCCTACAAAATTCGCTTCAGTACATCGCGATCTCGAATCTGGACTCTGCAACCTTCCAGGTGACATACCAATTCAAGATTCTGCCCACCGCGATATTCAGCGTGCTCTTGCTGAAACGGAGTCTTTCGATGAGACAGTGGGTCTCTCTTGCGCTGCTCATGGTGGGCGTGGCTATTGTTCAGATTCCGGCCAGCGATCCTGCAATTGCACCCTTCAATCAAGCGCATTCCTGGTACCATTTCCCCAGGTCACTGGACAGTTGGAGGCGGATCCGGGGCTCTGCAGCAGCCCCATTGTACAAGCGTTCTGCCACCTACGAGGGTATCGCAGAGGATGAAGGTTTGATCAACCCTCAGATGAACGCGATTCTTGGATTAGCTGCGGCAATCTCGGGCTGCATTGTATCTGCTGGAGCTTCGGTCTACTTTGAGAAAATACTGAAAGACTCTAATGAGCAAGCGTCATTATGGATCAGGAATGTGCAGCTAGCATTCTACTCCTTGTTCCCAGCGCTCTTCGTTGGGGTGATGTTCGTCGACGGCGAGGAAATCTCTGAGCATGGCTTCTTCGTTGGCTACAATTGGTTCGTCTGGAGTACGATTGCGGTTCAGTCATGTGGAGGAATATTGGTGTCCCTCTGCGTCAAGTACGCAGACAATATTGCCAAAAGTTTTGCCATGGGAATTAGCATTCTCATCAGCCTGGTCGTCAGTGTCTGGTTCTTTGATTTCGCGGTCACTACGAATGTAAAATCTCGCACGCTCGTGGGGAGAGAACCTGCTGACCGCCTTTTCATAGTTCCTTATTGGCACTTCCATTGTCATATTCTCAACCTATCTCTACAACAGCAGCGCTGAAAGAGGGTCAAGACCACCTCCAATACAGATCCACAGCTATGAGAAGACGACAATTGACAAGCAGCATCTACGAGAGCACGATCTACCACTCAAGCTTCCCACAACGCCTCTGAAGAATGAGGGACTGTCTTCCTCGCGACCTGGGTCACCCGAGGGGCATCATTCGAGACGAGGGTCTTCACGAGGGTACTTTGGATCCGGCTCCGGCTCGAAGGATCGATATGATTAGGCGCAAGATTTTCCTAGCGGAGCGGAAGGTCAGCACCAGGTTTTCCTTGAGGTATATACCATGGAGTCTTTGCAAAACTTCGTTGACGCAGTTGGGGACGTCTTCTTGTTGATACCTAGGGGTCAGTGATTTTTTTCACATGCATCAATTGGCATTATTCTATACCAAAACGTCTGGGCGGGCGGGTTGTACGACAGGGCAAGTTCGTTTGCTAGGTTTCAATACTTTATCATGTTAGGTTCGTTACCTAATGACGCTGGTACAATGTTGTTGTGGTTTTGTTTGTGTTCTTCGGCAGCGCCATTAGCCGCAGGTTTTTAAAGTACCTTACCTTACCTTACCCAGCCCGGCAGCGTTGGTTCCAAACCCATGAGATGATCTCCCGGAATGTCCGGGGGGCAGATGCCTGTCGGTTGTGAGTCGTTTGCTAGGTATCATATCAGGTTCGATTCCTGTATACGTTTACCCTGCGAGAGAAAAGCCCTATTGAAAACGTGGCATGAGATGACGCTAGCAGTAATAGTGCATCTCCAACCTTCTAACGGTAGTTTTCCGTTACTTCTTTGCTACATTCATCTCTGCCGCAGGACAATTGAGACGCCTGCAGCTTTGCTAGGGAAACCTCACATGATGCATTCCAATTGCTAGCATCAGATAGTAGCGATGGCGGGCTATGAAACCGATATTCACGCACTCATCGAGGACATCAATGGCAACTATGGAGAGACCCAGCATGAACAGCTATCGCTTCCATACTCAAGAGCTGCTTCCACATCTTACCAATCACGAAGTGAGCCACTTGTGGACCCAAGACAAATGCCTGCCTCAAGCTACAATCAGCAGCCGCTGTATGTTGCTCAGGCCTCAAGACCTCAAGACGTCTATTTTCACACCACTCAGGCCGAAGGTGGCCTTGATGAGTACGGTATGTTCACTCAGTTCCAGCTTGAGGGTAACATTGCTGACTATACGTAAGACCGCGCTCTCTTGGCCGAGCCTCAACCTCATGGACCGTGGCAGACTAGCAGTGGCAGTGGCATGAACGCACCACCGGCAGGGCGTCTTTCGTTGCCCGGTCATACAGCACCCTTCTCTCCCACCGGTACATTTGTTCAGCGGAGACTTCAGCCCAAGCACCGAGGTCAGTATCATAGAGCCCAACAAATGGCTTGAGTGCTGATACCTGCCAGTCACGCCTTCTCAGAAATTTGCGTCACAGATGGGTAATTCCAACGATGATGAAAGGAAGAAAAGCTGCTTACGATATCCACAGCTCGATATATGCACACTCCACCTGCTCAGACACATGCAAGCTCGTCATCTCCCAATGCCCTCCACTCGAGTCCACTGTTCGCGGCCAACCAGCGTCGCTCTGTCCAAGGTTCCCGCCATCCTATGCCGAATACCGGGGTTACTCCCTCCCCTGATCAATTCCCTAACCAATCTCCTCAAAAGAAAGTTCGAAAGGGGCCCAACAAGCCTGCCATCCAGCATATACCACAGCACCCTTCATTTTCCTCGCCCTTACCGCAACAAACTCAGGTTCAGCGGCAGATTGAATTCGTCCACGCTCCGCCAATTGTCCAGGGAGTTCAGCTTGTCTCTTTCAATGAATTGCCCGACCGTATTCGATCCGTGTTCCGCCATCCACTTTTCAACGCCATTCAGTCGAAGTGCTTCTCTACCGTATACAAGTCTGACGACAATCTAGTCGTATCTGCACCAACTGGTGGCGGGAAGACTGCTATCCTGGAGCTGGCGATATGTCGTCTTGTCTCACGCTTTCAAAATAGTCAATTCAAGATTGTGTACATGGCGCCTACGAAGTCATTGTGCTCCGAGAGGCAAAGGGACTGGCAAGCCAAATTTGCTGCATTGGACCTCCAGTGTGCTGAGCTGACAGGAGATACTGAACACGGCCAGTTGCGAAATGTCCAGAGCGCGAGCATTGTTATCACAACACCTGAGAAATGGGACAGTGTGACAAGGAAGTGGAAAGACCACGCCAAGCTGATGCAGATGGTTAAGCTTTTCTTGATCGACGAAGTCCATATTCTCAAAGAGACTAGAGGTGCCACGTTGGAAGCTGTGGTCTCTCGGATGAAGTCCGTGGGTTCTAACGTACGCTTCGTTGCTTTGAGTGCCACAGTGCCGAATTCGGAAGACATTGCTACATGGCTCGGGAAAGATTCAACCAATCAGCATATACCTGCGCCACGGGAGAGATTCGGAGAGGAGTTCAGACCAGTAAAACTCCAAAAGCACGTCGTTGGCCTGCCGTACAAAGGGAATGACTTTGGCTTTGAGACCTATTGCGACCCCAAACTACCAGAGATAATTGCGAAATACTCTCACAAGAAGCCAATCATGGTCTTCTGTATCACAAGGAAGGTTGCTATGACCACGGCTAAGCTCCTTGCCAATGTCTGGGCCACCAAAGGGCCGCGGGATCGTCATTGGGAAGGTCCAACTCAGAGAGTCGTGGTGCAAGATCCAGAATTGAAGCAAACGCTGACGTCAGGAGTTGCGTTTCATCATGCTGGCCTCGATGCTTTTGACAGAGTCGCAGTGGAAAAGGGCTTCCTCGAAGGCCAGATCAACGTCATCTGCTGCACGTCTACGTTGGCAGTCGGGGTCAACTTGCCTTGTCATATGGTCATCATCAAGAACACTGTAAGCTATCAGGACGATGGTATTAAGGAGTACGCAGATCTTGAGGTCATGCAGATGCTTGGACGTGCTGGTCGTCCACAATTTGACACCTCTGCCGTTGCTGTTATCATCACGAAGCAGGAGAAAGTGAAAAGGTATGAGAAGTTGGTATCAGGTGAGGAGTTGCTGGAGAGCTGTCTACATCTCAATTTGATCGATCACCTAAATGCAGAGATCGGACCTGGGACCATCTACGATCTATACACAGCGAAACGATGGCTCAGTGGGACCTTCCTTTACGTTCGCCTCGGGCAGAATCCCGAGCATTACAAGCTCGAAGGTGATCCAATGGGTCAGAACCTGGACGACAGAATCGAGCACATCTGCAAACGAGACCTCGAACTTCTTGAAGAAGCACACCTCATCTCTTCCTCTGGTGGCAAATTGAAAGCGACAGAATGTGGTGATGCCATGGCACGATACTACGTCAAGTTTGAGACTATGCAGGTATTCATGCGACTTCAGCCTCGTGCCAAGATGTCGGATATTGTAAGGCCCATTGTGCTTTCCTGGCAAAGACCTGCTGACGATAATAGCTCTCGGCTGTCGTCCAAGCAGACGAGTTCCGTGATATACGCCTTCGAGCAACCGAGAAGAAACTCTATAAGGAGATCAGTCAGGCAAATGGCATTAAGTTCCCCATAAAAGTCGACCTCGCCCAACACACCCACAAGCGAAGTCTGATAATCCAAGCTGAGCTCGGCGGCGTCGAATTTCCTACAGCTGAAGCTCACGCGAAGCACAAGAAGCAGTTCAACCAAGACAAAGGAATGCTATTCTCTCACATCCACCGCCTGATTCGTTGCATCATCGATTGCCAAGTCCACCTCCAGGATGCTGTGGCTGTGCGGCACGCCTTGGAGCTTGCGCGAAGCTTTGGAGCGAGGGTCTGGGACAACTCGCCGTACCAGATGAAGCAGATAGCTCAAATTGGCCTGGTAGCGATTCGAAAGCTTGCTGTAGGTGGCATTAACACCATCGAAGCGTTAGAGGCAGCAGAGCCCCACCGAATCGAGATGCTGATGAGCAAGAACCCACCATTCGGTAATAAATTGCTGGCTAACCTCAAGGATTTCCCTAAGCTGCGTGTGTCTGTGAAAATGATGGGCAAGGAGGCTAGGAAGGGACGGCCAGTCATGATCAAGATTAAGGCTGAAGTTGGGTTCATGAACGAGAAAGTTCCGACGTTTTTTCATCGAAAGCCGATCCATGTCTGCTTGCTGACCGAGAGATCTGATGGACATCTCGTTGACTTCAAGAGAGTCAGGTAAGGAATTATTGACCAACCCCTGAGTCAAGGTACTAATCAATCCTAGCGCAAACAAGCTCAATAACGGCCAGGATCTTCTGATGTCTGCGGAATTGCTCAACCGAACACAGTACATTACATGCTATGTTATGTGTGATGAGATTGGTAAGGAGGCCAGAGGTAGCTCGCTGCCAGTACTTTCGGTGCTGACAGTATAACAGCCGGAACTGTGAGATCTGCGGAATTGAAGTCTGACATACCTGCTTATCTGTTCCCACCACCGCCAACGGTGGCTCAACAGCAACAAGCATCGAATTCACAACCAAGCAGCAAAGCCCATCGGAATAGGCCTGAAGACCCCGAAGGAACCGTAGCCCACACCAGCCCTTTGACGCTAGAAGGTGATGAATTTGGCGGTGATGATCTCGATGATGAGGATGTGGTGGAAGCTGGTGAGTCGGTCTGCTATTCTGACCACGAGCGTGTACTAATGGAGGCTTCAGTCGAGGAATTGGACTTCAATGACATCGACACTTTTGACACGGGACCGAACACTACAACGAAAGCTAAGCAGCGCATAGATG
>JAABUP010006830.1_pt1 | contig 15845 bp, 18 predicted proteins | sample 5559201 | NCBI WGS metagenome assembly JAABUP01 (sample SAMN10711887, study PRJNA513373) | rock metagenome | isolation source: Antarctica rocks | place: Antarctica
GAGACGGTCATGACGTCCATGGAGCAGGAATTGGGGCGCGCGCCCTCCCTCGCCGAGGTGGGCGATCGTTTCGCGCGCCATCTCGCGCGCCACTTCAACCGTTGTTTAACTATCGATGGTCAGCCGTCAGCTGATAGCTGATAGCTGATAGCTGATAGCTGATAGCTGATAGCTGATAGCTGCGTATTAAGTGAGGACTGATGGACATACAGGGCGTGGCGTATCTGGGCGGGGAGTTCGTGCCGCTGGCGGACGCCAAAATCAGCATCATGACGCACGCGTTCAACTACGGGACCGGGACGTTCGAGGGCATCCGCGGCTACTGGAACGCCGCCGAGGAGCAGATGTACGTGTTCCGCCTGCGCGAGCACTTCGAGCGCCTGCACAACTCGGCCCGCATCCTGGCCATCAATCTGGCCTTCGGCGTCGACGAACTCGAGGACATCTGCATCCAGATCCTGCGCCGTTCGGGCTTCCGCGGCGACACCTACATCCGCCCTATCGCCTACAAGAGCGGTCTCGGCATCGGCGTGAGCATGGCGGGCGTGGCCGACGACTTCCTGATGTACTGCCAGCCCATGGGCAACTACATCGACATCGATCGCGGCATCCGTTGCTGCCTCTCGTCGTGGCGCCGCAACAGCGACAACGCGGTCCCGCCGCGCGCCAAGGTGACCGGCGCCTACATCAACGCGGCCCTGGCCAAGCACGAGGCCGTGTCCAACGGCTACGACGAAGCCATCATGCTGGCCGAGAACGGCAACGTTTCGGAAGGTAGCGCCGAGAACCTGTTCCTCATCAAGAACCGCACCCTCATCACCCCGTCCGTGACGGACAGCGTGCTGGAGGGGATCACGCGGGCCACGCTGATCGAGATCGCGCGGACTGAGCTGGGCGTGCCCACGGTCGAGCGCACGGTGCAGCGCACCGAGCTCTACACGGCCGACGAGGTGTTCCTGTGCGGCACGGGCGCGCAGGTCTCGCCGGTGGTCGAGATCGACAAGCGGTCCGTCGGCTCGGGCGAGGTGGGGCCGCTGACGCTCGCTCTGCAGCAGGCCTACTTCGACGTCGTGCGCGGCGTCAACCGCGCCTATAGCGCGTGGCTGCGGCCGGTCTACACGCGCGAGACGGAGGCGACGCGCCCCGAGCCGGCCGGGACCGGCAACGTGCTCGCGCCGTAAATAGGTGTCCGATGTCGGCGGTGTAGGAGCGCCCCTCGTGGGCGCCCTTGCTGTCGTGCGCACGTTGCCCGCACGGGGGTAGGGAGCAGGAATGCGGCGGGACACGGCACGCGAAGCGCATCAGTGGGGCGTTGTTCCCACGATCGGGATCGTGGGCGGACGTGGTGGTATCGGTTCGCTCTTCGCGCGCATCCTGTCGAAGGCAGGTGCCACGGTGTTGGTGAGCGACCGCGACACGGCGCTCAGTAATGTGGAGGTGGCCGCGCGGAGCGACCTCACGCTCGTGGCCGTTCCGTTGCGGGCGACGCCGTCCGTGTTGGCCGAGGTCGCTCCGCACGTGCGCGTGGACGCGGCGCTGGTCAGCCTGGGCTCGCTGATGGAGCCCGCGCTGCCAGCCATGGACGCGTGCGCGGGCGAGACCTTCTTGCTCCATCCTCTCTTCGGACCGGGGCGGCGTAATTTGCAGGGAACGATGATGGCCCTGGCCTCGCCGCGGGGAGACCCTTGGCACGAGTGGCAAGAGTGGCTCATCGGGCGGGGGCTGCCGGAACAAGGGCTCGTCATGACGACGCCGGAGGAGCACGACAGGGCGATGGCCGTCGCGCAGGCGCTCCTGCACGGCGCCTACGCCGCGCTGGCACCGGAGCTGATGGGAGGACTCCCCGACAACGACTTGGTTTGGGCCACCCCGACCCTGCGCCTGCAGCTCGCCCTCATGAGCCGCATCCTGCACCAGGACCCCGCCCTCTACGGCGATATCCTGGCCCTCAATCGCCACACTCCCCTAGTGTTCGACCGGCTCATAGGTCGCCTCGCCACGCTGCGCGCCGCCGCCCTGGAGGGGCCGGACGCCGTGGCCGCGCTCTTCAAGGCGGCCCGCGACAGCCTACAACCTTACGGCCTGAACCTGGCTGCCGAGGGAACGCGGCTGTTGGGTGAGCAATAGACGCCGGTAAATGAGGCGCTCAGGCGGATGTTCGGGGTGTAACACGGCCGGGTATACTTGGAGTAGACTACAACGACTCTTCGCATCGAATTGGTGATGATCCATGGCATTGTTCACGAAGAAGCAAGAACTGGCGCCTGACATCGCGGCGCGCATCCCGCCCGGCCAGCAACTGACGACGAAGTGGCCCGTCCTGACCTACGGCCCCGTCCCCAAGGTCGACCTCGCCACCTGGGACCTGCGCATCACCGGGCTCGTCGAGGAACTCACCTGGTACACCTGGGACGAGTTCAAGGCGCTGCCCCAGGCGCGGCGGCACAACGACATCCACTGCGTGACGCGCTGGAGCAAGCTCGACAACGACTGGGACGGCGTGGCCGTGCTCGAGTTGATGAAGAGGGTGGCGCTCAAGCCAGAGGCGAAGGCGGTGGTCGTGCACGCCGAGCACGGCTTCACGGCCAACCTGCTGCTCGACGATTTCCTGCGCGCGGACAATATGCTCGCGCACAGCCACGGCGACGAGCCGCTCACGCCCGAGCACGGCTACCCGCTGCGCCTGGTCGTGCCGCACCTGTACTTCTGGAAGAGCGTCAAGTTCGTGCGCGGCCTCGAATTCGTCGCCGAGGACCAGCCAGGCTTCTGGGAGCGCAACGGGTATCACATGCGTGGAGACCCGTGGGACGAGGAGCGCTATTCGTCCTGGTGGTAGGTAGCCGTTAGCGATGAGCAATTAGCGGTTAGCTTTCGTGCGGCGACAAGTCGTGGCAGTTAAAAAAGGCATTCATCTACATCATGATTTCGAGGGAGCCGCCGGAGGCTAACGGCTAACGGCTAACGGCTAACGGCTAATCGCTGATTGCTGCTATACTTCCTACCTGAGACCATGCCACGGTATAGATAGATAGAGGATGTGGATTTCACATGAAACGAACCTGGCAACCGAAGCGCATCCCGCGCAAGCGCACGCACGGCTTCATCGCGCGCATGGCCACCAAGGGCGGCCGGCGCGTGCTCAAGGCGCGCCGCCTCAAGGGACGCCACAAGCTGACGGTTTAGGCGTCGGGCTGCAGGATCTATGCTGCCCAGGGACCATCGCTTGACGCGCAGCGGTGACTACGCGCGCGTTCGTCGCGAGGGCCGCTCGCGAGCCCATCCACTGCTCATCCTCGCCGCCGCCCCGAATGGTGGCGAAACGACCAGGGTGGGTCTCACCGTGGGCAAAAAGATCGGCTCGGCGGTAGCGCGCAACAGAGTCAAACGGCTACTGCGTGAGGCCGCGCGCGCGCGACTCGTGCGGATACGCCCCGGCTACGATGTCGTGCTGATCGGGCGGCCTGACACGGCCGGCTCCGGGCTGGAGCTGGTCGGCGCGGCCCTGGAACAACTGCTCCGGCGCGCCGACCTGCTGGGGGCGCGACAACCTGGACCGCGGCGTGAGGGCGGGGGGTAGAGCGTATGAAAAGCGTCTTGCTCGGGGCCATCCGGCTCTATCAACTCACGGTGGCACGCATGTTACCCGTGGGGACGTGCCGGTTCTATCCGAGTTGCTCGGCGTATAGCTACGAGGCCGTCACGCGGCACGGCGCGGCGCGCGGCGCGCTCCTGATGCTGCGGCGGCTGGCGCGGTGCCATCCTTTCAATCCCGGCGGCCTCGATCCGGTCCCGTAGCGGCGACGCAATCAGGCGTAGCAGGCGTAGTAGGAGTCTTCTTGGTGTCACACATCCTCGATCCGATCATCCACCCGCTCCAGGCGGTGCTCGTTTTCCTCACGGGCACGCTGCACAGCTACGGGCTGGCCATCATTCTCTTCACGATCCTGGTGCGCGGCGCGCTGGCCCCGCTCAACTTCAAGCAACTCAAGTCGGCCAAGAAGATGTCGGCGTTGGGGCCGCGCATCAAAGAGTTGCAGCAGCGATACAAGGGCGACCGAGAGGCGCTGACGCGAGAGCAAATGGCCCTCTACAAGGAGGAAGGCGTCAATCCGGCCGCGGGCTGTCTGCCGCTGCTGCTGCAGATGCCCATCCTGTACTCGCTGTTCTTCATCTTTCAGAATCTCGCCGGTGAAAAAGGGCCTGCGGCCGCTATCTACCACTCCCACTTCTTGTGGTTCACGCTCAACAGGCCGGATAGTCTCTTCGGCCACTTCCTGTTCGGTGGGGCGCACGCGGGCTGGGGACCGCTGCCGATCCTTGCCGCGGGCACACAGTGGATGCAGCAGCGCATGATGATGCAGCCCACCAGCGACCCACAGCAGCGATCCACGCAGCAGATCATGCAGTTCATGCCGCTGATGATCATGCTGTTCGCCGTCAACTACCCCGCCGGCCTCGCCCTCTACTGGGTCACGTCGACCACGTTCAGCATCGTGATGCAATACTTCATCACCGGCTGGGGGCAACTCTTCAAGTCGCCGTTCAAGATCCCCGAGGCGCCCGTCGCCAGCGGCGCGCCGGCCGCGACCGCCAACGCGCGGCGCCAGACCGTGGCGGAGCCGCGGCGCAATGGGACGCGGGCGAACGGGAGCGGGACCGGCCGGCGCGCCACCGTCTTCACCGCCGCCCCCCCCGCGCGTACGGTCGAGGACGGCGCCGGCCAGGTGCTGGAGGGGCAGGTGATAGTGAGAGAGGACGGCGATAGCGTGCGCCAGGGCAAGATGCAGCGGACCGTGACCCGACAGAGGACGCGACCTCCAAAAGGAGCACGTAGATAGATGAGCGAACGCCATAGCCAGAGCGTGACGGTCAGCGCTAAGACGGTCGACGATGCGATCGCCGAGGCCGAGCGCGAGCTCGGCGTATCGCGCGACAACCTCGACATCACGGTCATCACGGAGGGCTCCAAGGGCTTCCTGGGCATGCGCGCCGAGAACGCCCGCATCCTGGCCATGGTTGTTGGCGGGACCAGGGCGACGGCGACCGAGGCGTCCGTGGCCGAGGAGGTGCGCGCCGGCGCGCCCTCGACCTCGGCCACGGCGCCCGTCGGTGTCTCATCCCCTATCCCCACGTCGGACGGCGCGCCCGCTCCTCCCGTTACGTCCGCGCGATTGGCCGTCGTCGGCGACGGGGACGGAAACGGGGACGGAAACGCAACACACATCGAGGCCGGGGCGGAGCAGTTTGGCCTCGAAGACGAATACGACGACGAGGAGCCCCTTGATGGGGACGGCCAGCCGCTCGAGCCAGGCCGCCGGGCACGGCAGCAGCAGGAAACGGCGGCGGCTGCCCAGGAGATCCTGGAGACACTCCTGCAGAATATGGACATCCGCGCTCACGTGAGGGTGCGCACGGTAGCAGATCCCATCGTCCTCGACGTCGAGACCGACAACGGCGGCCTGCTCATCGGCCGGCGCGGCGAAACACTCAGCGCCCTGCAGTACCTCGTCAACGTGCTCATCGGCAAGCGCACACGGCGCTGGACCAAGGTCGTGATCGACGTAGAGCATTGGCGCGACCGCCGCGAGGATACCCTGCGCGCGCTCGCGCTGCGCCAGGCCGACCGCGTCCGCCAGCAGCAACGCCCGGTCGCCCTCGACCCGATGCCGGCCAACGAGCGCCGTATCGTGCACATGGCCCTGCAGGACCAGCGCGACATCGAGACGCACAGCGAGGGCGAGGAGCCGAACCGCCGCCTGGTCATCACGCCGAAGCGCTAGCGCGACCTGTAACCCTCGTGGACGATGCCGCCCAATTACCCGCCCCCGCCTATGTCGTGGTCGGCCATGTCGCGCGCGACCTCGTCCCGCTATCGGACAACTCCGGCGCTCCCTCCTACGTCCCCGGCGGCACAGCGCTCTATGCCGCGCTGACGGCGCGGCGCCTGGGGGTCGATACCGGCGTCATCACGAGCGCGCCCCCGGATGTGGATACTGCCCTGCTGGACGGCGCGCGCGTCCACATCGTGCCTTCGGCGCAGGCCACGATCTTCGAGAACCGCTACGGGCCGGGCGGTCGCGTGCAATATCTACACGGCCGCGCTGCGCCGATCAAGCCCGGCGACGTGCCGATCGCGTGGCGCGCCGCGCGCATCCTGCACCTTGGCCCCATCGCCGACGAGGTGGACCCAGCCATCGCTGCCCTTTTCCCGCGCGCCCTGCGCGCCGCCACGCCGCAAGGGTGGGCGCGGCGCTGGGACGAGGATCACCGCGTGCATACCCTGCCGCACGAAAGGGTCGCGGCGCGCCTGGCCGGCGCCGGCCTCGACGTGGTGATCTTCAGCGAAGAGGATGTCTTGGCGGGGCAGTCGGCAGGCCATGAAACGCAAGAGGCCATCGTCGACCTGTACCGGGAGATCGCGCGCATTGTCGTGCTGACGCGCGGTGCCCGCGGCGCCACGATCTACGCGGGCAACGGCGTCATGCACGTCCCGGCGTACTCGGCCCGCGAGGTGGACCCCACGGGGGCAGGCGACGTGTTCGCCGCGGCCTTCCTGATCCGCTACGCCGCCGCGAAAGACCTGCTCGGAGCGGCGCGCTTCGCCGCCGCCGCCGCTGCGCTGGAAGTCGAGGGTATTGGACCTAATGGGATACCGACCGCCGAGCAAATCGCCGCTCGATTAGAGACCCTTTTATAAGGGGGCGAGGATACCGTTGGCAAGCAAAACGCCGGGCACGACGACAAAAGCGAGCTTTCACCGCTTCGAGTTGGCGTGCGAGTTGGCCCGGCTCTGCCCACAAGAATTCGGGCGGGTCATTGCGCTGACGGGCTCGGCCTCGCGCGGGATCGCCGACGAGGGTTCGGACGCCGAACTCAATTTCTGGGTCGACGAGCAGCCCGACCGGGCTACCCTGCTCGACTGGCTGCATCGCGCCGGCGCCACCGACATTATTCTCGACGATCATCCGCTGGCGGACGGCTCGTTGTGGGCGACATCCCTCTTCAAGGGCGTGTGGTTCGAAACCGGCTGGCAGCGCATCGCCGACATGGACACCATCGTGCGTGAACTGCGCGCTGGAGAGGTGATCGACCACGGGCATCTGGCCCATGCCCCAATGATCCTGCACGCCGCGGGCGTGCGCGACAGCGGCGCCTTGGAGGGCTGGCGGCGAGACCTGCGCCACTACCCCGAAACGCTCGTGACGCGCCTGATCTCCGACGCGAGGGCGTGGGCGCTCCCCAACGTTGTTGGGGCGCGGTGGGCGCTGGCGCGCCGGGGCGAGCGGGTGGCGCTAGCAGAGCGACTGGTGTGGGATGTGCATACCATGCTGCGCGTACTCCACGCGCTCAATAGACAGTGGGAACCCGACTGGAAGTGGATCGGGCCGACGGCTGCGGCCCTGGAGATAAAGCCGGAGCGGCTGGCCGAGCGCATCAACGATGTTTTCGCGGCGCCGCAGGCCGAGCATAGCGTCGCGCACTGCCTAGATCTCATCCTCGATACACTGGCCCTCGTACCTCCACACTACGACATCGGGAGGGCGCAACAGACGGTAGAGGAGAGCTTACGGGTGTATGCCCGCTGATGTCCCAGCGTGGGCCGCATCGGGCGACGCTTACTGTAATCGGTCGGCGAGTTTGTGCTAACGGGTGGGCTTAATGGTGATAGGTGTCATGTAGATGGCAATGATCACGACCGCCGATACCATCGTCGCCATCGCCACGCCGCCCGGGGAGGGTGGCGTCGGGATCGTGCGCCTCAGCGGGCCAGCCGCTCTGGCCGTCGGGCGCGCCATCGTGCGGCCGGCCGACGCCGCGGCGGTGTGGCGCTCGCACCAGCTCCTGTACGGGCACGTCGTTGATCCGGCGAGCGGCCGGCGCGTCGACGAGGTGCTGGCCGTCTACATGGCCGCGCCGCGCACGTACACGGCCGAGGATGTCTTCGAGGCGCACTGCCATGGGGGCCCCATTCCGCTGCAGGGCGTGGTCGAGTTAGCCTTGCGCCACGGCGCGCGCCCCGCCGCGCGCGGCGAGTTCACCCTGCGCGCTTTCCTCAATGGCCGGCTCGACCTGGCGCAAGCCGAGGCTGTGCTCGACGTGGTGCGCGCACGCACGCCCACGGCCCTGCATGTGGCCGTCGAACAGCTCGCCGGGGGGCTCTCGCGCCGGCTGCGCCCGGTGGCGGACGACCTGATGGGCGTGCTGGCCTTCCTCGAGGCCTCGATCGACTTCGTGGAAGAGGGCATCCCCGCGCAGGCCATCGGAGGGCTGCTGCCGCGGCTCGACAGGGCGACGGAAGGGCTAGAGGCGCTGCTAGCCACGGCGAAGGGCGGCGTCATCCTGCGCGAGGGGTTGCGCGCCGTGCTGGCCGGGGCGCCCAACGTCGGCAAGTCGAGTTTGCTCAATCGCCTGCTGCGCGTCGAGCGCGCCATCGTCACGCCCGTGGCCGGCACCACGCGCGACACGGTCGAGGAACCGGCCAACATCCGCGACCTGCCAGTCTACCTCGTGGACACGGCCGGCCTGACCGAGACCGACGACCCCGTGGAGCGGCTCGGCGTCGCGCGCAGCCGCGCCGCCATCGAGGGCGCGGGCCTGCTGCTACTCGTGGCCGACAGGGCGCGTCCGCTGGAGAATGGTGACCGCGCGGCCTTCGCGGCGGCGCGCGCCCTGGCCCCCCAGACGCCGGCGATCCTCGTCTTGAACAAAGCCGACCTGCCGCGCGCGCTCGACGAGGACGCCGCACCGCCCCTTTTCGGCGACAACGCGCCCGCGGCCGTCGTGTCTTGCTCGGCGGCGACCGGCCTGGGGCTGGACGCGTTGGAGGATGCCATCGCCCGCGTGGCGCTCGGCGGCGCGCCGCTCGCGCCCGACACCGCCATGGTCGATAACGCGCGCCACCGTCGCGCGCTGGAGGAGGCCGTCGAGAACCTTGTCGCGACGCGCAACGGCCTCGCCGCGGGCGCCCCGCTCGACCTCGTATGCAGCGACCTGCGCGCCGCCGTCGTCGCCCTCGGCGCCATCACCGGCCAGGACGTGACCGAGGACCTGCTCACGCGCATCTTCGGCGACTTCTGCATCGGGAAGTAGCAAGAGGGTAATGGCGCCGATGGGCGCACCCATCATTCCGGCCCCTTGGGCGAGTTCCTCGCTCGCGCCATCCTCGACACGCTATACCAATTCATCGTCCCCGCGATGGCCGGCCCATTGAGACTTGTACCGCTGGCCGCGCTCGAAGACCGGATGGTGACACGTCGCGCCCTGCGTGATGCGGCGGAGCGCAGCCGCCTCAAAGCGCAACGCGGCAGGGACGGGCAATGGTTGAGCACGCGCCGGTGGGTCGACGAGTATAAGGCCAGCAGGGGCCGCAGGCCGGTCAAAACGGCTGATGCGACCTCACCCTATTGATCTACAGCAATAGCTATCTGGCTACCTCGATACCGTTTAACGAAAGGGGAACGGGTAGTATATGGCAATGGCAATAGAGCGACAACGCGTGTCCTCGGGCTCGCCCTACGAGGCGACGATCGGCTTCAGCCGGGCCGTGCGCGCCGGCGACCGCGTGCTGGTGGCAGGCACGGCCCCGGTCTGGCCCGACGGCTCCTGCGACCCCGACCCCGACCCCGCGGCGCAGGCGCGGCGTGGGCGGTCTTTCTCGCTATAGTATAGGCGTATGCTACCCGACATCGACCCCTCCACGTCCGCGCGAGCCGATGCTAACGCCGACGATGCCAACGCCGCCCACGTCGCGGCCGTGACTACCGCCGATGAGGTATCCGACGAGGGGGATGCGCGCGGGCGCGCGGGCCACTGGCGGCGATGGGTGCGGCTGGCCGCCCTCGACCTCGGCCCGCTGCGCCGCCACCGCGACTTCCGCCTGCTCTACGCCGGCCAGGCGGCCTCGTTCTTCGGCAACATGATCACCTACGTCGCCGTGCCCTACCAGGTGTACCAGCTGACACATTCGTCGCTGGCGGTGGGACTGCTCGGCCTGGCCGAGCTAGTCCCGCTCCTACTGTTCGCCTTTATCGGCGGCGCGCTCGCTGACGCGCGCGACCGGCGGCAGATGGTGCAAATGACCGAGCTGTCGCTCGCCGCGATGTCCCTCCTGCTCGCGCTCAACGCGCTGCTGCCCTGCCCGCACCTGTGGGCGCTCTACGTCGTGGTGGCGGCGATGGCCGGGCTCGACGCCTTGCAGCGGCCCTCGCTCGACGCGCTGCTGCCGCGGCTGGTCGAGCGCGACGAGTTGAGCGCCGCCGGCGCGCTCTCCTCGCTGCGTACCACCGCGGGTATGGTGGCCGGCCCCCCCCTCGGCGGCGTGCTGGTCGCCACGGTCGGGCTGCCCGGCGCTTACGTGGTGGACGTGGCGACCTTCGCGGTGTCTCTGGCCGCGTTGAGGCTGATGCGCGCGGTCCCGCCGCCGCCAGACGCCGAGCGGCCGAGCCTGCGCCGCGTCGTGGAGGGGCTGCGCTACGCGCGCAGCCGGCCTGAGCTGATGGGCACGTACCTGGTGGACATCGTGGCCATGTTCTTCGGCATGCCGACGGCGCTGTTCCCCGCGCTGGCACCGCACTACGGCGGCCCGGGCGTGCTGGGGCTGCTCTACGCCGCGCCGTCGGTCGGCGCGCTGCTGGCCACGGCCACGAGCGGCTGGGCCAATCGCGTGCATCGGCACGGCCGCGCCGTCATCCTCGCGGCGGGGGCCTGGGGCGTGGCCATCACGCTGTTCGGTCTGGCGCCGACGCTCCCGCTGGCCCTGTTTTTCCTGGCGGGGGCCGGGGCGGCGGACATGGTCAGCGGCCTGTTCCGCAGCCGCATCTGGAACGGGACCATTCCCGACGCCTTACGCGGGCGCCTGGCCAGCATCGAACTGTTGAGCTACTCGAGCGGGCCGGCGCTCGGCAACGTGGAGTCCGGCCTCGTCGCGACGCTGGCGGGGGTGCGCCAGTCGGTCGCCTCGGGGGGCATACTCTGCGTCATCGGCGTCGCGCTCCTGGCCATGGCGCTGCCGCGGTTCCGCCAGTATGACGACCGCGTGCACGACCTGCAGAAGCCGTCGGCTGACCGCTGATTGCTGATTGCTGACCGCTGACGGCTACTACTACGCCTGGCGCTTGGCGCGGTTGCGCAGCCAGGACAGCGTCTTCTCCAGCTCGGCGGCGGTCATCTCCTCGGCCGGCTTGGGCAGCTTGACGGCCGCGTCGTGATCGGCGGCGAGGCCGGCCACGACCTCGGCGCGCAGGCTCTCGGCGCGCTCCTCGGCGCGCCCCTCGGCGCGCTCCTGGACGGGGCGTTCGGCCACGACCTTGAGGCTGGATCGGTCGGCGCGCGCCGCGCGTGGTCCGGCGGCGACGGGGCTATCGACCACGCGGTCGCCCTCGTCCAATTCGAGGGCGAACTGGGTGCCGAAGCCAAGCGCCGCCAGGGCGCGACCAATTGCTTTGGTTTCCGCTTTTTCCACCCATCCCTGGGGGAAGTCGCGCTCGGTCTCCGAGCCGAAGCCAGTGGCCGAGCCCTTGTCGGGGATTGAGACCTCGGCCTTGAAGACGGCGAGCTTCTGCTCGGTGTCCAGGCGCACCATCTCCGTGCTAATGCGCGCGTGAGGGTGCTCCTCGCGCAGCCACATTAGGCGCCACTTGACATCCAGGTACTGCTGACCCTTGAGGTTGCGCAGATGCTGCTCGGGTGAAAATGCCATGTCCTATACCCTCCATCCCTAACGGCTACGATGCCTTGTCGCTAACCACGGGTAGATCTGCCGCGTTGTGCCACACCGTCCGTAATTCTTGGCCAGGGGCCAATGGCTATCAGAACGGCAAATCGCCTACTGTACTACTCCCGCCGGCAGCAGTCGCGTCGGTAAACGCGAGGACGTTGTCGTCGCGGCGGTCGAGCATGCGCAGGTCGCGCGCCCTAATCTCCAGGCTCTGGCGGGTCTGTCCCTCGCGGTTGGTGTAGTCGCGCTGCGTGAGCGCGCCGTCGATGTAGGCGTAGGAGCCCTTGCGCAGGTACTGCTGCGCCGTTTCACCGAGCTTGCCGAAGGCGCTGACGCGGAACCACGTCGTCGTTTCCTGCACCCCGCCGTCGCCGGTGCGCCGCCGCTCGGTGGTGGCGACGGTGAAGTCGGCGACCGTGTCCCCGCTGGGGAGCGTGCGCGTTTCGGGGTCACGCCCCAGGTTGCCGACGATGGTGATGCGATTAAAGCTGCCGGCCACTGCCACACCTCCATACCGCGCGTGTCGCGCAAGAGCGAGGGCGGATATAAGCCGCCCATCATTATTATAGGTCATTTGTTCTAATAAAGCTACTAGTTTGCGCCAACTCGAACGCGGCGACGAGCCGCTCCATCGGCGCGTAGGACATCCGCTGTCTTGATGTCTACATTGATTGTGGAGGGACAGCAATGGGCGGTATCTATGACATCGTGATCGTGGGCCGGGGCTCGGCGGGCTTGACTGCGGCCCAGACGGCCCGCGGATTGGGCGCGCTACGGGGGGCGCCTGGTCGTCGGCGGCGGCTCGCGCGCGGCCGTCCCACCCATCCCGGGGCTGGACACGTTCGACTACCTGACCAGCGAGACCCTGTTCGGGCTGCGCGAACTACCGGGGCGCCTGGTCGTCGGCGGCGGCGGGCCAATCGGCGCGGAGGCGGCGCAGTCGTTCCGCCCGCTCGGCTTCTATGGTGGGACACCCTTCTACCGGCTCATGTGCGGCCCCCTCGCGCCCCGCGCCCCGCGCCCCGCGCCCCTCACCGGATGCCGGGTTTGCCGGAAACGATCTCGATGGCGCGTATCCATGACGTACCCTCGGCGCCCATACCCTCGTGCTGGAAGCGGTAGTCGTTCTTGCGGATAAACTCGCCCAACTCGTCGTGCAGGCGGAGTAAGCACTTCCGCTGCAACGCGAGCAGACGCTCCAGCGCCGCCGTGTCCCGCGTCGCCGCGGCGACCTGGTCGAGGTGGACCAAACAGAGGCCGCCGGCGTCGCGAAACGCGTCGGCTATGCGGCCATCTCCTAGATGCGTGAGCAGGGCGTCGAGGTAGAGCAGCTCGGAGCGTTCGCGCTCGAGGCAGGCGGGGCAGGCGCGATGCGGGTCCGCGACGCGCTCGTCGTGCGCGGCCGCCATGCCCCTCCCGGTGAGCGACGCCAAACGGTCGCGCACACCCATGCGGCCTCGGTCCCCCGTGCCGAAAAGGTCGGGCCTACCGCCCGCGCCGCTTGGCCGCGCGATCTCTTCGGCGGCATTGCGCGCCACGTCGCGATACATCAGAGCCACGCCGAGGGCGACGCGCATCTCGCGCAGCTGCCAGGAGTGGATGTTGCAGTAGCCCCGCGCCGCGACGATGGCGTCGCGAAACTCGGGGACGTTGACGTGCTCGTAGGTGATCGCCCCCAGGTAGCGAGCGACGGCGCTCAGGGTCAGCGTGCAGACGGGGCAACCGCCCTTCGCGCAAGCGTCGAGCAGATCATAATAGACGCTGTGCTTGTCTGGCTGAGCGCGACCTGCCACGCGATGCTCTCCTCGTTGAAGTAGCCCGGCTTCCAGCCCTTGAGCAGGGAGCGCCCAATCCTCTTGCGCGCTACGCCTACCCATGGTAACTGTATCTATAACATAGCGATGTGGTGGCAGGTCTCATGCCAGCAGGGGGCGGACACGCTTCAACCGATAGGAACATAGGGCTCACGATATGCAACATGAACAGGCGCACACGGTCATCCTCTACACGCACGAGCGCTGAACGCCCTGCCGAGCCGTGAAAGAGTTTCTTTCCGATCACGAGACGCCCTACGAGCTGCGCGACGTCACCACGGACGCGGCGGCGCTGCGCGCGTTCCTGGCGCTTGGCCTGCCGCTACCCCCGGTGACCGTCGTCGATGGCGTCCCCGTGCAGGGCTACCAGCCCGCGCGTCTGGAGGAGCTGCTCGGCCTGGCGTAACCCGACCCCGACCCCGACCCCGGTTCGTATAGTATACTGGCGCCATGGCATGCACCGTCGATGCTGCCGGCGGAGCGGCCTCGGCGGAGGGACATGGTTTGAATATGCATCCCCCCGGCTGTGGCCTGGCTAGCGCCTGTGCGGAGACGCTAGCCAGGCCAACGACCGCTACGCAGAGCGGCCCTACCGCGCTGGATGGCAGCCACCTCGGTGCCGCGAGAACGGCGACGAGGTACAACAGGGCGACAGAGGTACAACAGGGCGACAGTAGGTAGCGCCGCTATCGCCTTGGCCGTTGGCTTCACCATTAGGCGCCTCAGGGTGCGTCAGCGACCGTGCGCGTCGAAGTTCTCTTCGCACGCGCCTACTGTACCACGAGCGATAGGGCAAGATAGGGCGGTATCGGGGAGAAGATGGGCAAGGTCAACACGGCGCCGGTGGGCGGCACGCGCGATTTCCTGCCGCTGGACGTGTTGCGGCGCGACTACGTCATCGGCGCGATCGAGCGCGTCTACCAGGGCTACGGCTTCGAGCCGCTCGAGACGCCGACGCTGGAGCGGCTCGACACCCTGCTCGGCAAGTACGGCGAGGAGGGCGACCAGCTTATCTTCCGCGTGCTCAGGCGCGGCCAGGAACTGCGGCGCGTCCTCGACGACGCGCCCTCCGAGAACAGGCTCGCCGACGCCGGTCTGCGCTACGACTTGACGGTGCCGCTGGCGCGCGTGGTGGCCGAGTATCGCCATCGGTTGCCGCGCATCTTCAAGCGATACCAGATTCAGCCCGTCTACCGCGCCGACCGCCCCGCCAAAGGGCGCTACCGCGAGTTCTACCAATGCGACGCCGACGTGGTCGGCTCGGCCAGCCAAACCGTGGAGGCCGAGGTGATCGGCGCCGTCGCGCAGATCCTGGGGGAGCTTGGCTTCAGCGGCCCCGACGCGTTCGCGATGCGGCTGAACCACCGAGGCGTCCTGCACGGCCTGATGGAGGTCGCGGGCGTCCCCGCGGCGCTGGAGGGCTCGGCGCTGGTGGCGATCGACAAGCTGGACAAGGTCGGGCTCGAGGGCGTGCGCCGCGAGCTGGACGCACGCGGGCTCGACGAAGGCGCGGCCACGACGCTGCTGGGGACGATGGCCGAGGCGCCGTCGGGCGCGAACGAGGCGGTCCTGGCGTGGCTGGCGCGGCTGCTGGAGCCGTCCGAGGCGGGCCGGCGGGGTGTCGCCGAGTTGCGGACGGTGGTCGACTACGCGGCGTACGGCCCGGCTGCCGCGCGGCTGCGCGTCGACCCGTACCTGGCGCGCGGGCTCAGCTACTACACCGGCCCCATCTTCGAGGTCGAGTTCCCGGGATTCTCTGGCTCCGGCGGCGGCGGCGGGCGCTACGACAACCTGATCGGCATGTTCGGCGGGCAGAACGTCCCGGCCTGCGGCTTCAGCCTGGGACTCGAGCGCATCATCCTCTTGATGGAGGAGCGCGGGCTGTTCCCGGAGCGACTGGCCGGCCAGCCGCAGGTGTTGGTGACGCGCGGCGACGAGGGCACGACCGGCGCGAGCCTGGCCCTGGCGCAGCAGTTGCGCGCTGGCGGCCTGCGCGTCGACCTCTACCCTGACGCCGACGGCTACGGCAAGCAGTTCAAGTACGCGGTTGGCCGCGGTATACGCTACGCGATGCTCCTCGGCGCGCGCGAGCTCGAGGCGGGCGTCGTGGCGGCCAAAGACCTGGAGAGCGGCGCACAAGAGGATGTCCCGACGCAAGACATCGTGGCCTGGTTGAGCGAACGGGTCTGCTAGCAGTTTGTCGGAGAGAAGCGAACGCTCCGTCCCGTCTGTGATGGTACAGTGTGAGCATGAGTCGAACATTCAAGACCGTGGATTATGAGGCGGCGCGCAACCTGACGGTGCGCCTGGGCGAC
>JAABUP010006833.1_pt1 | contig 15841 bp, 13 predicted proteins | sample 5559201 | NCBI WGS metagenome assembly JAABUP01 (sample SAMN10711887, study PRJNA513373) | rock metagenome | isolation source: Antarctica rocks | place: Antarctica
TTGTGCTCACCAATGATGTGAACATCTTTTCAGTCGTGTGCCGTACTTGCCGTATCACTTCTCCGTTTGACAAAGAGATCAAGCTGCCGTGGAGCTTCGGCACCAGTGAGCTCACTAGTTTTCCTGGTTGTGTAGTAGACTCCTTGCGCATCGGACAGGAACTCATCCTGAAAACGGAATAACCATTCGGACACAGCGTTCTGCTCCGGCGGATTGGGGAAGTCCGTCCACCGGCTGTCAACATGCCGATTCTTCACGGCATTGTATATCTCTTTGCTTCGCTCAGTCCACTCCTTGCCCTCGAAATACTTCAGAAAGAACCCACCAACACCTCGGTATGTACATTTCATGATTTCATGAAATATCGATGCTCTCAACAGCTTTTCAGTCTGCTCACTGCCTTGCTGCGACACAGAGGAATGCGTGATGGGCGTGCTGTCAAACAAGACAGGAATGCTTGTAGGAGGGGTTATCCGGGAAACGGATCTTATGAGATCGAAAACAGCGTTCCAGGTATCAAAATCCGATGCCTTCTTAATAACAAGTCGTGAAAGCACACAGTATCGTTGGTAATTGAAGTTACCATTTCGGACACGTCTGAAAAGAGTGGATAACTCAGAGGCTAGATCTCCATTTCCGGTTTTTGAGTGAAGAGTGAGGGCCACGTCATGAGACTGAAAGGTAGAGAGGAGTCTCGACACTGCTTTTAGGGGTCCCTGATCAAAACTATCGCCAGCACCATCGTAAGAAATCGAACCCGGCTCGTAAAACTGCTCTGCCTTTCGAAGTGAATCTCTTAAATGATCTAGGGAGTTTTCTAGAGGATGCTTTGCGATGACGGAGCGCTCATCTTGCAAAAGGTTGGCCATCTCAAGAATCTAGTCTGTGTAAAAATTGAACATGTTGGCAAAGACGAGAGGGGCTTAGCGCCGGCGTCTGTCACGTGGATTTCTCACTAGCTGCTTGTTACAGGGATGGAGTACGGTGGGTAACGCTCTTCTAGACCACGTGACATGAGCCTTGCAGAGGTGCCTGAAGCCTTGCATTTGACTCGCCTTATTTCTTTTTTTGTGATTCAATCACTGAAAAGACGCAAACAACTTACCACTCTAACAATAACATTATTCTGGCTTTCCGCATATATCCGGCCTCTCCCCAATCGATTGTATGGTGTGTTTCACTGCAGTAATAACGCTCATTCTATTCTATGTTGAAGGACAACCTCCGATGGGCATCAACATTCAGGCTATCGATTTTTTAAATCATTCATGCTTTCACTCTACTCTGTTCCACTCATTCTATGTGAATACCTGTCAACTTCATCAATGCCCGTCATACTCAAGCTGCAGGTGTTGTCTACAGAACATACTGAGCTATTGAGAACAATTCAGCATATTGCTTACGCTACCATCTGTTACGGCCATAACCTAGAACGGTTATGTAGTAACAAAAGTACACAGTAAGAGTGTACATAGAAGTATAAGCTCACTCAGGTTGACAAGGTCGCTGGCGAGCTCAGTGAGGCAATAGACCCAGGATAGGTCTATCAGCTCTACATGCTCTACGGTGAGCTCAGTGAGCTCAGCAATCCAGTAGTATATAGGAACGGACATTTCCCTTAAGGAAATGGTCACATTCAACTTCAATTAGTTACCTAGCCAATACTATCTACAGGTTACAGGATCACTGAACTACAAACACATTCAGTGAACCAGTGTACTGCGCTTCCTATATCACAAGCTCAAACCCCTAGACCCTATACCAGAGGAAGCTTCAGTCAGAACATAACATGTTGAACACCCTTACAATATAGGATGTCAGTCAGTACACAGAAGGCAGCTTCAACAAGTCAAGTCAACCTTCAAGGAGCCAGAACCATGAACACTGTACTGAAGGTGCCACCACCAGATGTGTTCACTGACAAGAGAGGGAAGTTGTGAGGCTTCTTGACAAAGCTCAAACTGTACATCAAATTCAATCAAGCCAAGTTCACAACAGAAATGAACAAAGGGTTGTACACAGTAGCCTACCTCAAGAATGCAGCGTTTGATTGAGTAGATCCCAAACTGCATGAGTTCTTAAAGAAGTCAGTCAGGAAAAGAGAAGCAGACAAAGAGTCTGTCTTTGACAACTTCAAGAAGTTTAAAGAAGAACTCAGAAAAGCTTTCAGTGTGGTTGATGAGAAGTGAGCAGCAGAACAATGACTTCATACCCTGAAGATGAATCAATCAGCAGCCAAGTATGCAGCGGAGTTTCAGTGTATCGCAGTTCTAACAGACTGGGATGATGACGCCTTAGTATCACAATACTATTGGGGACTCAATGAGACTATCAAAGATGAGATAGCAAGAAGAGAGCACTCAGAGAAACTTCAAGAGATGATAGATACCTTCATCAACATCGACAGTTGACAATGGGAATGATGAATGAAGAAGACGGGCCCTTACAGTACTCTGAGAGTATGAGGAAAGAGGTTCACCTCAAGGAGCAGAGAAGACCCAATGAACCTTGATGCAATTGAGAAGCATCATGAGCAGCGATCACAAGTGAAGCAAGGACGATGCATGAGCAAGCCCTATAAGCCTCAACCCTGACAAGCAGAGACTCGCAAATGTTACAACTGTGGTAAACCTGAACACCTTGCAAGGACCTGCAAGAAACCTCAATGAAAGAGAAAGGAAGTTGCAGCAATGAATAAAAGCATAGTGCATGATGCTCTGAGCTGAACAGCCTGTTATGACGACATGTGTTGAACACATATGAGTAGCAAAGATGGAGCCGGATGGTACCCACAGAAGCTCAAGAAGAAACAAAACAGTTATGACACAACGGGTCAACTGAAAGGATTAGCTATCCTAGAGAAAGTTGAGATCGAAGAAACTGATACTCACGATGCTCAGATAGAAGAAGACTACAATGATAGCACCTGAATGTACCTGAATTCAGACGCAGACTCAGAGGATGTTGACAGTTGAGAAATTGACATGGGACTCAAGAAAGGCCTCAAGTACCCAGAAGAACAGCGCCAAACCATGAATGAATGGCTACTGAAAAAACGTCAACACAAGCTTGAGAAGGAAGTCGATGTCCTCACAAAGCAAAAGGAAGAAACAGAAGAAGTTAAACAACTTGTGTGAAATATCAAGAGCCACAAGATTGAAATCCGTTTACCTACAGGATATAAGACACTCAAGGGAGGATGTTGAACCTTTTCAGGAGGTTACATGTCACCTGAGTTTCTGAATAGAGTGAAAGCACTCCAGAATTTGGTGCAACAAGAGTACAACCAGTATGAACCACACCTACACCTCAAGCGGTATGTTGAGAAAGGCAGTGAGGAATATATTCAACTAGTCTGTTCCAAAAGGGAACTGAAGTGGTTCAAGAAGCTGAACGAAAAGAACAGCGAACCACAAGACTTGAAAAAGACAAGAGACGCTGTGAATTCAAAAAATCACAGGCTTCCCTGCAGAGACTAGGGAAGAAGAAGCTCTTAACATCTCAGAGAAATGACAATGATCATAAGATATGGGTTGACATCAAGATTCTGAAAAAGGAACATCTGTGAGCGATGGTAGACTCAGGAGTGACCGATAACTACATCTCACAACAGTCAGTAGCACGGTTGAAATTGACACCATGATGAGTGCCAAAACTGATGCAGGTATATATGACCAACGAAGAATTTGAATGGGTCACAGAAGAAACCCATACTGAAGCCATAATACAAGGCGATTCACAGAAGTTGACATTTGATGTCCTCAAATCAATCAAGTATGACGCTATACTAGGGATGCCCTGGTTACACAAAAAGAACCCTAGAATTGATTGAATTAGCAAAGAACTATACACCACAGAGGAAGCGTATGATATCTCAGAACAACCAGAAATGAGCTTATCAGAACATAAGCCATGAGATCATGAGATACTGCTATTGAAAGACAAGCAACCATGATAAATGCCACTGTACTCAATGAGTGAAGATCAGCTCAAGAAAGTCTGAAACTACCTTGATGAGAATCTTAGAAGAGGATTCATTAGACCATCAAAGTCATCAGCAGAATACTCAATCCTGTTTGTACTCAAGAAGAATGGCATCAAGCGACTATGTGTTGACTATAGACAGCTAAATGAGATAACTCACTGAGACAGTTATCCTCTACCGCTAATTGAAGAGCTGCAGAATCAGTTAGGTCAGGCTAAATGGTTTACCAGTTTAGACCTGAAGGAAGCCTATTATCAAGTCAGAATGAAAAAAGGTGAAGAATGAAAAACAGCGTTCTGAACAAGATACGGACACTATGAGTATACTGTTATGCCATTCAGGCTCAAGAATGCCCCAGCCACCTTTCAGAGACTCATCAATGACACACTGAGGGAGTACCTTGACGACTTTGCAATCACATACCTAGATGATATTCTGATCTATTCAGATGACCTTGAAGCACACCGCAGACACGTACAGAAGGTGTTAGAAAAGCTTAGGGAAAAGGTCTTATATGTAAAAAAGTCAAAAAGCAAGTTTGAGATCAAGGAGATTGAATTCTTAGACTACATAATTTGACCTGAACAAATAGAAAAGAACCTCAAGAAGATGAATGCAGTCAGAAACTGGCCTTCATCAAAGAAAGTTAAGGAAGTGCAAGCCTTTCTAGATTTAACAAACTATTATTGAAAGTTTGTACTGAATTACACAAGGATTGCGGAACCTCTCACGCGTTTAACACACAAGAATGAGAGATGACATTGAGACAAGAAGCAGAAGAATGTGTTCTGCGCACTAAAGGAAAGCCTTAGTGAAACAGCACACCTGAGGATACCCAATTCAGCATGTGAAAAGATACTGGAAACCGACGCTTTGAATTTTGCAGTTGAAGCATGCTTATACCAGATTGAGAACAGGCAGCAAAGACCCATAGCGTATCAATCTAGAAAGTTATCAGAACCAGAAGAAAGGTATGAGGTACATGATAAAGAACTTCTTGCAATAGTGAAAGCACTGTAAGATTGAAGACCTTACCTTGCAGAAACCAAAAAGCCTATTCAGATCTATATAAATCACAAGAACCTGAGGAACTTTGCAACAATGAAACAACTGAATCAGTGACAGGTTCACTGAGCAGAGCAGTTGACAGACTATGAATTTCAGATTCATTACAAAAAGGGTAATGAGAATGATGATGCAGACGCTTTGAGTAGATGTTCTGACCACAAAGGGGTGAAAACGATTCACACTGAAATCCTACACAAAGATGAGGAAGAAACCCTCACAAAAGGCCTAGCAGCAATGTACAAGGTGAAGAATACTTTCTTGACAGATAAAGAACTCATAAAGATATGTCATGACAGCAGAACTGGCAGACACCTAGAAGTTAAATGTATGAAGAACCTCATACAAAGAAGGTGCAACATCAAAGACCTTAGAAATTGAATTACAGAGTATATTGCAAGATGCGATTCATGCTGAAGGAACAAGATTCAAAGAGATAAGAGATATGATGAAATAGCAAGATTGAATGCATTGAATGCATCATGAGAGTCAGTTACAATGAACTTCATCACAAAGCTACTGCTATCAAAGGATCTGGCATGAGAGGTAAAATTTGACAGTATATTGACCATAGTGAATTGATTAACAAAGTACACCATGTTCATTCCGTTCAGAGAAACTGCAACAGCACCAGTATTGACATACACCATACTGAGAGAATTGGTTAGCAATCATGAACTATCAAAAGAGTTTATCATTGACAGAAACAAGCTGTTTACAAGCAAGTTTTGAGAAATGCTTACAGCAGAACTCAGGATAAAACACAAGATGTTGACAGCATATCACCCACAGACAGATGAACAGAGCAAACAAATGAATCAGACAGTGAAGACTTACTTACGGCACTATGTCAATGCAAAACAAGACAACTGAGTATGACTATTACCCATGGCGCAGTTTGTGTACAACAGCGCAAGAAGTGAAACCACAGAAAAGACACCATTTCTAGCAAATTATGAATACCATCTGAAGGTATGGTGAGACTCATGAAAGCACAGATCTAAAAGCCAGAAAGTGATATTAGATATTGCTGACATGAGAAAACTGCACGCAAATCTCACAACAAAGATACAGCAGCAAAAAGAACAGAAAACAGATGCAGAACTGTTCAAGGTCAAAGAGAAGGTATATCTAAGGACAGACAACATATAAGTCAAAGGCAAAAGCAAGAAACTGATGAACAAGAGCATTGAACCCTTCAAGGTTGTGTGAAACATCAAGGGGTTAAGCTATAAGTTAAGCTTATCAGAAGAAATGTGAATACATTCAGTATTTCATGCATCAATGCTTCAGCATTGTAACCAGTTCATATCACTTCAAATCAAACCAACATCTGTTAAACCAGAAAACAAGTATGAAGTTGAGAACATTCTAGAAAAAAGAATGATTAGTGAGAAAGCTCACTACCTTGTTAAGTGAAAAGAATATGACACTTCAGAAAGCACATGAAAACTGAAGAGTAACTTACTCAACTGTGTGAGAATGCTTCAGCAGTTTGAGAAGAAGGCCCAGAATCTTTAAAGAAAATAGAAGTCATCACACTCAGAAGAGAGTTGAGATCAGAAGCTTCTGAAGGAGTTTTGTCATCTGTTATATCATCATTATTGTCACCCAGTTCAGAAGCAACACAGTGAACTTTAACAACTGCATGAGACTCATTTTGTTTTAAAGTCTTAAAGAGGTGAAGAATCTTTGCATTCAGCTTAGAGAGATGGTCAGTCTGCTCAACACACTCACTCATAGCCACCTTGAGATCAGATTTCAGCTGAAGGTGTGCGCAATTAAGAGATTTCAACAACATCGGCACACAAGAATGATCACAACAGGTACACTCAGAACACTTTACATAATCAGTCATGATGATGCAGAGAGTCAACAAAGAGAAACAAAGGTCACAGATGATAGAAGAAGTAAAACTGTAGAAGGTAGTGGTCTTTGCAAGGTGCAAGCGGTTCTTCTGTTTGTGAGAAGGCATGTCATTGAAAGAAGCTGACAGCTTCATACTCTCACTTATATAGGTTTAAAGAACTAGTGTCTGAGAGGAAGGGGGATCATGTTACAGCCATAACCTAGAACAGTTATGTAGTAATAAAAGTATGCAGTAAGAGCGTACATAGAAGTATAAGCTCACTCAGATTGACAAGGTTGCTGGTGAGCTCAGTGAGGCAATAGACTCAGAATAGGTCTATCAGCTCTACATGCTCTACAGTGAGCTTGATGAGCTCAGTGATTCAGTAGTATATAGGAACGGACATTTCCCTTAAGGAAATGGTCACATTCAACTTCAATTAGTTACCTAGCCAATACTATCTACAGGTTACAGAATCACTGAACTACAAACACATTCAGTGAACCAGTGTACTGCGCTCTCTATATCACAAGCTCAAACCCCTAGACCCTATATCAGAGAAAGCTTCAATCAGAATGTAACACCATCTACTTTTAACTGTGTCATATTCATCAACCTTACATACTGCAGCAACAAGCAATTACACATTGATTGATCATAACTTGACTGAGTGACTCAGAAGAAGAGCAGCTGCTGAATTAGTTGCACAAAATATCTTCAATGATGGCTACAAAAATAAGAATTCAAAGTGTCACAGATGATGAGCTGGTAGACAAGTGCAAGAAAGAGGTATGATTTCATCATACACTGTCTACAGTGAATACTAAATACATTTCAGACTGACTGCAGTGACTGACCCTCTGAGCTGAACAACCTCAGCAAAAGATGTTTGAGCAGATTCTTCTAAGATCACTGTGATGATGGTCATCAACATTCATGATGGCATAAATACAAAATATAACAAACATGTCAATAAGGTTGAGCCAGTGAAAGACAGTGAAAATTTAGTAATGGTGCTCTGAAAAGTATCTGATAATACCACACTATTGAGTCTATCTGCATGACACATATCAGAAAGAAGTCTTGAGTAATTCATGATTCAATAGCTCTTCACATTATTTGTACACATTGTGTAGCTGACTGACTCTTTAAGTTCTCAGAGACTAGAATTGTGACAAATGGTGAATAATTCTGCTTGTACAGATCTGTTAACAGGATTTGTTTCTAAATTTAAGATAAAATCACAAGAGTTTGAAGATCTTCAAATGTCAATTCATAGATGTGTTCTGTAAGGGTGTCTAGTGATCACCTTAACCATCATCAGCTTTTCTTCATGACTGAGAGATGAGTCAAGATACACATCTTCACAGTTTATTTATCTGTCACCTTCTGCACTTTGTGATTGTCTAGTGATGACCTCTGACTGTGTGTGTGTTTGACACATTTTGAGGGTCAGAGCTCAATATGTTCTAATCTCATAAGTTCTTAATTGTTCAGACTGAAAAAGAAAATGAACTCTTTAAGAATTTCTTGAATGCAGCATTCTTCTCAGAATCAAAAAACTTGACCTGAATTTCTCTGTCAATGTCATCACAATACAATCATTCTGAGAGCTTATGTCATCATACAAAATCTGTTATGTTGACAATGAGAAAGTCAAACTGCATCAGAGGCAACTCATGAATCTCTTTAATCATGTAAGATATTGACAGACTTTTAAAGCAGAGCAGTTCAGCCTCTACAATTGTGTCTGTCTTTCTTTTTAACAGTCTGTCTTTTCAAAGATGAATTTGATGAAATGCTTCATTCAGGTTACTTGCTGATTTAAGAGTGCCTTGTTGAAGGGTGCTTCTAAGAGTACAAATTAGAATCAGTGGCTGCAATTCTGATTTCTAGCTGCAGCTGTTAGCGCGCCCAGATTACACATTCATCGGCAAGTTGGGAGCTCGGCTCAGAGCTAGCTCAGGACGCTCAGAGCCCTCTGAGCCCCCTGAGTCAAGGATCTTATGTCCCCGCTCCGAGTCGCTCGGAGCGGCCAGAAAAACCCCCCACGGAAAAATGCGCTCATAGCGGAAATTTCGTTCTGAACACTCTGAGCGATTTGAGCGCACTGAGCACTCTGAGCTGATTTATCACTATTAGAGCTTTTATTTACTTTACTGACTTAATTTTCATAATATTGATTTATTCTAATGTCTATATAATTACAGCTAGCTAGACAGCTAGAAAGGACTCAATTTGACAGCTAGAAAGAACTCCATGCAACAGCTAGCTAGACAGCTAGGAAGGACTCATTGCGACAGCTAGAAAGAACTCATTGCGACAGCTAGCTAGACAGCTAGGAAGGACTCATTGCGACAGCTAGCTAGACAGTGAGGAAGGACTCATTGCGACAGCTAGCTAGACAGCTAGGAAGGACTCATTGCGACAGCTAGCTAGACAGCTAGGAAGGACTCAATTTGACAGCTAGAAAGAACTCCATGCAACAGCTAGCTAGACAGCTAGGAAGGACTCATTGCGACAGCTAGAAAGGACTCATTGCGACAGCTAGAAAGGACTCCATGCAACAGCTAGCTAGACAGCTAGGAAGGACTCGTTTCGACGTGTAGGAAGGACTCGATTCGACGGTTAGCTAGCTAGTTATGGAGGACTCGATTCGACGTGTAGGAAGGACTCGATTCGACGGTTAGCTAGCTAGCTATGGAGGACTCGATTCGACGTGTAGGAAGGACTCGATTCGACGGTTAGCTAGCTAGCTATGGAGGACTCGTTTCGACGTGTAGGAAGGACTCGATTCGACGGTTAGCTAGCTAGCTATGGAGGACTCGTTTCGACGTGTAGGAAGGACTCAATTCGACAATTAGCTAGCTAGCTATGGAGAACTCAATGCGACGTGTAGGAAGGACTCGATTCGACAGCTAGCTAGCTAGCTATGGAGGACTCGATTCAACGTGTAGGAAGGACTCAATTGGATGGCTAGCTAGCTAGCTATGGAGGACTCAATTCAGCTCAGACAGCTCAGAGCGCTCAGAGCTGAATCATTGAGCTCAGAGCTAGCTCTGAGCTGGAAATTAGCGCTATGAGCTTAAAAGTCTGTGCTTATGTTTATGAGCCACCTCCCAACTTGCCGATGTGTTAGTAAAGTAAGCTGATGATGGTGATAAGGTTTGAAATGAGATGAACTGTAAGGTGACATAGACTGAAAGTTAAATTTGAGTGCTTGAATGGATTGACTAAAACAACAAAAGAGGGGTTGTTTTCATCGCCACTGAACGTGGCGATCGTAGTACGAACGTGGTAGAGGTAGAAAGTGGGGTCGGGGCCGATAATCCGGGGAATTAAGTTTCGGCAATAAAGCCGATCTTCAACGTCATAAGGTACGAGGGCGCCCATGTCCAAAGCTTACCGCAAGCGCATCTCAACCCCACATGCCAGGTGCTTTTTGACACCGGGAGCGCACTGTTAACAGATTGACGAGGTCTTGACCAGGCTCTAGACTGCTAGTCCATTACAGTTCGGCATGGCGGCGCCGGCTACCAGTGAGCTTTACGAGCGGGGCTGAGGGATATATAAACTGGAGATTTCGTAGCGCAAGGCTGGACAACACAAACCGCTATGTGGACTTCTTTCAGCCTCCTCACGGTCGTGGCCATTGGCTTGAGCACAGTCTCAGCCCGTCCTCAAGCACCGGCGAGCCAGATCACTGATGGTCAGGTCCAAGCTGCTACCGCAACTGCACCTGGTACAAACCAGATCAGTGACGGTCAAATTCAGGCTTCGAGTACAACTTCTCCGGGGACTGCAGGCTCTTCATCTGCACCATCAGCGAAAGTACTCAATGGCACCTACACAGGGCTTCATTCGTCTTCATACAATGAAGACTTCTTTCTAGGCATCCCGTATGCCCAGCCACCCGTCAACGATCTGCGCTTTACAGTACCGCAGTCTCTCAACTCGACTTTTAGCGAGCCCCGAGCCGCAGATGCGTATTCTCCAGAGTGTGTTGGTTATGGGGTGATGACACTCCCTATGCCTATCATTGTCTTCACACTGACTTGTACGCACCGCTAGGGCGATGACATCGGCTACGTACAGTCCGAGGACTGTCTTACGCTCAACGTGATCCGTCCTTCCGGATACGATTCCGAGTCTCTCCCAGTGGCAATATGGTTCCACGGCGGTGGAAATATCATGGGTGGCAGCGCCGACGAACGATACAACCTCTCTTTCATCGTGCAGAACTCTGTATCCATTGGCAAACCTGTCATTGGCGTTTCTGCTAATTACAGACTGTCGGCATGGGGTTTTCTTTTCTCAGAAGAGGTAGCTGGGAGCGGCAATACGAACCTTGGCCTGCGAGATCAACGACTAGCTCTCCACTGGTTGCAAGAGAACATCGCTGCTTTTGGCGGAGATCCCACAAAAGTCACCATTTGGGGCGAGTCGGCTGGTGCCCTCGATGTGGGGCTGCATCTTGTAGCATATGGTAGACATCAAAAGTCAAGCTTAATCTTTGGATTTTGGTTAACAAAACCTAATAGGCGGCCGAAACGACGATATCTTCCGAGCTGGGATAATGGAGTCCGGGAATCCTGTCAACTACGCTTCCTTCAATGGCACGGAATTCTATCAGCCTCTATACAACGAAGTCGTGCAGCAGACTGGTTGCTACAACGAGATAGATACTTTGCAATGTCTGCGAACAGTCCCGTACGAGCAGCTCAACGCCGTATTCAACAACACACCATTCAACACAAGCTTTCAGCCTGTTGTGGACGGTGATTTCATCCAAAAATATGGTTCTATACAGCTCGTCGAGGGCGACTTCGTCCATGTTCCCGTCATCTCCGGCGCCAACACCGACGAGGGTACGGCGTTCGGTCCTAAAGGCGTAAATAACGACGCAGGGTTCCTCCACTATCTAGAAAGCATGTCCCCTCTCCATTCTTGTGGTCCCCCCTGACGCGCTAACCTAAGCCACGTAGACACCACGCAAGCCACGGGTATAGAGCTCAAACCCTTCCTTGCCCAAGAAATCCTTGCCGTTTATCCTAATCCAACCGACGTTGGTATGAATGGCATCCCCGCTGAAGTTTCCGCCGTTCCTGCAATCCCGTTTGGTCTCGAGTATCGCCGCACCTCAGCCTACGCCGGCGATGCGGTATTCATCGCCAACCGTCGCCTCACCTGCCAAACCTGGGCCGCCAACGGCGTTCCCGCGTACTGCTACCGCTTCAACACCATCCCCGCAGGAGTTCCATATACGGCAGGCGTGACGCACTTCCAGGAAGTAGCGTTTGTGTTCTTGAACACCATGGGCTACGGATACAACGCCGAACACAACTCAGTCAACCCGTTCCTGCATAAGCCGCAAAGTTACTTCGACCTTTCGCGACTCATGGCAAGCTCCTGGGCCAGTTTCGTATACGACCTTGATCCTAATAGCTTCAGGGCCGCAAACGCTAATGTGAGTGGAGCGACGGCGGATTGGCCGGTGTATAGCGTAGGTGATCCAATGGATTATGTGTTTGATGCGAACGTGTCGAGTTATGCGGAGCCGGATACGTTTAGGGCTGCGGGGATTGCGTTAATCAATAGTGCGAATGTTGCGTATCGTCGGTGAAGATTGTAGGTTTGGGCTTCTGCTGTATATACATACGCATAAAAAATGACTTCAGAAAGATCCGAAATCGGTGAACTTGCGAGTCACTGAATGGTGTTTGAACCTCTTGTGCTGAAATTAGCTGACCTTTAAACCCTTTTCAGCAATAACTTCTATTTCAGACATGATCTGATCAACCCTTCTGACAGGATTGAGCTTCTATAGATAGATCAGCATTGTTTTTCTTGTAATTTGATTTCTAAAATTGTGAAATTCATGTGTGAGAGCTTAGCAAATCAATTTCAGTGTTAAGTGCACCAGTTCCGACTTTCCGCGGCGCTCGCCCTGGGTGAGCTTGTACTCGTTTCAAAAACAAACCTATTAAATTTTCCATGCCAGCAGGGTTCTTACATCTAGAAGCAAACTTTTCTGGCTGGCTCCAAGATACATTAACCGTGTATCACAGAGGTCCTACCAACAAGGTGCCTAGGCAGACAGCCAACTGCTACAGCTCATGTGTAATAATATCCTAATTAGGCTTAGTGGCTCTGCAGAATCTTCTCCTTACATAGAACTCCTGTCCAAAGGCCACTTGGTAATGGCAATTACATCTAATACACCTGATATTGTGCCTTTGACACAGTCGTCACAATTAGGGGACCTTCTTGCTTTATGGATGTATATATCTATACTTATAAGTAATTTCAAAGTCGAAACTGCGAAAGAACGACAACGGTAGTACTTTCATCAAACACCTCGACCCTCATGAGAGAAGAACTCTCCATAAACCGCCAATCCTCCCTCATTTTGAAGCTCTTTGGTTCAGCGCTGTTGTAGAAGAGCAACCATCTGCGGATCCCCCCCAGCCTCAGCCACCGCAAATGCCGTCCGCCCCTTCCCATCCAAAAGCCGAGGATCAGCGCCGCGATCTAGCAACAGTCGCACAATTTCAACATGCCCGCTCTCGATGGCCGCGTGCAGGGCCGGCCACGGGTGACCTTTACAAGGGTGTGTGATCAATGCAGGGTTTGTGACAATATCATTCACATCCGCACCCTGCTCCAGTAGCCAGCTCACCACTTCCATCCGCCCGTTTTTTGCCGCTGCCGCTAAAGCCCCAGAATGCGACAGCGAGGCGCCGTGCTTGAGTAGGATCCTGCAGAGCTCCAAAGATCTCGTTTGCCATTTTCCGCATGCGAGCACGAGTTCACTCATGTCAAAGGGGTCGTTACTGGGCCTGAGTCCACAGGAGATTAGGAATTCGATGTGTTCCGGTGAAGCGCGGATGCTCAGAGCCTTGCCTAGTTGGGTTTCGCGGCCCTCGTAGATGGTGGTGTGTATGATGCTTGGATCGTGCGTGAAGAGTGTTTTGTACATCTCAATCGAGCGTGATAAAAGTGCCCAGCGGACTGTTCCTTCGGGGATTTCCGTCCCAGGGAAGAGTGTCAGAATGTAGCGGACAGTATCGACGTGATTGTGCTGAGTTGCTTTGGTCAACATGGCGTTGATGAGCGAAGATTCTAAAGGTGCGGGAGGTTGGGAGATGTGATCTTGACCAGGTTCCCGAGAGATGTGGAGTAACTCCTGCAACTTTGAGGTATCCCCATTTGAGCATGCTTCGAGGAGAACCTCGCGCTGTGTAGGCTTATCAAGTTTTTGATCCATTGATGCGATTCTCCAAATAGATACAGGAAGTAATTCCCCAACTGTAGTGCGTTTGTTGGGCTATGAATGCGATGCGCGATTTGCATTAATGTGCGCTGTGATTGAGAGAGTTGGTATTGAGAAGGAATTCCGGCAGTCGAAAGTGGAAGGTAAGAAGATTTCGTAGCAGCACAATCTAGTTGCTTAATATAACAAGTCGCAGGTGTTTAGAGATCGACGTTACAGAAGGCTACCAGCTATGAACCATGAGGGTTCGTCACTCCACAGCCACTAGAGTATCTGCGGTTCCTCCTGAATCCTCCAATCCCACCCAAATTCCCGCAATGAATCCCAAAATACCCGATACCCCGCTGGCATATGCCCTGCTCCTTCGGTCTTGGATATAATGATAGACTATCTTGCTAAAAATAGAACTGCTTGAATTGCAACGCCTCGCAACTTCCAACAACCACGCGATTGAGTGTCAAATTCCACACCGCCCGACCAGACCGCTGCTAAGTGTTGCTAACAAGTTCGGTGGGATCAGCGCTAAACCTGACCACTCCGCCCACGTCCAGCTCTCCCCCTTGACTGTCACCGTTGCCGTTCTGGCAATAGTTGTCAAATGCGTCAATGGCCGCTTGACAAAGCGACGTATCGGCGATAGTCGTCGGTTGCAAAAACCTGACACCATACCTTACGTAGGAAGCCATACCATTGACATCGTTCCCCTGCAACGACTGCCAGATTCGAAGTGTATTTAGCGCGAGTGGTGGTAGGGCGTTGCCAACGAGTGCGTCACATGCGCTCACAGCGAATTGCGTGATTTCGTTGTCTGTTGCCAATGCGCCGCTGTTGTAGCACACTGCTTTGGTCACTGCGTAGCTGTCTATACTGCCCATGTTGGGAGTTCTTCTCTTGTCTTTGTGATTTTTGCTTTCTCCTACAGCGGCCAGTGCCTGGTTGTAAGAGTCCTCAGGGACGTCGAGGTAATGGCCATTACCTGCTGGCTGCCAAATGACTTTGTTGTTACTTTGGAGATGTTGCACGACCTTGTCTTGGATGGATTGAGAAGCTTGACGTCTAAGTGCTGGCGATGCCATTCCTAGACCAGGGGAGGCAGCAAGGGCGCCGAGAATCAAGGTACTGTCTTTATAATTTGTCAGTATGGGGCTGTTATCTGGTCAGACATGAGCTTACAATGCATTGTGAAAGAAGGCTGATTGTATTTGATAAGCTTTGAGTTGAGGAATAGGATCGAGTGTTTATGTTTTTGAAAGGTATGGTCTTTATGATCGAGATTGAATTCTTCGTTGAGACTGTAGGCACTGTATCGTTATGGTTGTGGAATGATTTCTTACTGTCGAGAATGGGAGAGAGAAGCATCCTTTTATAGTCATCTTCACCTTCACTTTATCTATCATCTGTCCTCTGAAGAGAACACACAACCAAAGAGAATGACGTCCATGTCGCCGCATACGATATCATTCTGCTTCATGATATTCTCATAGGCGCATGAAACAATGCACTGCCTTATGATGCTCCCAATAGCAAAGATCCCCCTTAGACGATCCTGTATAGGATCACAATCCATTGCACTGCACTGTGTATTTTGTCAATGTTGTTGAGGTCAAGATGTACGGCACATAAAACAATGCACTGCCTTATGATGCTCCCAATAGCAAAGATCCCCCTT
>JAABUP010006834.1_pt1 | contig 15838 bp, 12 predicted proteins | sample 5559201 | NCBI WGS metagenome assembly JAABUP01 (sample SAMN10711887, study PRJNA513373) | rock metagenome | isolation source: Antarctica rocks | place: Antarctica
GGAATGTTGGCTACCCAGACATACGTGACAATCACTGACGATATCGATGGCGGTGAGGCGGTGGAAACCGTCGAGTTTGGTCTCGATGGCGCGTCGTTCGAGATCGATGTGAGTGCCAAGAATGCGCAGAAGCTGCGCACTGCCCTGGTCAAGTTCGTCGACAATGGTCGACGGGTCCCGAAGCGCGGTGGTGACTCGGCGAAGCACGTCGGTTCGGCATAGCCGCGAGCATCTTCAAGCGGTCCGAGAATGGGCGCACAGCAACGGGTATGAGTATCGGATCGTGGGCGGGTCGCGGCGCCGGTCATGGAGGCGTTCGATGCTGCACACTGATGTGAAACCCCGGTGACGACCGCTATTCGGCAGGCCGCGAGCTGTGTCTGGTGGCGAGTTGCTCAATAGCCCATCGGGCGACCTGATCGGCGTCGACGTCGGCATCGAACCATCGCACGTTGTCCGGGTCGACCAGCGGCATCTCGGTCTCGCGTTCCTCGGTCGTCAGCCGGCGAGTTCGTTATCACCGGCTGCTGCCTTATCGGCGTCGTGGCTGCCGGCGCGGGATTGCCGGCCGACCTCGATTGTGCGGTGACCTGCTGGCGCCACCTGCGGGGCGGTGACCTTGCTGCCCATGTCCTGCTCCTTCTCTCCCTGGACCACCGTTTTTCCGGCGGCCCGAACGCAGCGCGTTCGGTCGACGGACGGAAGGGCCGGCGCAGCCGGCGGCGCGGGGGAGAGGTTCACCCGGGCGGATGGGGCGGGTTCATCGGGCCCGTAGCCCTGGAGCCGTCGTTACCATCCGACCCCGGTCGGGCCGCCGGAAAGGCGAAGGTCCGCCGCAGTCGGCGGGCCGCTCTGTGCGGCCGGATCTGTGCGGCCGGAGGCCGCTCGGATCGAGCGTCAGCGAGTGTTCGTACGCTGATCGGTACCTCTTCCCGCGGGGCGTACCGGAAGGTCCGGACAGTGCGCGCCCAGGGAGGAGGTGGTTCAGGTGACAAGACGTCACCGGGGAAGCGAAAAGCCCCGGCGGACTGGCCCAAGTGGATTGGTGCCGCTGGGTCGGTCGTCGGGGCGATCGTGAATCTGGTCCGACTCCTGATTAGGGGTTAGGCCTTGATCAGGGGAGGTCATCGGATAGGAGCCGGTGGCCTCCCCGCCAGGATACCCGCGTCAACGACGCGGGTAAACAGTTCGCGGCCTCGGCGTTGCCATCGTGCGTAACGGGGTGTTGCTAACGGTTCTGTCACCAGCCCCAATCGGTGGCGATTAGGACCTCGGCTTGGGTCGCGCGATTTTGGGTTCACCGGCGCGTTGGAATGCGCGGTAGACGGTGGATCGCCGACGACTACCCGCGCGGGCCATCCGCAGCCGGATGACCGTGACGGCGGACCCGCTTGTCGAGGTGGCGGTGCGGGTGCATGTCGATTACTCCGAACACGCCAGCCTGGCCGAGGTCCTCACCGTCATCGCCGGGTGCCGCAGCGACCTGGACACCCTCACCGCCGCCGCGCTTCCAGAACTCGTCGAACGACTGGCCCGGCAACCCCGCCGACCGGATTGAACGGCGGGGTCAACGAGTCTCGCCGGCCCGTCCGGGTTGTTGATCGGCTAATTGCGATTGCATGGCGCGTCGAAGATCGAAACTGCAGCGAAGCTGGACTTGACACCGCGGTGGCGATCCACGGGCCCTACAAGAAGCGGCGGACCACGCTGATAACGGCGTCCCCGTTGGGATCGTTCAAGTGCGACGCTCACTGCTGCTCGCTTCCAGCGGACACGGTGGCGAAGTCATCGACCAGTTGGCTCGATCAGCGGCGCTACTGTCCGGGAAGAGCTTGGGTCTGGTGCTGGTACAGGAGTCACGCTGTCGGGCGGGTGGCTGCGTCAGACTCGGAAGGAGGTTCGGCGTATGACCTTGCCGCGGCTCGTTCTGCTCAACGGCGCTCCCGGCGCCGGCAAGTCGACGGTGGCCCGACGTTGGGCAGACGACCACCCCCTCTCGTTGGTGCTAGATATCGACACCGTCCGTTCGCTGCTTGGCGGGTGGGCAGCCGACCGCACCGCGGCGGGGTTGGTGGCTCGGGACCTCGCTGTGGCGATGGCCCTGACTCACCTGCGTGCAGGCTGCGATGTTGTCGTACCTCAACACCTCGGCCGAGCCGAATTCATCGAGCGGCTCGCAGAAACCGCACGCGAGGCCGGAGCGCGGTTCCTCGAGGTGGTGCTCGACGTCGACCAGGACATCGGCAGGCAACGGTTCACCGCCCGGGGGCATGGCGTTGAGACGGCGGGCGCAACCGAGGCGTTTGACCATTTGTACGCGCGACTCGTAACTTTGCTTGCCGGGCGTCCGGACGCGGTACGCGTGTCGAGCGTCAACGGCGATCTCGACGCCACATTCCGGGCGTTCGCTGACGCGGTCGATAATTACGGCTGAGTTGCGATGCGACCACAGCGCTCGGCTGGCCCGACTGCTATCCGCCGGCGCCGTCCGGCTCGACCAGCAGCCAGGCACTGGGCTTCGACGCCTGCCCGGTGCGGGATCCGGTTACGGGGCACCGACCGCTCGCCGGTCCTCGGCCCAGCGGTCCGGATGGTGAGGCGGGTGGTCATGTCGAGTTTGACCTCGCCGTGGGGCAGGACGTGCTGCCAGAACAACGGGGTGAGTCCGCGTCGGTCCTCCGGGGTGAGCAGCTCGGCCCGGGCGTCTTCGGCGAGGACGTCTTGGAGCATAAGGGGGAGGCACAGCACGGTCAGTTCCTGCTCGTCGTGGCGGTTGGAGGCGATCTCGCCGCCCTTGCCGTAGTAGATGACGGAGTTCGCGCCGTTGAATGCCTCGACAACGTGGAGGCCTTCGATGATTTCGCGTTGCAGATCGCGACTGCGGAGGTAGCGGGCGACGAAGATCGTGCGCTGTGCTCGCCCGACTTCGAGCATCGCCTGGTAGGTCGGGTGTGACGCGGAGCGGGTGATATCACCGACGCTAGGAATTGCGTCCTCGGTACAGCCTGACGGCCCGATGCCTCAACCGTCGACGACCTCGCTGTCCAACAGGTCGGCGCCGGTGGAGCCGCACCGAGCCCCGACGACGAAGAGCTTCACCTTGCCGGCGCCCTGATCGACGGCAATGGCGAACGCTTGCTGATTCTCGAACGTCACCGGGGTGACGCCCTTCACCTTCGGGATGTCGATCGAATTGGCGGCCAGGCAGGAGGCGTAGGTGACCGGGTTGGACAGCGCGCCGGCCGGGCTCTGCTGCCCCTCGATCTTGCCAAGGGCCTCCGCGTACTTGCCCTTCTCCAGGACGAATGCCTGGGTCGGGACCACCACGGCGCCGTCGGCCGTAGATGAGGCCGCCGACTGGTTGATGCCGGTCGGTGTGGGGACCGCGCCCGCCATGCCGGGTCCGTTGTCCCCGGAGGTGACGGCGATCGTCGTCACCGCGCCGACGGCGACCACTGCCGCGGCGGCCAGCAGGCCGCCGGTCCAGCGCCGCCGCCTGATGCGCTGCGCCTCCAACGATCCGACCCGCTGGCCGGTCGGAGAACGCCGGTCCCCTGAAGGCACGCCGGGGCGGTGCGGCACCCGGGTGGGTGCCGGCCGGGTGCCGGCCGGTTCCCGGACCTTCCGTAGATCGGTGACGGCGATCGGGGTGGTCGACTGCTCGGGCAGCGACCGGCCGGACCGCTCGGGCAGCGGCCGACCGTGGGGTGGTCCGGGCAGAACCCGCGGAATGACCGGCGCGCGGCGGGGCGGAAAGGCCGGCTGGGAGGTCCGCGGCGCCGGGATGGACGAACCCGGCCCGCCGGTGCTCCGGTTCGGCGGGCCGGCCGGCCGGGGCAGTCCCGGCCGGGCGGTCGGTGCGCCCGGCTGCAACAGCACACCCAGTCCACCCCGCAACACCGGAGCAGTCCGACCGACCGCCGACGACGGTCCGGACGACCTGGACACCTCGGAGTATTCCGCGGTGATCGCGGCTTCGAGCCGCAGCACGTACATGCCGGGCATCGTCAGCTGCGGTTGCAGTGACAGCGCATCGACCGTGCTGTCGAGGGCGGCGAGGATTGCGGCGCCCTGCGGGTCGGCGGCGATCCGCTCACGGAGTTCCGCGGTCTGCTCGGGCGGGTACACGCCGGCGTGCACGTCGGCGACATCGTCGACGTGCCACGGCGGTCCGCTCGGGACCCGGAACTCGGCAGTCATGGATTTCTCCCTCGGTGCCCGTGCAACGCCGCCCCTTCTTCGTTCCGTCCTTCCGGAGAAGACACGGTCTGGACGGAACCAGGCGGGGACGATGATGCGACGTTCGAGGGTTCGACGCCCTCCGATCCGTCCGGGTTCCGCAGATGCCCGAGAAGTACGGCGAGTCTCGCCCTGCCCCTGGCGCACCGGCTCTTGACGGTCCCTTCGGCGACATCCAGCAACTTCGCGGCCTCGGCGACCGGATAGCCCTCGACGTCGACCAGCACGATCGCCACCCGCTGATCTTCCTGCAGGGTGCCCATGGCCGCCGAGATGTCCATCCGCAACTCACGGTCGGCCATGGCGTCCCGCGCCACGGCGAGTTCCGCGGAGCCGGATGTCACCTCCTCCGGAAGCGGAACGGTGGGTCGTGCCTGCCGCCGCCGGATCCGGTCGAGGCAGGCGTTGACGACGATCCGGTGCAGCCAGGTGGTGACGGCCGACTCGGCACGGAACCGGCCGGCTGCCCGGAACGCGGAGATGCAGGCCTCCTGCACCGCGTCGGCGGCCTCCTCCGGGTCCCGCAGAGTCCGCAATGCCACCGCCCACATCCGGTCCCGGTGACGGGACGTGAGCTCACCGAACGCACTCCGGTCGCCCGCCACGTGGGCGGCGATCAGGTCGGCGTCCGAGCGCCCCGAGTCAAGGACAGGCACGGGCAGAGCCTAGCGAGCCGGCGAGGCGACAGGGAGTGAGGATCGCAGGCCGGAGCGACGCAGGAGTGGAGGGCGAGGACCGGAGTGTAGGAGGAGCGGAGCGACCTTCGTGGGCCCGGAGCAGTAAGCGGCTGAGCGTGGGTTCGTCGGCACGGACCAGTCGTCGCCCTCAGTGCTTGTCCGGTCGGACGAACACGGCGTGGCCGCGAGCGCGCAACCTTCTCCTGTCCCACCTCGAACAGGAGACACGGTGAGGCTGACCCGGATTGTCGTCGGAGTGTCCGTGATCGCGTTCGTCGTCGCGGGTTGCGGCGGCGGCAAGAATCAGCCCGCCTCAGGCGGCTCCGCGGCCTCAGGCGGCTCCGGGGCCTCGGGCGGCTCCGGGGCCTCAGGCGGTTCGGCGGCTTCAGGCGGCTCCGGGGCCTCAGCCGACTCCGGCGGCAACGTGGTCGACGGCGGCACCTTCACCCTGGCGATGAGCGCCGACCCCGGCAGTCTCGACCCGCAGGCGTCGGCGGCCAGCAACACCTTTCAGGTCACCCAGTTCGCGTACGACAACCTGCTGAGCGCAACCGCCGACGGCAAGATCGAGTCCGGACTGGCCACCAGGTGGCAGGTCAACGGCCCGAACGTCGTGCTGACCATCCACAAGGCGGTGACCTGCGCCGACGGCTCGACGTTCACCGCCACCGATGTCGCAGCCAACATCAACTACCTGGCGGATCCGAAGAGCAAGAGCCCATTCTTAGGGGTATTCCTCCCGGCCGGCTCCCGGGCCAGCGCCGACGAGGCGGCGGGTACCGTCACGCTGACCACTCCCAAGGCCGCTCCGTTCGTGCTCAACGGCCTGGCGAACCTGTATGCACCTATCCCGGCTGAGGGTGCGGACCAACCATGGAAGCAGCGCCGCAACGACGCCACGACCGACGTCGAAGAGACGATGTGACCGGTCCAGGAGCAGGCGCTTGCCGAACGGGTCAGCTCACTGGCGAGCGAACTGGAGGTGCCGGGCGTCTCGGTCGGCGTGGTCGTCGACGGGGTGGAGCAGTACGCCTACCACGGGGTGACCAGTACCAAGAACCCGTTGCCGGTGGACAAGGACACCCTTTTCCAGTTCGGTTCGACCGCCAAGACCTTCACCGCGACGGCGATCATGCTGCTGATGGAGCGCGGCGACGTCGACCTCGACGCTCCGGTCCGGCGCTACCTGCCCGAGTTCCGGCTGCAGGATGAGGATGTCGCCCGCGCCGCGACCGTGCTGCACCTGCTCAACCACACCGCCGGGTGGGAGGGCGACCTGTCCGACAACACCGGCGACGGCGACGACGCGCTCGAGCGCTACGTGGCGTTGATGAAAGACATTCGGCAGGTGACGCCGCTCGGCGCGACGGTGTCCTACAACAACGCCTCGCTGTCGGTGGCCGGGCGCATCATCGAAAGGGTCACCGCAAGCACCTACGAGGCGGCCATCCGGGATCTGCTGCTCGCCCCGCTGGGCATGAACGACACGCTGTTCTTCATGACCGAGATCATGACCCGGCGGTTCGCGGTCGGGCACACACAGGCCGACGCCGGCGCGATCACTCCGTCCCGGGTATGGGCGGTGCCGCGCGGGAACGCCCCCGCGGGAGGCATGTCAGCCACCGCTGCCGACCAGATCCGCTGGGCCAGGTTCCACCTCGGCGACGGAACTGCGCCTGACGGCACCAGGATCCTCAGCACCGAGTCGGTCAAGCGGATGCAACAGCCGACCGTGTCGATGCCGGGCAGCGCCATCGGCGACCATGTCGGCATCAGTTGGCTGTTGCGGGATGTCGCAGGATTGCGGTTGGTGACGCACGGCGGCACGACGGTCGGCCAGCACTCGGAATTCGTGATGGCGCCGGAGCATGACTTCGCGCTCATCTCCATGACGAACTGCGGGCCGAACGGCCCCAGGTTGAACGATCAGCTGCTGAGCTGGGCGCTCGAGCAGTACCTGGGTGTTACCGAGAAGGAGCCGGTGCCGGTGCGGCTGAGCGATGAGGCCCTCGCCCGATACGTCGGCACCTACGAAACCATCGTGGTTCTCTGCGAGATCTCGGCCAAGGACGGCCAGCTGGCAGCGAACATGCGCGTCAAGCCAGAGATGGCGCAGACCCTGCGCGAGGCGGGTCAGGATCCCGACGAGCCACAGCCCGAATTGCCGCTCGGGATGTTGTCAGAGGACGGCGACCGGTACATCATCACGGACGGCCCGGCAAAGGGCATGAAGGGCTATTTTTCCCGCGATGCCGCCGGCATGGTGGACGGAGTCCAACTGGGCGGCCGCCTCGCCACCAAGGTGTCGGCACTCGTTTCCTGAGCGGTCAGCCGCCGGTCACCGTGATCTCACCGATCTTCGCCTGGTAATCGTTGCCGGACCCTGGGATCTGCGTGAGGAACACCAGCAGGTACCGCGATTGCGGCGCGCCCTGAACGTTGATGACGGCCGGGCCGCCGGCGACCTGGCCGGACCCGATGAGCTGGGTCTGGGCCAGGTCGGTGGGTAGTGCGGTGGCCGACGTGCGGATCTCCACGGTCATTGCGCCGGCCGCCGGGTTCGAGCCCGGCAGGCCGGGCTCGGGGACGGTGATCGTCACCGATTGCGGCGTCACCGGGTGATCGAACTGCAGCACGACGCCGACGCCGACCTTGTAACCGCCGAGCGCTTTCGCCTTGAACTGCTGCCTGTAGTGGAAGGTGAGCCACTCGGATTCCGGATCGCCGTCGTAGAGCCGATCGACCAGGTCGGCATAGTCCTTGTTGCCTTGCCCCTCCGGGTCGAACACCTCAGCGCCGGTGATCTTCACCGGCTGCCCGGCCGGAGCGGAGGAGGCGGCCGTTGTCGACGTCGGGGCCGAGCTCCTGCTGCTCTGACTGGCGCTGCTGCTGCCGGATGTGCTGGGCGGGGTGGTCTTCGGCGGCGGGGCCGTGGTGGGCACGATCGAACTGGGACTCTGGGTGATCGCGTCGAATCCGGAGATGTTGTTCTCGCTGACGCTGACCAGCATGTTCTTGGCCAGCGTGCCGGCCACGATGAGGATGAGTGCCACGAAGGCGGCGATGATCGCGCTGGCGATAGCCAGCTTCATCCGACGTTCCTTGCGCAGCTTGCGGTCCGCCGGGGACATGGTCGGCGGAGGTGTCTCCCGTGGCGGCGGCGGCCCGAAACTGCCACCAACGGTGCCGGGCGTGACGTCAGGCTCGCGGAGCAGGGTGGCCAGGGCGCCGACCGCGTGGATGCCGTTGGGGTCCTCAGGGTGCAGCGCTCTGGCCGCCAGTGCGGCCAACGCCGCGGGCACCTGCTCGACGATTTCGTTCGCCGGCACTTCTCTGCCGTCGCGCTGCGGCGCCGATCTCAGGGCGGCACCGGGCACCGCGGGCACCTTCTCACTGGCCGGCCAGGTACCGGTCAGCATCAGGTAGAGCAGAGCGCCGACGGCCCTGATGTCCGCATCCGGGTTGGCGGCGGCATGCGCGACGACGTGCGAGAACCGCACCTGACCGTCGACGTTGACCCTGACCAGCGACGGACTGATGGACCCCAGCGCCAACCCGTTGCGATGCGCCTCGGCGACTGCCTCGCTGATCTTGCCGGCGATCGAGGTGGCCACCCCGGGCTCCAGCGGGCCGCCGGCAAGCAGATCGGTCAGCGTCGCGCCGTCCACCCATTGGCCGACGACGAACGTGTGGCCGTGCTCGGTACCCAGGTCCAGGGTCTGCGGCAGGCCGATGTGGTGCAGCCGGCCGGCCCGCAGGGTGCGGGCGACGGTCGCCGACGTGCCCGACGAGTCGGGCAGCAGGGTGACGGCCATGTCTCGCGGCAGCACGGTGTCCTTGGCCCGCCAGAACCTGTTGCCCGCGCCGTCGACGGCGACCTGGTTGACCAGCCGATACCGGCCGCCGATGGTGACGCCCGGTGCCAGCGCCGTGCGCCGGTCGGCCCGGTCGGTCCTGCTGTCACGGGGGGGCTGAACGGTGACGGTGGTGTCACCGGCCGGCTGCACGGTGACGGTGGTGTCATCGGCCGGCGGCTGCCGAACGGCCGGCTGCTCGGCCGGCGGGCTGGTGACCGTTGCCTCGTCCTCGCCGAACAGATCGTCGGGGGTGTCGGAAGCCACCGTGGAGAACTCCTGCCTGTCGAACGCCATCGGAGCGGCGGGTGCGCGCTGTGTCGATGGTGCCACTGCTGCATCGTCCGGTTCGTGTCCGGCGGCGGCAACCGCCTTGCGGCCGGCGACCGGCGGCGCGGCGGCGAAGCCGAGCAGCGAGGCGAACCGGCGGCGCAGCGGGTCTACCTCCGGCACCCGGAGCAGCAGCATCGTCGGAACCAGCACCAGCAACCCGGTCACTGCGCCGGCGAGCAACTGGACCAGGGCGGCGCGGACGCCGATGCCCTGATCGTCCAGGAGGCGGGCGACGTACCAGGCGGCCGACCCGGCAAGTCCGGCGGCGACGCCGACCTTGACGATCGTCAGCAGCAGCCGTCCGCTGCCCATCGGGCCGTAGCGGAATCGCAGCCAGGTTTCGCCGACCAGCGCACCGATCAGGTACGAGACGGCTGTCGCCACGGCGATGCCGGGCGCGATCAGATCCGGCCGGAGTCCGCCGGCGATCAGGATCAGCGGGATCCGGACCGCCACCATGATGGCGTTGATCAGCGTCGGTGTCCGCGCGTCCTTCATCGCGTAGAACACCCGCATCTGCACCAGGGTGATCGCCAGCGGGACCAGGCCGAGGGCTAGACCGGCCAGTGTTCCGCCGATCATCCGGGACGACTCGGCCGTCATCTTCCCGTAATTGCTGCTGACCGTTCCGAGCTGCATCGACAGCGTCAGCATGGCCACCGCTACCGGCATCAGCGCCACGGTGGACAGCCGGTTGGCCAGCGAGGCGTCGTCCTTGACCGCCCCGATGTCGCCGGCGGCCGCGTGCCGGCTCATCCGCGGCATGATCGCTGTCAGGACGGAGACGCCGAGGATCCCGTACGGCAGCTGGAACAGCAGGGACGCGAAACTGTAGGCCGTCAGTGCGCCACCCTGGTTACCGGTGAACACCCGGGTGGACACGACGTATCCGATGGCCGAGATCAGCGCGTAGCCGATCGACCAGAGCATCAGCCCACCGGCCTCCAGCAGTCTGCGGTCGCCGCCCCAGCGCCAGCGGAAGCGAAATCCGGACCGCCGGAGCGCCGGAAGCATCACCAGCGCCTGCACCACGATGCCCGCGGTGGTGCCGACACCGAGCAGCCAGAGCTGCGTCGGGCTCAGCGTCAGCAACCCGTTCCGGCCCCTGGTGCCTCCAGCAGTTGCCCCGACGACGACGGCGACCACGATCACCACCAGGTTGTTCACCAGTGGTGCCAGGGCCGGGGCGGCGAATCGCTCCTTGGTGTTGAGGATGGCGCCGAACAGCGCCGCCATCCCGTAGAAGAAGATCTGCGGCAGCAGCAGCCGGGCCAGCGCGGTGGCCTGCTGGGCATCGGCGTTGGCGCCGCCGGAGATGTACAGCCGGGTGAACAGCGGCGCCGCCAGCACCGCAAGGACAGTGACGGCAAGCAGGCCGACCACGGCCATGGTCATCAGCCGTTGGGTGTAGCCGGCGCCGCCGTCGGGATCCGAGCGGGCCCTGGACAACAACGGGATCGCCACCGAGGTGAGCACCCCGCCGATCACCAACTCGAAGACGATGTTCGGCAGCGTGTTGGCCAGGTTGTAGGAATCGTTGGCGATGGAGGCGCCCAGTGCGGCGATCAGCAGCACCTTGGCCAGGAACCCGGTGATCCGGGAGGCCAAGGTGGCGGCCGCCATCATGGAGCCGGCTCGCACCACGCCACCGGTGCGCGCTGTCCGGAGCGGTTCGTCCGCCACCAGCGTCACCGGCTCGACGGTGCCGAACGGGGTCGCTGCCGCGACGGTGCCGGCCGGGGTCGCCGCCGCGACGGTGCCGGCGGGGGTCGCCGCCGCGACGGTGCCGGCGTCCGGCACCGGATGGGCGCCGCCGGGGGCGCCGGGGGTGGGCCGTGACTGCGGCGGTGCGGCTGCCCGGGGCACGTCCTGCCGCGGACCGTTCGCCGCGAGCAGGTTCCGGTGCGTGGGGTCATGATTCCGGCCCGGAGCCGGAGACCGGCCGGGCCGCCGCACGGTCCGCTCCCTCGCGGACGGCCCCGTGCTGCCGGTCGGAACCGCCTCGTCGGTGATCCGCTGGATCAGGGTGGTGGCGTCCTCCTGGCCGGGGAAGAACGGAACCTGCGCCGGCGTGGCGTACTGCGGCCGCAGCGGCAATTCCCTGGTCGACTCGTCAGGCTCGCCGCGCCGGCCCACGTCCGGTGACGGGCTTGCGCCGTCCGGTGGCGTCGGCCGATGTGGCCGCCGCTCCCAGGGGCCGGATGCCGCCGGGCTCATCGGGTCCCCCCCTCTGTCCTCCGGGACCCACCGGCCATCGGCTGACTGCCCGGCACGTGGCTGCCCGGCACGTGGCTGGCTGGCAGGTGGCTGCCCGCCAGGTGGCCGTCCAGTCCGTGGTCGCTGCGACCGCGGTCATCGGGACTCTGGTTGGCGGAGGTGTCACCGACTTCGGTGTCCAGCCCATCGCCGGCCGGCTCGTTCGCGCTGGCGGTGATCGATCCGGCGGCCGGCCCAGTGGGTTCTTGCCGCGCACCGCCGTCCTGCTCCGCTGCGGCCGGCCCGGCTCTCCTGGCACGTAGCCGCTGGCCGATTCGCAGAGCCACCATCAGCAGCAGCACCCCGCCCGCGACGGAGATCAGGATGATCGTCAGCGCACCGTAGGCGCTGGAGCGGATCCGCAGCGGCACCACCGAGTTCCAGGCGCGTCCGTCCAGCCCCATCAGTTGCGCATAGATGACGAACGAGCCGGCCCGGGACACGTTCGTCGGGATGTTCAGTTGTTGGGTGCTGTCCGCCCCCAGCAGCACCGATTCCGGAAGGTCGGCGATCAGTCCGGCCTGCTGCCCGCCGCCGATGGCGATTTTGACGCGCACCGGGTACGGCAGCCTGTTCTGCACGGTGAGCACCAGCGGCGAGTCGCTCGAGGCCAACGTGTAAGACCCCTGCGTGGGAAGGATCGTTACTCCGCCGCGGATTGCGGCCATCGTCCCGGAAACCGTTGACAGCACCGCGGCGGCCGGGCTGCGATCCGCGCGCAGCGACGCCGAGCCGAGCGGCAGCAGTGCGGCGCCGAGCGAGCGGAGCAAGGTGGTGCCGACAGTGTTCGGGGTGGGCTGCGGCTCCGCTCCCGGGGGGGTGGTGGCCGCGGCGCTGGTGGCGCCGGTCAGGCTGGCCAGGTCGGCCTGGACCGTCGACAGTTGCCGCAGGTAGTCAGGCGGCAGCAGATCGGCGTCCGAGGCGGCGGGGAACACCGCCGTTGCGGTGATCGCGCTCGGAGCGGTGGCAGCCAGCCGCGCCGGTGACGCCGGTCCGACGGCACCGTCCGCGGCCAGTGCTCGGATGGCGGCGCCCAAGTCGTCCAATCCGGCGGTGTCGACGGTGCGGTCCGGAACCCGCAAGAACGGGCGACGGTCGCCGTCGAAGGCGTGTTGACCGATGATCGCCACCGCAGAGTTCAGGGACTGCCCCCCCGTACTTCCCTTCGTCGGTACCAGCAGGTCGTCGAGCATCGGCCGAAGGGTGGAATCGTCAAGCACCGCGGGGAGCGAGCCGGCTTTGCCGGCCCGCACTCGGCCCAGCCCGGTCCCGGTAGCGCCGGTGACGCCGGATCCGGACAGTACGACCGAGGTGTATCCGGCTGCCCGGTAGCTGTCCAAGGTCGCCGGATCGGCCAGCGCGTCCGGAGGCAGCGCGACGGTGGTGGCCAGGTCGGGGCGGCGCAGGATCCGAGCAGCGATGCTCCGGCCGGTCGCCGCCAGCGACTTGAGGGTGCTTCCGGATCCGGCGCGGGTGAGCGCCACCGCGTCCGGGTTCGAGTACGGCAGCACCAGCACCGTTGTCTGGGCGGCGAGCTGGCGGAGGCGTTGCAGGAAGGCGGACGCGGCTGCCGCGCCGGTGCCGGCGACCGTGTCCGATTCACCGGCCGATCCACGGCTCGTCCCGCCGGCCGCGGCTGTCAGCGCTGTCTGCCCAGCTGTCCCGGTGCCGAGCGGTGGACCCGATGGCGGCGAACTGCCGCTGATGGCGGTGGCTCTGGCTGTGGCGGTCCCGATGGTGGCGGCGGTGCCGATGGCAGTTCCGATGCTGGCGGCGGTGCCGATGGCGGTGCCACTGGCGGTGCCACTGGCGGTTCCGATGGTGGCGGCGGTGCCACTGGCGGTAGTGGCGGGGGCCCGGCTCAGCGGCGCCTGGACCGTGCCCGGTGCCTGCACCCGGTAGCCGGCCGTCATCGCCTGCAGCTCGTCCAGCAGCATCGGATCCACGGTCAGCGTGACGTTCTGCGACGGCATCCCGGAGGCCGCCAGCGCGTCCAGCCGCTCGGTCAACGCGCCACCCGCCGCGATCTCGCCGGCCAGCGACTCGTCGAGGAAGACTCCGCCGACCCCGCGGTGTGGCCGCGAGACGATGGGCCACATCAGGCCCACCGGTACGGACGTCCGGATTGCCGCGGTAGCCGGCTTCGGGCCCGCGGTGCTCGGCCCCCGGGTCCCCGGTCCGGCGACCGCGGCGGGCAGCGAGGTGACCGTCACCAGCAGATGCAACTCCCCCAGACGGACCTCGGTGGGGACGCCCTGGACGTCGATGACGCCGTTGACGTTCACCATCAGCGGGTAGACGCCCGGCTGGTCGATCCGCAGGCTGCCGGACGTGGCGCCGATGATCGGCGCTGCCACCCCGAACGGTATCGACCGGTGCGGCTCGATCCGGGCGCCGAGGCTCGCCCAATCGCCGGCGATCACGGCCTCCGGCTGCCCGGGGTCGTCGATCTCCTTCGACACCGCTGCCGCGTTCGTCAGCCGGTCGCCGCGCTGCATCCGGTAGATCAGGTCGGTGACGGGCGTGGCGGCGGCGTTGGTCACCGTTCCCCGGATGGCGACGCTGTTGCCACCGGTGGACGTCACCACAGCGGGCGTGACCGAGCTGACGGTGAAGGTCAAGGTGTTGGCGAACGAACCCTGGGGGCCGGCTGCCGGCTGCGGGCCTGGTAAGTCGAGTGCCATGCCGGCCGTCGCCGGCGGCAGTCCGCCGGTCAGCAATCCGCCGGTCAGCAGTACCGCCGCCAGTGCCATCACTACCGCGCAGATCCGGCGAAGGACCCTCGGTCGGAGCGGTGGTGCCGTCCGGCCCTGGGTCACGCTGTGTCCGCCAGCAGCTCGGTCGCCAGCCTGGCCAGCCGGCGCTCGCCGGCGTAGGCGAGTCGGCCGTCCAGCTCGTCCAGCGGGACCCAGGCGACCTCGGTCACCTCCAGATCCTGGTCCGACAACTCCCCGCCGGTGGCCACCATCAGATAGTGGTGCACCCGCTTGTGGATTCGACGCCCGTCCACGGTGAAGGTGTAGTCCACGCTGCCCAACCTGGCGGTGATCCGCCCGGAGATCCCGGTCTCCTCCTCCACCTCGCGGATGGCGGCCTGCTCCCTGGTCTCGCCGTTCTCCACGTGGCCCTTGGGCAGCGACCAGCGCAACCGCCCGCGGCGATCCAGCCGGCCGATCAGCGCTCCGGACCTGATCCCGGATTCGGTGCGAACCACCAGTCCACCGGCCGATGTCTCATCGGCCCGGCGGCGCCGGGTGGGTGAGCGCGGGGAGGTGGACACCCTTTCGATGGTAATGCGGGCAACCGGGCCGAACCGGCCAGCGCGGCGCACTCGACATGGCGGTTCCCTGCGGCACTGGCCGGCATCGGCGCGGGGTTCCCAGCGAAGTTGCCGGGCGGATCGCGCCGGCATGCCCGAGCCGGCGCAGCCTTCCTCCCGCAGTTTGCCGGACCGGCAACTCCGCTGCCCTCCCGGCGGGGGCGTGTGGGAGCCTGGGCCGGTGATCGATCCCGTCGCCGACCAGCACGGCCACGCCGAACTCGTCGTCGGCGACGGGGCCGACGAGTGGGATCGGCGGTACGCCAGTACCGAGCAGGTGTGGAGCGGGCTGCCCAACGCCGCGCTGGTCAGCGAGGTGGCTGGGCTGATGCCGGGCCGGGCGCTCGATGTCGGGTGTGGCGAAGGCGCGGACGCGGTGTGGCTGGCGCGGCAGGGTTGGACGGTGACTGCGCTGGACGTGTCCCGGGTGGCACTGGATCGGGCGGCGGTCTACGCGGGGGAGGCGGATGTCCGGGTGACCTGGGTGCACGCCGAACTGCTGAACGCTCGGCTCGGCGCCGGTGCGTTCGACCTGGTGTCCGCTCAGTACCCCGCGCTGCGGCGCACGCCGGGCAACGACGCCGAGCGTTCGCTGCTGGCCGCCGTCGCCCCAGGAGGAACCCTGCTGGTGGTGCACCACGCCGATGTGGACGCGGAGCGGGCCGAGGCCCACGGGTTCGATCCGGCTGATTACGTTGCCCCGTCGGACGTCTCGGCCCTGCTCGGCGAGGACTGGCAGGTCGAGGTGGACGAGATCCGGGCCCGCGAGGCTCGAGGCGGCGCCGGGGCGCACCACGCTCGAGACGTGGTGCTGCGGGTCAGACGGCTGCGCTGATGCTGCGCTGATGCTGGGCTGGGCTGGGCTGGGCTGACGCCAGGCTGCAGACGCTGGGCTGTGCTGACGCTTCCCGACGGTGGGCACGTCATCGGCGGCGCTATCCCTCACGGCAGCGGCACTGACGCAGTCATCCGGTCGGCCGCTGGACCCCACGGCTGGGGAGGCTCCCGGGTTCCCGACCGGGACCCGGCGGCCCGGCGAATGCCTGGATGACGGACAGCCATTCCTCGGCATCCTGTCCGATCGCCGAGACCCGGGTGTCACTGCGGTGACGCCGCTGGGTGGCCAGCAGACAGAAGTCCAGTGCCGGCCCGCTGACCCA
>JAABUP010006837.1_pt1 | contig 15831 bp, 17 predicted proteins | sample 5559201 | NCBI WGS metagenome assembly JAABUP01 (sample SAMN10711887, study PRJNA513373) | rock metagenome | isolation source: Antarctica rocks | place: Antarctica
CTGCTCATCAACATTTGCACTCCATTTGCTACTCATCAGTGTCGTATGAGGGTCCTTCATCAACAGCCTGGCTGCCACTGGGTCAAGTTTGCAAGCGCAGGACCGCCATTGCAAGGTGCTATGGGGTTGATCACAAGCTTAAGCATGAGCAAGCTTTCGCTCAAAATCGCGGTCTTTTGAGAAAATACTGCAATAATTTTAAGAAACATCGGAAGACGATAATAATTAATGTAATGCTTTTATGTCGGCTCAGCCTCAGAATAATTAATTATTAAATCGAGAAACATTAGTACGAGTACGGTAGTCTTTTCTTTTCTATATCAGGCAGTGCATTGCAGGGGTGAACGCTCCCACAGACCCTACTACGCTGCCACAAGGCCTTCTACTCCATCAGTCCTCTTGACAAGTAGTGTGTCGACGTCGTGTAAATATCAGCATGATGAACATGCAGTGACGCAGCTTGCGAGAGTCTTTGGAGCAGCTGACTTGCAAGTGCAATTGCACATGCACACTTGACAGCCAAGGTATAGCAATGCACGTACCAAGCATGCCTTGCTCCTGATTAACAAGCTGGTCTTGAGAGAGCATCAAATGCCTACCAGACGTCAGTGCCAGCAGACAAACAAGAGCACATAAAGTCAGGAGCTTTTAGGAGCCAATTTTCAACATCCACATGAATGACGCAGGACAGCAATGTCTTTGTGCACGTGCAATACATACATCAGGATGTCAGCCACAATGCTCCACACTTTGTTCTGGAAGCGTGTGACACATCTTTGGTGCTGTGATCTGTCAGAGATTTGCCCCTCAAGGTCCACACCACGCAAAGACTGCAGACCACCCAGCCCATAAACAATACCCGCTATTCTCAACACAGCTGTATGCACCTATACCGGCAAGTACAACAGCACATTCAGAATAAGCTGTTGCATTAAGGTAAGGGACATTCACACAGGCTCATTAAGAAGCTATCTGCCTTTCATGAACATGGACATAGTATAAGAAAACAGGACCTTCACTGCGATTGCCATTGTTTATATTAGCAGAACATGATGCAAAGAAAGTAGATTACCTGCATCCGGTTTGAGCTGCAGTCTAGTTGCTGAAGCCTTGGGACTGACAGTAGAGCCTTCCAAGGCAACTGCGTAAGGCGGTTGCTGTAGAGCGCAAGAATCTGAAGATTGCTCCATGGCAAGCAGGCTGGGATGTCCGCAATCTCATTGGAAAGATCCAGAGTTTGCAACTTGCTGAGGCTCTGAAGACAATCAGGAATAGCCACAAGATGACAACTGATCATGACTAGCTTGATCAGGTTGGAGACAGCACTCAGTTCAGTGCAAGATGAAATTGAGTTCCAGGAAAGATTGAGCTTCTGTAGCGCGTGCAAAGAAGAAAGGAACCTTGGAGTCGTTCTCAGGCTCGTCATTGTCAAATCTAGATATGTCAGGTGTGTACAATCTTGCAGGCAATTGTCTGGCATAGAAGGTAAGACCCTGCAGCAACAGAAAGATTATTTCTTTGTGTAAGCTGGATGACCATTTTGTTTATTGCACAGAAGCACTCACCAAGGCATATAAGCACAGTAGCATTATTAAAGTTGACAAACCTGCTTGATCAATACATTCAGCTCCGCTTTGCAAACACAAGACCTATCGCTCAACATGCAACTACTGGTTCTGCAATACTCGACACTGTTAAGTGTACTGTCGTGTACACTTGTTGTGTCGCCTGCTGCTTACTTTGTTTCTCACTTTAGGACACCTTCTATCATTTCCACACATTCCCATCAAATTTCTGAACAACAGCTCTCAAGCATTTGAGCAATTTGAACACAACTTCATGTCGCTATCTCTGGTATCAATGCATTTAAAATCAACTTGTCTTAGTGGGCATGCATAATCTTACGTCTTGACAACCATGTACAGTCATGGACTAACTGACTGACTGAAGTGCACTTGACATTGACCCAATTGGCTTTGGACACTGGTGCAGTAGCGACGCAATGTACAGCAGTGCCCACCTGTCACAGAAGTCGAAGCGAAGACTTAGTTTTGCCAGAGCGCTGAGCTGCTGTAGCGCAACTGCCGGCATTGTCATATTATAGCACGACGGCAGCTTGAGGACCACCAGCTGACTAAGACAGCCAATGTTGTCTGGGATGCTGTCAAACAGGAAGTTTGACAGGCTCAGACGATGCAGAGCTGTCATGTGCAGAATGCTAGATGGGAACAGAGTTAGTTCTTGGTTGTAGACTGTCTGATCTGTGTACATTGCCTTCAGATGCAAGCATGTTACCTTGGTCAGGCTGCTCAGACAGTCAAGATGTGAAGTAGCTGTTTGAGCTAGGCATTCCAGGTGTATATTGCTCAAGAATCTGCAGGCTGACAAGCACACGTATTCTTTGCTGTGAAACGCCAGGACTCTGTCACAGTGTGCAAGTGTCAGTGATGTAACTGACGCCTGCAGTTACACAGGTTCGTCAGCTGAACGTGAGGGAATGTAGCAACTTGCCCCAGCACTGTCATCACCTGCACCAAAGCTAATGTCTGTGCAAGTTCAAGCTTGATAGGCTCCAGCGGTGGGTCTGTTCTCAGCTGAGCTAGGACTGCTTTGTTGCTGTCACAGCACAGGCTCTTGATAGAGGCACCTTGAGGACAGCACCACTTACACCATGCTACAAACCTGGCAAATATCAGCTGGTTGTGGTTAGTGCACATAGAGTGAGCTGCAATGTTCAGCATCGCTCACACCCACCACTGCAAGTTGGTCAACATGTCTTGATCCAAATAGACAACTTCATGCAGCAGCCTGTTGTTCCATGCGATGTCCCGAAACTGCTTGCAGACACGCGGAATTGCCTCAAACCTGCAGGTCAAAGTAGGGGTTAGCACGTAGCTTTGCCTTACAGCTGACACGAGCTTTGCAGCTGCTGAACGCTGCTGCAAGTTCGGTTCACCTCTGTCGGGCTGGCAGCAAGCTGAAAATATCGCCCAATGTAAGATCTGGCAGAGAAAGTAGGTCTGACTGTGCGTTTGACGCTTTGAAAGCAGTCCTCTGAGGCCATTTAGAAAGTCTTCCAGACTCAACGAAATATGTCTGCACGGCCCGGTGCTCCGAATTTATAAACCGTATTTTTTGAAAGCAATCTGTGTCACTGCAGTGAGTAGTCCCGTTACGTTCTGGTCGCCCCGCGTGATCACCCCGTCTCCCGTGATGAAGCGATAGATCAAGGGGACACCAACCCTCACTGCTGCGTAGACGGCACGCAAAATGTGACAAACAAAAAACAGAGTGTCAAACAAGCATGCTGCAGCACCAACGGCGCAGCTGTAGAACATGCTGCTCGACAGGCGGGCAGCATTTCTAAATCACGTCGCCCCACCAACGCATTGCGAGCGGACAGACGTTCAGCGTGTTTGTAAACACATTTGCCAGTGCAACGCATTTTCCGGGACGGCTGGCAAATTATTCGCCTCATTTGAGTAGGTGTCAAGGAAGGCACATAGGCAGTGACATGATGCTTTGCACTGGTGCTTATTTACATGGAGGACTCTTGGTACTGTTGCAAATCTTGCCAAGAGGCGCACTGACAGTATCTTCAAAGCACACGGTGCGTCAGAATGAGACTGTTTATTCAGGCTATTTGGTACAGTGATTCTTTTGTACAAAATCATGTTGTCTGCATTGTCACACAGTGTTGCATTGCATGGCATGCTTGGCCTGCTAAGCTAGGCATCTCCGGACTCGTCCATAATCTCAGGCTTCTGCTCTGAAGCTGCACGGCTGAGCTTGACCTTCAGCCTGATACCACTGTGCTGCGACTGCAGCCTGCTCAGACCATCAGCCATCTCACTACCCTCAGAGTCATGCTTTCCATCCTCAGACAACCCAGCTACAATTGCTGCTCCCCACAAACTGCTGTTATTACTGACATTGCCAATACCAGCGCCTTGAAAGGCCCCAATCTGCCACCTCTTAGCCATTGGCTCTGCAGAGCTTCCACTTGCGCTCCTCTTCTTGGATGCTGCACCAAGGATTGGTTCCACCTGTTCATGTGAAGCCTGATTCATGGATGAGTCAGCTGGCATGGCAGTGGCTTGTGCAAAGGCAGACTGTGCCCAGGGCTGCACAATGCTGTTTTGGGCTGCAGCAGGGATTCTGGCCAGGTTGTTGTTCTCCCAAGGATGCATCCTGCTGACTGCAGCAGCGGGCACAGCTGTGGCAGCTGCTCTCACAGCTGGGGCTGTGAAGGCAGTGGCGGCCATAGCTGATGTGTCTGTCTGTGCTGTGCCTGCGTCTCTGGCCTCATCATCTGTTGAGGGGTGGCGTGAAAGTGCCCTGGCTTGGTCGCTCAACAGGGGCTGGTGGACAAGTGCCCTGGCTTGGGCATAGAGGCGCCTGGTCACCCCTGAGATGGAAGAAACCCTTCTGCTGATGCCACCCCTCTCAAAGTCCATCTGCATGCCATCAACCAGCCCTGTCAGTAATACACGCAACATGCAGTTAACCAGCCCTGTCAGTAATACACGCAGCAAACAATGGCTTGGCAAACAAACTTGCTTCACAAAACTCATCATTGTGACCTGAAACTACGGTGTTGTCAGATCAGCATTTAAGACAGCTCATAGTGACCCAGTTCCTGATGTGCCCAGGTGTCAGGCTGACTGTGATGTACTTTCAAGACACAGAAATGCCAGTCTTGTTTAGAATGACCGTCTCATAGTGTAGTCCCAAAAACAGAAATGCCTGGGGACTGGCATCAGGCGTTTCTACTTTAGGGAGCTATGTCAAGCAAATTGAATGGGTGTGCTAGCAGAATGCAATCGTATACGCAAGGTGACGCAGTGTATGATAAGACAAAGGTGACACAGTGTGTGGTGAGGCAAAGCTGACCTCATCTCTGGGTGGGCTGTCAGGGTGGCGGAACTCCCACACCCCACACTTGTTGCTGAGGGGCTCCCCACTGTGCTTACCCCCCTGAGCCCCACGCCGCCATGTTGCAGACTCTGCAGGCAACAGGTTGACAGCGACGTTCAGAGTGTGTGGCTCATGGTGCCATTTATAGTGCATGGCAGGATCAGCAGATTGACCTTAGAGCATCGGCCTGGTCAACATGAGTTTAGGTCGTGGCGTCAGAACTTGGCTTACAGTGGCACCTAGCGTGTATGGCTCACAGTGTCGTTTAGAGTAGTGTGTGGTTCACAGTAGGATTCAGAGGGTGGAGCTCACAGTGTCATTCAACGTGTGTAGCTCACAGTGTCATTCAGATTGTGTGGCTGACAGTGTTGTTTAAATTGTGTGGTTCACTGTGATAACCGCACAGACGCAAGTGCATGCCTGCAAACAATGTTTGCATACTGCACTGACCATCTGCATGAGTGCAGACCAAGGCATTGGCATGGTCAGTCAGTGGGTTTCCTGAATGTGTCTGTGCTTACGTCACACTGCAGCAGTATCATGTGAAGCAGTGCACATGAAAGCACATTCTGTCTGACTGTCAAATGCTCCCAAACACCACCCCAAGAAGATTTGCAACAATTGCCACGAGGCACACATGGTAATGCGGGCATGCACATGATGTGAGTCAACGAGATGGAAGGCTTGACGGGGCATAAACAGACACAGCCTGCTTACTTGTGGCAAAGCAGACAGCACAGGGCCCCCCCTCCTTCTGTCCCTTGGGTGCAGGGGGGCGGCCCTCCTGGGGCTGCCTGGGCCTCTGGGCTGGGGCCTTTGCTTTCCTGACAGGGCTGGCAGCAGGTGAGTAGTCTGATTCTGTCCTTGCCAGGCTGACTGCCCTGCCCCTCCTGGGTGCTGCATCGTCCTCATCCTCCTGCACAGTCAGTAACGTGACTTTTGACCATGCAAGACCCGCATGCTCAGCAAGTTTGTCAAGATGCTGCCTGCTGAAAGTTACAGTCTTGAACGGATTCAGTTGTGTCAACAGTAACAGCAGCAGCAGCAGCAGCAGCAGCAGCAGCAGCAGCAGCAGCAGCAGCAGCAGCAGCAGCAGCAGCAGCAACAGCATGTTGACAAAATGCTTACTGTACATGCTTAGTGCTACCTGCGAAGTGATCAGGACAGCCGTGCCAGAACAGAGACTGCATGAAAAGAAACCATGAGCACAGTTGAGAATGAGCTGGTGCGGCATATCGCATAGCTCAGTGTGGAATATGCTACATCACAAATCACAAATTCTAGGTGGACCTATACCAGCAGACATTCCATTGCTGGCCATGCCCTGACACATGTGTGCATCATGCACGAAGCTCCTAGCAACAAAAGCAGAACAGAATACGCTATGTTCCAGTCACAGACATTGTGTTACACAGAAAATAAGCAGCGCAGTGAGCAGGACACACATACCGCCCACATCTTCTTGGGGGTGAATCTGGCAGGCAGCTCCCGGGGGAGGGCAGGGGGGGCAGGCACTCGGGCCACCAGCCTCCTCCCAAGCTCCATCACAGGTGCTTCCACAGCTGATGCATCACGCTTGGGCCTGCCCACTGCACCTGTATACACTGCCACAGCTTATGACATGTACATGCGCTTGTGTTCCTGCATCAGGGTTCTGATCAGCTTTGGTTGGAGTTGTTTTGCTGGTGTAGGGCTACAGCAGCTGCAAGACGGTTGTGCGAAGCACACCTGCAAATAGTGGCGTGTTAAGGACACAACAAAGAAGCTGATGTTATGTACTATGGGTGCAAACAGCTTGAAGCAGCAGCCATGGCTGTGACGTCCTGCTGTCAGCCTGCAGGGTATGGAAGGAGAGCACACTTCAACGACGCAGGTGCTTCCAGCTTGAGAGCATACACACACCTGTGGCTGCAGCAACATGTTGTAGCATGTCAAATGCACCTGGTTATGCTCAGTCTGGGAGGGGTTTTGGTGTGCACGGCACCAGCAAAGCAAGGATATCATGTCAGTGATGTGCAAAGGTTAGTTTGTAAACACCTTGGTTGGTTGAAGTAGCACCATGAAGGTGTGCTGATGTGCATAGGAGCTTCTTCAGAGGCAAAGGCAAGGATAGCTAATTTCCTTACCAGTTGTTGCCTTAGGCTCGCGACCTGGCTTCCTTCGTACAACGACAGGAGCACTCTCAGCCTCAAGCTCAGCTCTTGATTTCTTCAAAGGCTTGCGCTGGCGCTTCCTGATGGGCAAGGGACGGTCCATAACAGCAGAGATGGCTTGCTGTACCTGGTCTACTGGCATCTCCGGGGCAGCGTCTTCAGGCAGGTCCTCCATACCAGTCATCTGTGTGGCAGTATTGCTGCTGCTGCCACTGGTCGGTGAAGTACCAAAACCTGAGGAGATTGTAAGAAATTGTTGACATACCCTGACACGTAGCACAGTCACATGTGGGGTGGGTGATTGGCTAAATGGCAGCTGTACAGACAAGAGACACAGACAGTCACCTGAAAGGAACTCTTTTAGGTCTGATGACGTGAACTTTTCAGGCGGACAGTAGAAAGCGCTTTCCATCCCCACATAATAGGCGGAGTTCATGCCTGAGTAAGACCTCTCCATCGTATGAAGCACTGCCCTGCAGGGCCAGTGTCGGTGTCAGACGCCTTATCTGCCTGCCGCACCCACTTATTTTGCTCTTGAAGAAACCTTTAACTCGAGAGCAAATGCAGCAGTGGGGGCTGGTGTGGCTGTTGGCGTTGCAAGACATGGGCAGAAAGACATTGGCCAGCAAAGACCCACCGCAAGCGTGTGTCGTGCTGCTGCAGCTGCTAGTCAGACTAAAACCTACACGCCAGACTTGCTGGCGCTGCCCGCTGCCCAGATCCGGCGAGTCTCCGCAGTTAACCTCGAAAGTGACGATCAGACCTAACAGAGATGCCGCAAATTTTTGCTTCGGCTGCAGTCTTCAAAAAAGAGCGGAAGTGAATTTTCTGCTTCCTCCGCAGCAGATAGCTACAGCACTCGACTCCCAGTGTGGCTTAACAGCGGCTGAAAGCGCGAATGCGTTGGCCGAGTGGGCACGATAGGAGGGCTCGGCTTGCCAACGCCTTTTGTTCCATCAAAGCGGGGATACATCTGTCCCGCGACTTTTGAGATTTTGCACGGTCAAAGTAACATAAGTGCACAAATTGCTTGCAAGTAGCCTTGTAAGCGGTATCAGTTGGGTCGCACCTGTCGCCTCCATCCCGTCACGAAGATGGCGGGCAAGAAGCAAGACGCTGCCAAGCGCTCTGCTGTCAAGCCTGACGAGAAGGAAGGCATCAACAGCTGGGTTTGTGTATCGGATGAAGAGTATGAGAGCTTCCTGAAGAAGCTTGCTGCCTGTTCCAAACCTAAGCAGTTCAAGACAATAATTTGCAGCAAGCAAGGTGTCAGAGCATTGGTGTTGTACGATCCTGAGAAAAAAGTCTTTTTTGAAAAGAGTACTGGCAGAAAGGTTCAGCGCTTCGAGATCCCCCCAGGCTGCGAAATCGCCCATATGTCTGAAGTAGGGCGTGCACTGCTGGTAGGTGGTGAGCACTTCCAGCAAGTATTCAATCGCACTGTGACTGGCAGTATGCTGCGCAATGGTGTGAATGGGCACCACTAGAGTTTCCTCAAATCACCTGTATTGCAACAAAGTGCCGCGACTTGCATGACCACTCATATCAGGCAATCTGAATAGCTTGAAGGATGATGGTTTCATTTGTAATAGACCCTTTTTTATGCGACCTATTGAGCAAACATACAAGCCACCCATTGCGCTGTAGAGTATGGTCCTACAAATTGTTGTGTAGCTATGGCTGATTTGCAAAAGAAATAAAAACGGCCAGAAACACGCGTTTTGCACTGCAATGCTATCAACACCATATGGATGCAGCGAGCACATTGACACTATGTAAGCTAATATTGGTTGCGCTGAGCAACTGTATTTAGTAGCATGCAGCATGGGCTGACAATGAAGAAAACTGTATACGTATCGATACAATATGCTGCAATGCATAGAGAGAGAGAGAGAGCTGGTGCCTTGTTTCCCTGTCAAAGATACTTGATGGGCCCTTCCAGACTTCCCTGTGAGAATTGCTGAACAATGGCTTCTTCAGACTTGTCAAATTCTGTTGTAGGACCTTCCCACACGACTTGACCCTGAAACATCAAACCCAGTCGTTTGGGCTGCAAATTGAAACAAGAACGCATACATGTATCAGCTCCTGAGGGCCATTCTCCCCTAATAATGGCCACAGGCGTATGACTGCAAAAGTCTGTGAGGTTGTCTTTGTGGTTTGCAGTCTATACGTACCCACCAAACAAGCTGCAGGTACCCGTCACACTTCATCAAAGCCGAAATCTCATGCACCGCGGTGCTATTAAATGAGCTTGTTATGCTGGTTTTTGCATTCAGGGACCCATTGCACATGCATGCAAGAACCCACAAAATCACCTCATGTAGGAAGATGAGCCTGTCTACAGCTCTCCTGATAGTGCTATGCTGATGTGTGACCACAATGTAACTGGAGATGCCCTCACTGCGGTTGCCCATGCCCCTCTGGCTTTGCAGTGACCTAATGAGATCCTCCACGACTGTGGACGCCACCGGGTCCAGCCCAGCAGTAGGCTCATCATACATCACTACCTTCTTACCACACATGCAAGCTTCAGATAGTCCAGATATAGCACAAAAAAGGTCGCCCCATGCATTCATGCATCTGGAAGTGTTTGATACAACAGATGTAGCACACAGAATGTGCTGCAAGCAAGACGACATATCAGGTTGCTCCTGATCTGGTGGCCATGACGTGTTGCAGCAAGCCTTGTCGTGCATGCAAAACAGGCTGCTGTGTCACACCTAATGATGTTTTAGGGTTTAGAACCTGACAAGACTGTCTAGCTTTAGTGAGGACACTGCATCCAATACAAACTTCAATGTACAGGACCACATCAGCTGTTGTACACTCACACTGTATATCACTGTAGATTTTGGGTACAACTTTGGCATAGCAGCCAGCGTTTTAGGCACAATTTGCATTGACTGGTCACCGTATATGCCATGGTGTCAAATGTGTGTCATACATTTGTCAAAGTGATACCTGATGCCTGATACCTGCCTAGCTTCAGCATAAATTAAAGTAAAATGCTTGTTCAATCTCTCAGTCAACAAACAACAAGCTGAACATCGTCACTGTCAGACCTTAAGCTGTGACCCAGAAGCAACCAACATCAGAGTGCAAGCCATTCCTTGCACTAAATGTAGCAGATCCAGCCTGAAGACGCACTAGCTGATGACACACATACTACATCAGGTGCTTTCTACATTGATGTGATGCGTGGGCGTGTGGGGGATGCCAATTCCGAAACACACTGTGGCTGAACATACGGGCAGACAAAACATCAGAATGCATACCTGCTCAGCCTTGTCATTCTCACTGTCTCTGATGATGGCCCTTGCGAGTGCAACCCTTTTCTTCATGCCCCCTGATAGCTCCCCAGGGAAGAGGGGCTCAACCCCAGACAGTCCTACTGCTTTCAGGGCCTGCGCTACCAGCTCCTACATACGCTGTCCACTGTCAGTGGGATGCTCCATTGTCACAGGACAAGTTTGGTGTGGTACGTGCTTTGGCTGATCGCCCTTGCAGCTGGCAGCAGGTAGGTGACAGCAGCAGCATTCACCTCATGTGGCAAGGCCCTTCTGTGCACATCATGCAGATAATCAGGCTTTTACAACATTGTTCTATACACTACCAACAACGGATGTTATCAATACTTACAGACCTAGAAGCTGACCAAGAGAGGCGGCAGGCTGTAATGGCACCATACCTCTATGCGGTCCGCAGGCAGGTTGCTGTGCTCATATAGCATGAAGCCCACATTCTCCTGGACATTCAGAGAGTCAAAGAGGGCCCCATTCTGAAACACCATGCCCACCTTGAGCTGACTCGCAAGCTCCTTGTCATCTGCCAATAGCCCATTTCTGGCTTTACCCTTTATGAGCACTTGCCCCTGCAGCCATAGTTGCACTCAAATGGCAAGGGTCAGTGCCGCCAGGCAAAATCAGATGCTGATGAAGGTGAGCTGGGCATATTCACGTTCTTCTTGCAACAAATTACATTTGGCAACAGCGTCTGGCAATGAGCAGATGCTGCAATTTTGGCTCAGTTCTACTCAGATTTTGCATGTGGATGTGTATGTGCAACAACAACCTTGCATGGGTGTCCCATTGCTAGCAAGCTGTTTGAAGGACAGAGCTTGTGGAAACATGACATGCTTGATGCTATGCATTCTTCATACACATCTGTAGGCCAGAAGTTTCACAATCAGCAGCACATACCACATCAGGCATCAGCAGACCAGCCATGATCCGAAGCGTGGTGGACTTGCCAGTGCCTGAGCCCCCTATGATGCCCACGGCCTCCCCCCTTCGTATTGTCATGTTGGCCCCTCGCAAGATGGGTTTGCTGCCAAAAGACTTGTAGACATTTTTCAGTTCTAGCAGCACATCAGCTTGGGGAGGGTCTTGTGTGGATGTTGTTGCTGCTGGCTGGGGTGTTTGTATTGGTGCAGCAGGTGCTGTTTCAGGCTCAACTGAAGCGGGCTTAGGAGGCACAGGTGGGCCCTGTACAGGAGTGTTCAGGCTCAAGAGATGTCTGCTTATCTTGTATATTCCTAGATCTGAAAGCCGTTCAAAATTGCTTGCTAATTGCAGCTGAACTTGTGCTTGTCCACTACAACTGCAAAACAGACAAGAGAACCTGAAGCAAGCTTGTAGAGCAACGGCTTACCCTGCGTCCAAAAGCTGGAGAAGTGAGTCTGTGTCGCTGACGCTTGAATGCACCTGCATGCTGCTGTAGTTGAGGCCACAGATGGCCTGCGAATGGTGGAATGCGGGGAGAGCTCTGGCTTGCCACAGCAAAGTGTGCACCGCTGACGTCTGGCGGGGCGGGCACACAGTCGCAGCCAAGCAACATGTCTCTCTTATATCATGATAAAGTCAACATCTGTTGACATATGGTAGCAAGGCCGAGTACCAGTGAGACAGCTGCATAGACAGGTGATCTCCTAGACGCTCAAAGTCGAGACCACCGTTGTAGCGAGCACATGCGCAACGGGTGAGCGTAGCTGGTTAGTGTGATGTCACTTTGACCGTCGGACGCAGCATAGGTTGTGGCTTGGGTTGAGGGACCCGCTGCCGGGGAAGTCAACGACAACACGCAGCGAAATGAGCTGAATTGGATGGCAGAAATTGTTTTTTAGTACCCTGTTGGTTTCGGTACCCTGTTGGCACCGTGGCAGGTAATTGGCAGTAGGCATAGTACATGTGGGCCAAAGACACCTAGTATAGATGGGATATCATGCATCAACAACTTACACAAATATTCACTGTACAACGCTTGGAAGAGGTGCACACGCTTCTTTCTATCAATTTGACTGTCCTGTTGCTGTGTCCAGGCATCCTCTTTAATGGCTGGTACGCTGACAGTGAGATTGTGCGTAACATGACCGATGAAGGCAGGTTCAACATCATGCCTGAGGTGGCAGACAGGCTGGGGTACAATCTGAGCGACAATCCCTCCCTGTGGCGTGACGCTGCTCTGAATGTGGTGAATGAGATGAGCATATGTTCTGGCTTTGTACAGCATCAAGATCTAGGAGCACCAAGCTCTGAAAGTACAACTCTGCTGTGGACTTGCTTCATGACAAACTTTGTTCAGCTTTAAGATCAAAGTATAGATTGCACCTTTTGGCATCTATTGCAAACACCCTCAGGATGAGATTAGAGCCTCCTGTAGGTTACTTCTTGACGATGGTGCTGACTGCATTTTCCACGACATAATCATCCGCAGCATGGCACATGTGCAATTGATGGACTGGGCATTGGCATGCTTGCAATGTTATTGCATGCAGTGACATCAGAGCCTTTACTCTGTCACAGATCTAACATGGGCTGCGACCTTTTTAAAAAGATTCCAGCATCTCTGGGTATCAGTCCAACCTCGAAGGTTTTTGTAAATTATCAGGTATTCACAACTGAGGCTTATCTGCTACCAGTCCTAGGGTGCAGGTACCCAGCACTTCCACAAACGCTGTGCATCATGTACAGCTGGCATACTTGTGCCACACTTGTGCCACTATGCTTTTCCCTGCAGCTTTGATCCATGTACAATGCATTTTTCCTCACCAGTGCCACTGCTTCAATGCAATGAATGCCTTGATCATTAGCACTCATGCGTGCACCTGCGTGCATTGATTTGTATGGCTGGGCTTCTTCATACCATCACAACACGCTGTGCATCATCTACAGCTACCACACTTGTGCCACTACGCTTTCCACTGCAGGTTTGGTCAATGCACAATGCTGTGCCATGCCATGCCAAATTTTGCACATTGTCTCAGGCTGTAACTGTCCAAGCTAACAGCCAACCCCTGCCTGCAGTCTCTTGCATCCTGCAGCACTGACATGCATGTGCCTTGCCGCAGTTGTTTCTGGCTTGTGTCAGGTGTCAGCATGTCAGTGCTTGACTGTGCGTGTAGGCAATGCAAAATGGCAAAGAAGGGGTCCAGTCTGCAGCAGGCCTGGACCTGAGGGCTCGACTTAATTGTTCAGACGCCATGAGGGGCGAGCTGAACCCAGAGTGCCAACTGCCTCTATGTCACTTGCTGGACACCAATGCAACTGCTTCGTAGGTAATCTGTCCTAAGGCTTTCCCATGACGTCCAAGCTGCCAGTCATTCATATCTCAGTTTCAGGTAGTGTTTGCTTTTGGCACACAGCATTAACTTCTGCTGCATGCCTCAGTCATTACCTTTCAGCATCTTCTATGACTCAGTGTTGATGCAGTATCCATACAAAACCTGCTGAACTGCAGTGACTGCCTTGACCAGCAACACGCATGCACGCATGGATTCAAATCTGCATGGCTCATCCACACAGTCACTATGCTTGAATAGCCAGAGAGCTAGCGTGCGGCAGGAGTGTTGGAAACTTGCTTGGTGATACTTGTTGTCGTCTGTATGGCCCGGGCAGGCCCTGTACCACTCCTGAATGTGCAATGTTAATGGTGATGATGATGAGCCAGAGACAATCTGATGTGGTGTTGCACAGGAGTGGCAGAAGCTGGATGCTATGTGTGTTGTACTAGAGTGTTCAGCAAGCACAAGGCAAGAGTGTGTACACAGGCTAGCAGCAGTGTTCTGAAGTCCTAGTAGCTCAAAGTCTGAGTGCTAAGAATAGAGTCAAGTGCAAACGCTTGTACTACACTTGTACTATGGTAGCCTTAGGACTAAGCTCTATGTGCTTGTAACAAGCACGTGTGGCTTGTGACGTAGAAGAGTCAGCTTAATTTTGGCTGCTGATGAAACTGTATTGCTGGTGTCAGGTTGCTGCTGGCAGAAAGCCAAGCTGACCTAGTAAGCCTGAGCTTGCAGAAATGCTGCAATCCAGCTCAGTTTGTAAGCTTGTTGCTGAAGCTGACATGGTCCACAGATCAGCTGCATTCAACACTAACGTCCCCGTTCCGAATGTGGCAGGTCACCTTTGTTTGTCATCTGCAGCATGACCTTTTTTGCTTTTTCAGTGAAACATGTCGGTGAAACATGACTGGCAAGCGTTGGCTGGCGTTATAGGCAGATCATGAAAATGCTAAAATTGCAGGCTGGCACCAGTGGCTCTTGAGCGGCTACGGAAAGCACTGCAACGTTCTCGTTCGAATGTCTTTTGCTCCCACACTTCCGCGGTACCAGGCAGCGGATCCTCTGTGCTGTGAACAGAGAATCCTCAAATCGAGTGGTGTGGCAGCGACGCTGTTATTCGACGCCCTGCATATCAGGTTTGTCAAGAGGGCTCTTGCAGCATAACCATGAAGGTGTAATGCCAGTTCACGACTGCTGCAAATCACAACCAGGTCTCAGACCTAGCAATCGCCTGCTTACAGGCGAACCTCGCAAAGGCACCACCGCGTCAGGCGGCTTACCAGCCACGCACAAAAGCTGCGGACAGGTGCTCAGTCTGTACACGAAAGCACGCATGCGAACGTTTATTTGTCTTGCACAAGTGTGTCACTTGAGTTGGCAAACCAGCTATGCCTGCGCATGTTGAGTGCATAAGTGTCTGCTCTTCAACGCTGACTAGGACTCATGCATGCATGATGATCTGCAGGACATGCATATGGCATTGATGGCAGAACTGACAGTATATCAAAGCAGCAAGACCAGCAGCGGAATGGACTTGGCCCAGACATCAGCCTGCTTGCAGAAGAGCTGCAGGGACAGTGGCATGAAAATCTCAACCGACATCTTGATGAAATTCTCATCAAGCCCTACAGCAACCGCAAGGTCTGGTGGTCATGCGGTCAGTGCCCAGAGGGTCTTCCACATGTTTGGGAAGCCCATGTGCGCAACAGAACCCAAGGAACAGGCTGTCCTTTCTGCTCAGGCACGGCTGTTTGTCAGCACAATACACTGGCCACAAAGGCACCACAGGTTGCGCTGTTCTGGGATGCCAAGAACAATCATCCATTGTCACCAGACCAAGTGACTGTCTCCAGCAACATGAGAGCCCACTGGAAGTGCAGCGCTTGCTTGCATGAATGGCAGGCTGCAGTGATGCAAAAAACACATGGCAAGACTGGGTGCCCCAAGTGTGCCAAGGCAAACAGCGGCAGGAAAGCAGGCGGCTCTAGGCAGAAGCACCCTACTTTTGCAATTGCAAAGCATGCCTTGCTGGAGCAATGGGATCATGACAGAAACAGAGATAATGGTAATTTCCCGGACAACACAACGTTGCAAAGCCGCAAGCTGATTTGGTGGCATTGCCATGAGTGTCCCAAAGGCAAGTTACACAGCTGGCAGGCTCCTGCATACAGCCGAACCACTGGCAAGAAGGCAAGAGGA
>JAABUP010006838.1_pt1 | contig 15829 bp, 26 predicted proteins | sample 5559201 | NCBI WGS metagenome assembly JAABUP01 (sample SAMN10711887, study PRJNA513373) | rock metagenome | isolation source: Antarctica rocks | place: Antarctica
GCAAGTTCAAGGGCGTGACCAAGCACCGGCGCAGCGGGCGCTGGGAGGCGCACGTGTGGGTCCGCGAGGAGGGCAAGCAGGCCTACCTGGGCGGGCGCGCGGCCCCCATCCGCCCGCGCGCTGCCTTACATCCGGCTTGGCGGAGTGCATGTGAGCGCCGCATGCGGTGACGGGTGGGCTACTCAGGCAGCATGGCGCGGTGCCAGCGGTCCGTTGTCCTCGTTCAGGAGCATCCGGGTGGGGGCGGCGTCCGGCGCTGCCCCTGCCCTGCCCCGTGACACGAGCACCGCCCTGGACGAGCAGGGAGCGCAGCAGCACCTGCCCAACACAGCCGGCGCTCGCGCATGCCGGCAGGGCCATGCATGACGCAAAGGGCCGGCTGCTAGTCAGATGCAGTGAAAGTGGTGGATGGAAAGACTGAAGTTCGGCCAGAGTGGATTTGGAAAATGCTGCGCAGGTACTCCACGGAGGAGGAGGCGGCCGAGGCGCACGACGTCGCGGCGCTCAAGTGCCACGGCCTGAAGGCCAAGACCAACTTCCACCTGAGCCGGTGCGGCGCGCCGGCCCGGCGGCGCGCGGCGCGCGGGCAGCGGCAGCCCTGCCTGCGCCTGCCTCCCACCACATACGACCCCATGGGGCCCCCGTGGGTCCCCCGCTCTGTCCCGCAGGGCGTTCGGCCAGCTCATGCGCCGGTGCTGGATCACCCAGACCATGTCAACATAAGTGCGCCCTGAAAGTGTGCCTCATGGGGCGCCTGGCGACGTGCGCGCCGCTGCTGGGTCACCCAGACCGTGCTCACACGAATCTATCGTATCCTCGCACGAGCACCCAATGACGTGCGCCGCTGGGGCGCCCGGCCAGGTATGCGCCGCTGCTGGACTGCCTGGACCAGGTGCCCATGAGCGAGCTGGTCATGGCCATCCGGCGGCAGAGCCAGGGCTTCACGCGCGGCTCGTCCGCCTTTCGCGGCGTCACCCAGCACAAGACCGGTGCGGGGCCCCCCGGGCAGGGCAACGTGCCATTCTTACATCTGTGCCCAGCGCGGGTGCCAACGCTGCGCTGCCTGGCCCCGGGTGCGACGGCGGGCCGCAGGGCCGCCGGGTCGCCAGGCTGCGCAGCGCTGGCAGCCACGCCGGTGACGCACGTGAGAACGGCGCTTTGTCCAGCGCAGTAGCAGGCACGCCCGCGCCCGCACGCGCGCTCGAACGGCGCGGCCGGCCGCGGGGGCGCGGCGCGGTCCGCCTGCCCTGTGCCCTAACCCTGCCCTAACGCAGGGCGCTGGGAGGTGCGCATCGGCCTGAAGGGCTTCAAGCACGTGTACCTGGGCCTGCACACCAGCGAGGTGGATGCGGCCAAGGTCTCACCCTAACCCCACCCTAACGCAGGGCGCTGGGAGGTGCGCATCGGCCTGAAGGGCAGCAAGCATGTGTACCTGGGCCTGCACACGAGCGAGGTGGACGCGGCCAAGGTGTACGACCGCGCGCTCGTGCTGCTGACCGGCGCGGCGGCCGCCACCAACTTCCCGTCCATGCAGTACACCGCCGAGCTGGCCGAGTTCGAGGAGTGCGCGCCCCGGACGCCCCGCCCCGCCCCGCCCGGCTCTCGCCCAGGCAGCAGCAGTCGCGCCTTTCTTCCAGCTCATTCAGAGTGCTCTGGCTTGGTCCTCATCCTGTGCTGGTCTGCTGCGCAGCACGGCGGCCTGTGACGGCCCGCTGCGCTGGTGCGCTGTCTCCGGCGGGAAGCCGCAGGCTGCACGCGGACCCCGCAGACCTTGGCCGCTCATGGGGCTGGGCTGCGCCTTTTCAGGCGCGAGCGGCTGGGCCTGAAGCCGCCGGGCATGATGGAGGAGGGCGAGCCCAACGAGCGCGCGTTTGAGGCCTGGCTGCGCGACGCGGCCATCATCAAGGCGCCCGAGCCCGCGCCGGCCGCGCCGCCGCCCAAGCCGAGCGGCCCGGTGAGCGGGGTGCCAGCGCCCCACGACCTGGTCTGGCTGTGTGGGGCTCGATATCACATGCGTGTGCGGCGCAATTGCAGCGTCTTTGCGCTGCCGCCCTGCTTGACGGTCAGATGCGACAAGCAGATGCGACAGGCTGCTGTTTGAATTCTCTCCCATGCCTTTGTCTCTAATAAAATTGCTTCATCTTCATCCCCGTTGTCACTTGTACGGCCATGTCGCGATTTTGCAATTGTGTGCGAGGCGCGCATGCATTCACATTCCTGCATTGTGATATCTCACATGCTGATTTGCCTCATGAATGAAGCTGCATCCACTGCCTTGTCCTGATGTTAACCGCGGGGAGCACGAGAGAGCAGGATATGCTGGGCCTTTGGCCCTGCAAGCGGCCGCGCGCAACCCCGGGCCCGGTGCGCCGAGCACCGCAAGTGCGGAGATGCCAGGTGGTGGCCCAGGCGAGCGCGGCTTTCACACGCGCAGGTGACGCTGGGACGCGATGGCGGCGAGCGGCGCGCGTCGGCGCTGGCCGCGTCCACCGCCTGGCGCCGCGACGCGGATGCGCCGGACTTCCAGCGCCCCGGCCGCGAGGCGCCCAAGCCGCGCGGCACCAAGCACCGCGCGGCGGCGCAGGCCGCCGCGGCGCGCGAGGCCGACGGTGCGCGCCCGCCGGCCTCCATCCAGGCCGCGCCGCATGCCCGGGGCTGCGCTGGCGCCCTTTGCCGCGCGTGTGCAGCAGAGCCGAGTGCTGCGAGACACGCAGAGGGATCTGTGAGCTGAATGATCTGAGTACCGTCTGGGTCTGCTTGCACCACTTGGTCAGAGTTGCCAGTGAGAGCACTTTTAAATTTGTTTGGGGTGCTGTTCCATAGTATCATGCACTGGGCAACTCTTGACGCACGTGCCCATACGAGCACACGCATGCTTGCATTTGTAACCCCCAGTTGGCCTGGAGCCAGCACATATTGAGCATTGCTGAGCTACCTTACAAAGTGCTGTGCAGCTGTGCTGTGCAGCTGTGCGGCAAGCCGCGCTGGCAGCGCAGTGTTCGTGCACGTGACCGCCACGCATTGCACAGTGCGTGAGCGCATGCTGACGTCTGCTCGCCCGCCGCAGAGCGGCCGCGTCGCGGGCGCCCGCGCGGCGCCGGGCGCAAGGCGCAGCGCATCACCGCGGAGGCGGACGCCGACACCGCCGAGATCCTGGCCGCCATGGCCGGTATGCCTGCCTCGGGCTTCATAGCGCCGGCTCGGCCCGCGCGCAGCGGCGGCGCGCTGCGCGCAGGCGACCCCACAGACCCTGCAGACCCCGACACGGACGCCCGCTGCACATGGAAGCCATTCAGCGTGCCGGAGCTCGTGTTCTGGCTCGGCCTGACCAGCGCCGTGGGCTCGCTGGCGCACGCGATGCTGTGCGCGACGGGGCGCGCCGGCGGGGCCACCAGCGGGGCGGCTGGCCCGGCGCGGCACGCGCGTGCTGCCAAGACGCGGCCGGCGGCCAAGGGGACGCGCGCCGGGGCGCTCGCGGCTGTGCGCGCCAGCTCGGCGAGAGCACTCTGAGCTCACGTGCTGCTGCCGCTGCATGTACAATGCTGTCAGTGGGGCTCTTGTGCATGCTGTGCGTGTAAAGCAGCAGCGGGGGGCAGGGCAGGGCATGGGAAGCGCGCTGGTGGAGTCCTGCGGCCGGGAGTGGGGGTGCGCGCAGCCAAGGTTATCTGAGACACAGGCTCTCAAGCTTTCACGTATGGTCTGTGGGAATACTTCAGAGGCAGGCAGGCGGGCAACCTTGCGGCTGCCTGCCTGCAAGTATGCCGTAAACTGTATGCCTGTTGGTGAGTCAGCCGCTCACTCCAGGGCGGGACGCGTCGTTGCGTGACACCATCCTCTGTGTGCCTTTCTTAGCCGCTCAGCACTTGCATGTTGTGAAGTACCTGTGCAGCCTGTGTAAATTCGATAACCTTGCCACCCGTTCCAACCTCTGTCGTTCATGAGCCTTGCATGCTGCTGGCAAGGGTCTTCGAATGTGTCCTAATGTGCCCCCAGCCCCCAACAGGCGATGCCGGTGTTTGGAAAGGACAACCAGATAGACCCGGTGGAGTAGGCAGGATGATGCGCGTGTGCCTGTTCGTGGCAGCAGCGTGCCTGTCGCTGCAAGGTGGAGCTCACCGCTGCCAATTCGCGCAAGCTTGTTCTGCCTGATCATCTCGGAGCTCAGTCTGTCCGTTTTGTATGAACGTAAACACCTGATGCGCAAGCTGCTGTGCAGGCGGCGCAAGTGGACAGCCTGGTGCCAAACATCTGCTGACGGACCTGCCGGCTGCATCCACGGATGTGCACTCTCAGTACTGGGTACCAAAGTACCCGGAGTTGCAGTTTCCGGCGGGCGACAAGGCGCGCCAGGCCTGCCGTGATCAACGCACAAATGTGCAGCGCGCGGCGTGGTGATCTCGTTCTCCCGGGGGCTGGCGTGAGCGCCTCTGCTGTGATCCTGGCGCTGCTTGGCAGCCTCTTGCTCTGGCGGTGCACAGACGCCGCCCTGCAGGTTCCGCACCTGCTACGCGGGCTGCCTTGTGCCGGGAAGCAGCGCCGCAGCACTGCCGCACGGCCCGGGTTGTTTGTCTCAACTATGCTCGAAAAGCCTTTCAAGGTAAGCCATGGACCAAAGCCTTGTTGTTGTCAGCTCCAAGCGGCGTGCTATTTTGAGGCAGCTCAGTGCGTCTGTACCGTGTTTGTCCTGCAGGTGAAAGGGGCAGTCTGTGCGGCCTTCCAGCCGCTGGGCTTTGTGTGCCTTTGCATCTGCTCACTGTTTGCACTCTGCAAGCAGCTGGCGCAGGTTGCGAGGCACGGCGCCAGGCCTGCATAGCCAGGCACTACGTCAGAGTTCTGGCATTGGCGGCCGCCTCCAGACGCGGCAGCAACGGGCTTGCACTGTGCTGAGGCGAGGGTTGCGCGGCGCTGTCAGCGCATACGGCGCAGGTGAAGCAGCGCTCTGTGCGCACGGGCGGCAGGCCCGCCGCGCTTTTCCAGCGCGGCAGGGGTCGCCGGCCGGGCGCAGTGACTGCGTGCGCGTGCTGCTGCAGCGCAGAGGTCATGACAGAGGGTTTGTGACCCCGCGCAGGTGGAGGTCGTGGTCGGGCTGCACAACCGCGGCGCGTCCGACCTCAACGTCACCACGCTGCAGGGCTCGCTCAACTCGGTGCAGAACTTTGCCATGTACTTCCAGAACTTCACCGAGCAGGTGCGCGGCGGGCCGCGGCGGCGGCGGCGTGGCCCTCTGTGGCGCGCTGGGGAGTGGGGGGAGCGGTGTGAGCCTCGATGCGGCTGCCAGCGTGCATGTGTGCGGAGGTGTGGTTGTCCGTAGCCAGGAAATGAAGAGAGTGCGGCAGGTGGGGAAGCAACCTGAGCTGTGTGCCCGGGGCGCGCAGCGCCAGGGCCCGTACCAGAAGGGCATCCCGCTGAAGGCTGGCGAGGCGCTCTCGCTCAGCTACTGGCTGATGCCCGACCCCAGCCTGCCGCCGCGGGAGTTCCGGGTGCGTACCGCTCTGCTCCAACGATGTGTCAGTCGTGGTCGCCTGGACTTCTGCCTGCCATACGTTTATCAACTGGCCATTCCTCCTGCTTACCTTGACACTGCTTGCAAGTTGTTCGATGCTAAGATCGCTCGCAAAGACGCTTGCACCAATTCGTTCAAATTCATGCGTATGCAGCACGCCAGCTGACAGGCCCAGCAGCATGACTCGCATCCGCTGGGTAGCGCGCCGAGCAGTGCAGCGCCGTCGCCCCTGCCCCCGCCCTGTCCTGTGCCGCACCGCGGCGCCATTGCGGCGAGCCTGGCAGCACGTGGACGAGGCGCGCACGCCAGCGGTCGCCCGCGCGATGACGCACGCCGCCGCGCGCAGGTCGCGCTGACGGCGTTCTACCAGACGGCGGACGGGGCGGACGTGTTCCCGGACGTGCACGCAACCACGTTCTTCAACCAGACGATCGACATCGTGGAGACGAAGAAGCTGGTGGACGTGGAGCTCATCTCGCTGTACGCAACCATCGCGGCGCTGCTCGCCGGCCTGGGTGCGCGCCGCGCGCGCGCTCTCGCTGAGCGGCCCGTGCGGGGCGGGGCGGTGTGGTCAAGGGGATGAGAGGGGATGAGGAATGGGATGGGGAAGTGCATTTGGAAGGGGAAGAAAAAGAGAAATTGACGGCTGCGACAGATCGGCAGCGCCTCGGAGGCCTGAGCGCCGTTCTGTTTGTCCAGAGTGGCCGTTGATGTCCATCGACGATGGCGTGATTGCACTCTGCCCATTTCATGCTTGAGTTTGCGCAGTGTCCGCAAAACCAAGGGCGTTTACAAGGTAAGAGAGTTCTTGGCTGCTATGAGCACGGTTGTTTTTCTGCAGCAGCATGGCGGGCATGCCTGCTGTGAGTGATGCGAGCGGGCCTGGGAGGAGAAAGCGGGGGGCAGCTGGTAGCAGGGGCGGCGCTGGAGAGAGCACCTACCTGACAGCGCAAGCCTCGCAGGGTACGTGGTGTACAGCAACGTGTCCGGCATGGCCGTGGTCAAGAACGCGACCAAGGGCAAGCAGAAGAAACGTGTGGAGCCGGCGCCCAAGGCCGACACCGATGCCTCGCAGTGGCTGAAGGGCACCAACGCCAACTTTGGCGACGCGCGCGCCAAGCCGCGCGCCAAGCCGCGCGCGGCGGCGGCCGAGCCGGCCGTCGTCAGCACGACACCGACGGTCGTGACGGAGGCGCCCAAGGCCAAGTGAAGCGGCCAGGCAGTGGACCGGCTGACGCACACCCTTGTCATGGAAACGCGCGGGCCAAGCAGAGCGGCCGGGCGACAGGCTGCTGGGCGTGCCAGGCGGTGAGGAGTGCATCGCCACTGCCGCGCAGGTCCCCTGTCAGCCGGGGGCGGCCTGCCTCCAGGTGATGCAGCCTGCATCGTGCCGTGGGTATGTGCATCTTGCTGACATATGGTGCGGGCGTGGCTGGCGGGCACCGTCATAGCCTGCATGCAAGAGCTGCGGGCTGTGGTATTGCGGGCTTGTGGCTCGGCAGTGAGCGAGGCGATGCCAAAGTGCTGCAGGCTGGGCAGCTGTGGCAGAGGCAGTGCCTGTGGCAGACGCAGTGCCTGCGGCCTGGGGGCGCTGAGGCGTGGGGACTGGCAGTGGGTGCGGCTGGCGAGTCTGGGCATTGGCATTTGGGCATGGGGCGTTGGGGCGGTGCTGCAAACTTGGGCTCGCCCGAGCATGCCCGTGGCAGCATTCAGCATACTCTGGGGGCCTGCACCCTGATCCTGCCGGTAAAGGAACACCGGCGTGGTTGCTCTGACTGCCTCCTCTGCCTCCCGCGCGCCCCCAGGCCCGCCTGCCTTACCTGCCTGTCCTACTTGCCAGGGCGGCAGCGCCGCCCGTCCTGCATGTGGCATCTCGCACAGGCAGAGTGCCTGGGCTGACAGCTTGGATGGGTCTCCTGGGTGCCAGCACGAGGGTTGGACAGTTTTGTGTGCAGCACTGCCTACGTTGTCGTCTCGCTGGCGCGCGACGCCCGCAGCCGCGTTGGCTTGGGTTGCCAGGTCAGCGTTGTTGTCTTTTGGGTTGGCTATTTCATAGCATGAGCGCGGCAATGTGCCTGTTTTGTGGCGCAGGAGCAGCGCTCTGCACATCTGGACTGGCGTGCCTGCACATGCTTGTAAACGCCAGCTGGACCTAGAAACGCACCGCTGACGTGAAGATCTCAGACCTCTCAAATTTTCAACACAGTGGCTTTGAATTTACTACAGTTCACTTGCCATGGTACTGGAGTGCGCTTCCACACCACCCAATGCGGCCAGCAGGACGCTGCTGTGTAAGAAGGGCGATGCTGCGGCGGCCTTCACCCCGGTATGCCTGCCGAAGCGCATGTCACGCAGCCGCTCCTGGCGCGTGCGCTTCCGCAGGTCATCCCGCTCCTGCGATGCATTTCTGTTTCGGCTTGTGTTTCTCGTACTCGCTGCTGCCAGGCACCGCTGGGCATGCAAGCACCCATGCCAGCCCTCGCTGACGATGTATGTCACCAAAGGGCGCAGCAGACAACTGTGTCCAGTGGCAAGCATTCAGCAAGCACCAGGCTGCTCAACAGGCCTGGCCGCATCCTTGACAGCCGCGCGCAGCCTGCAGCGTCACCTACGCACCGCCCCCGCGCCTGTCCAGCCAGGCACGTCTCTTCTGATATGGCCCGTTCCCTTAACAGGCAACCATTCCTAGAACCGGCAGCCTCTGTCAGCATGTGCAAGCCCGCGCCTGCAGCACCTCGCGCACGTCGCGCTCGCGGGCCTCCAGCCGCCGCACGTCGTCGCGCGCCGCCTCCACGACGGCATGCTGCGCCAGCACCTGCGCACGTGCTGCCATTAGGCGTATGCATTGCCGACAGGCTCACGTGTCAGCCGGTAGCACACGGCTGGTGAACACCTGCGCCTTGCTTATCACCCTGCTCCACCATCATCTACACTTGCATGGCGCGCATGCTGCACCCTCATGCCATATACGACACTGCATGTGCTGCTGGCCAAGGTCTGTGACACAGGCAGGCGCCCTCGCATCAGTCACATTGGTGAAGATGCCCTGTATGTGTAAAGCTAAGCCACACCCTTGTCGAGGCCAATTTTAGGAACGTGTGTGCATTACGAAGGCCGCCCCATGCTGCGCAGATACATGTGCACCGCTTGCAAGCACCAGCACGTCAGGCAGTCACACAGGGATGCAGCAACAGGTCCACAAGCACAGGCGTGCCTCGCGCGGGAGGTCGCTGTAGTCCTTTTCATAGTCGTCCCAGGCCACGGCGGGCTGGCCGACCAGCAGGCGCGGCCACCACATCTCGCTGTGCAGCCAGTGCCTGCACGCCGTGGGGGCCAGGTGCTGCCATACGGTTAAGGTATGCTTGCAGGTTGCACATGCTGTGCTTGCAGAGGGGCCAGCACAGCACGTGCAGAATGCTGCAGTGACATGGGAGGGCAACAACCCATATCACAGCACTCCGCCTGCAAGGCTTGCATTTTCAAGCTGCCTGCAGGGCTCATCAGAACGCATTGTCTGCAGGCTTCCATGAGTTTGCAGCACCATACAGGAGTGATCAGCACAGGCGCCAGCGCAGCAGGGGCTGTGCGCGCGCACTGGCGCAGAAGCTCCAGGTTCATCTTGCGCAGGAGCAGCAGGCAGCCGTCTTCGCCCTCGCCGCCGCCGTGCAGCCACACGGACTCGTCCGGCACAATGCCCCGCTCCAGCTCGCCAGCTAGGTACACTTCGCCCCTGCACATTGTGCACCAGGTGACCAGTGGGCCATGGAGCAAGGGAGCTCCCTGCCATGCCATGTGTTGTTGCCACTGGGCAACCCTTGCATGCGCCGCTTCTCATCCAGCATGTCGGCCAGCTTCAGCATTGTGTCAAGGTCGCCCACAGCCACACATTGCATCCCTATGCAATCTCACCTGAGTTCCTGATGTATTCGTTGCCTTTAGAAGCTGTCAACACTTGACCACAGGCCCCATGCAGGAGTGTATGCTAGCCACATTGATGAACACAACCCTGCACCAGGCACGCTTCCAAACATGCATCAGCCAGGGGAGGCACACGTGATGCGGTGCGCGACGCGCAGCGCGTAGGGCTCCAGCGTGACGTCCAGCGCGCGCGGCGGCACATCCTTGGGCACCTGGCTGGCAGCGCTACGGGCTAAGTCGCCATATGTATCCCACCTGTTTATAGCTCAGCGACGACTACACAGTCTAAACAGGCATTGGAGTAGGGTAAGAAACAAGCTGCTGGCGCCGTGCGGGGCAACACCCGAAGCGCGATGACCTTGACCTCGGAGCCGCTCTGGCGCCAGCGGCAGCTGCCGTCAGTGAGCTGCGCCCAGCGCTCCTCCGGCCGCTCGGCCGCGTCGTAGAACACGCGCGACATGCAGAACGGGTGCTTGTTGACGCGCTCCGGCGCGCTGCCGTCTGCGCGCACGATGCGATAGGCGCCGTACGGCAGCGCCAGCGCCTGCTTAGGCGGCGGCACCTGCCCAGTCCCCGCAGCACCCTCGCCACTGCATGATGACATGCAGCAGCTTTGCACATATGGCAGAAGTTGCCATGGTGCGCGTCGCTCTTGCAGGCATGCCGCTTGCCTGCGGCAGGCCTCTTGAAATGCACGCTTACTGTGATGGGTTGTTGGTTGATACTGTGAACGGCTTGTGTTTCGTTGCTTTCTCAATTTCAACATATGCTCTATGAAGTTAACAGGCAGGCAATTACAATCGGGACAGGTAGCAAAGTGCATGCAACAACACAGGCACACGTGCGCTTACAGGAAGCCTTCAACGCGCTGTTCTTGCTGTCCGTGCCAGTGATGCATTGCTGGGTGGGCGCACCACTGTCAGCCGGTGTTCTGCCAGCTCGGGCGTGGTCGGCCGCTCGCTCGTGGAATCAGCAGGCAAAGGTGAAGCGGCGGCTGCGGGCAGCTGCCTAGCCGCATGCGCCAGCTCGCCGCCCGGCGCTGCGCCCAGTGCGCGCGCTGCAGCCGGCGTGACGTCAGCAACGTCCGCATCGGCGCTCTGCACCTCGCCCGCGCAGCCGGCCCCCAGCGTCGCAGCCGACACAGAGCCATCCTGCGCACGCTGCCTCTCATTGGCCACTTATGCTGCGACAATGCTGCAATACGTTATTACGCATGAGAACCTGCTGTGTCTGACCTCTGAACTCTCGAGCGCATAAAGGGCCTTGTAAGTAGTGAGCAGAGGGCTGATGTGATACATGGCACATGTCACCCCCCCACAACGTGTGCATGCGCGGCTATCAACAAGTAACTATGCGGATCATGCGCATCTTACAGGCCTGTGCGGCCCGCGTGCTGATTGCCCTTCCTGTTGCAGCGTGCTGACCACTCCCAGAAAGTCAACTAAAGTCAACTGAGCCCAGCACGATGACTTATTTCACAAAGAGCCAAGCGCACCCGCAGCTGCGCGGCCAGCCGCCGCCCCGCTGCAGGGTCGCCGCCAAGCGCGACCGCCAGCGAGACCAGCAGGCCGCCCGCGCCGGCCTTGGCCGCCACCGCGCGCACGCCCGTGATGGCGACGGCCGGCAGGGCCGCACCCGCCAGCGCCGCCAGCCGGGCCCTGAGCGCGCCGCGCTCCGCCGCGCCCATGTCCGCCGGCCGCGCCTGCAACAGTTGCTGTTGTTAGGGTTTGTGGATGACAGCAATACTCCATGGCTGTGAAGTCAAGCACATCCTCTTGCACTCATGTTTAGCGCGGACACGCCAGAGAGGCGTGCGCAGGGGGCCCCGACCCATGAAGCTGGGCGATCGAGTGCACCGCAAGGCACTGCAGCACGGGGAGGAGTGCTTAGCGGTAGCCAGATCGCACAACCTACGAGGTCAGGGATGCGATAGCACGTAGGCAGCAAGGGTCGGCGCGCCCTGAGCAGGCGCAGCTCTACGTTCAGCTGGAACGCCCGGCCGCCGGGCGCGGATGGCCGCCGCTGCCCCGGCGCGCTGGCCCTCGCAGGCAGCCCCGTGCTGCCGCCCGCTGCCAGGGCGCCCGGCGGCGCGGCGCGGGCGTCGGGGGCGGCCGCCGCGCCCAGCGCCGCAACCAGCGCGCGCCCGTCCAGCGCCTGGCCGGCCTCAGTCAGGCCCGCCTGCAGCCGCTCGCAGGACGGCGCCAGGTCCAGCCCGCGCGCAAAGGCCTGCACCGGCAGAGTAGGCTTGGGGTTATGCCGTACCCGTACACTGCAGGGCCCAAGTTGGTATGCCCGTGTCGCCTGTGCGATCTGCAGGCCGTTTTGCATGGCAGCTCCGACCCTGCTCAGGAAATGCGCGCCCTTGAGTATGCGCGCACGCTATCAACAGCGAGGCCCGCACTGCCATGCCCCGCGCTTGCCCGCAGCTCGTCCTTTTGCAGCGTATCGCACTGCTGGGGAGCGCACCTCTGCGGCGCCGGCTGCGTCACGGTGCGGGTGATCGGCCTCGGCCATGAGCGCCTCGCCCAGGCGCAGGTATGCGCCCGCGGCCCCTGCCGCCAGGCCCCCAGCTGCGGCCCACTCCGCATCGGCGCTCGCAGGGCGCAGGCAGTCCTCAAGGCTGCTGGCGGGCTGCGCGGCGTGCGCCGCGATGGCCAGGCGCGCGTCTTCGCGAGCCTGCGGCCGGGCGACAGGGCTGCAGTGCTCAGGGGTCCCTGTTCTAAGCATGCCAGCTCTAGTGTAACGTTGGCGTGCTTGCATACTTGCATTCTGAGATTGGTATGCTTGCACAGTACTACATCTGCCAGTGTGCGCAAGTGCTCACTGAATAAGCAGACCTTACATGTGACGTGTGCTCGTGCCCAGCCACGCTCCCTGCCAGCCTCTAACTGGACTGCGTATGGATCATGTTGTGGGACAGTGGCCTGCACGTGCGTGAGGAGAGGCGCGTACCTGCAGGAAGCAGCAGGCGCGCGCGTGCACGGCCGACCGCTCGGTGTAGGCCTGCGCCGTCGGGAGCCCGCGCTGCAGCCAGTGCAGGTAGGCTGCATGGTACGCCCCTGGGCGGGAGCCGCCGCCTGTGTGCGCGTCCTTGACGAGCCGGAATGCGCCCTCCTCCAGCGCGGCGCGCCCCGGCGCCTCTGCTTGTGCTGGCTCCAGCGCGCCCTGCGCACAGCTGACCAGCGCGCTTGAGCTGCCGTGCGTCCGTTCCAGCTGTGCTGCTGCTGCACTCTGCAGCATGAGCAGACGGAGCAATAACATGCGCTCACTGTCCAGTGCATGAGCTGTCTCGCCTCACCACGGACATACGCTGCTGCTCTATCACATACGCGCCTGAGAGCACATGCCAAGCTGGCGTGCAGCCTCAACCCACTTGGCTCGGGAAGCAACAAAACCTGCAAGTGCACAGTGTCACTAAGACCCCGAATGCTCAAAGTGTGTTTAATGTGCGTTGGACGCGCGTGCGCCTCCAGGTCCGCGAGCAGGCGCAGCAGGCCCAGGGCGAGCTGCTCGCGCGTCAGGCGCTGCACGCTTGCGCGCAGCGCCACCTCGCACTCTCCGTCACCTGCATATAACGCAGGGTCACCAGAGCTTCCCGCGCGTCGGGCGGTGCACCTGCTCCCGGCCTGCGGGAAAGGCGCTCGTGCCAACCATCGCCAAAAGCAGGTTACACAGCCGTGCGCAGACCGGAGAAAGCGGCGCAGCTCGGAGCGCCCTGCCAGTGGGCAGAGGCGGCACTGGCGCACCGCCAGACAGGCGCCAGGCCTCCAGGAAGGCGAGCGCGGCTTCTTGGAACCGCTGCAGGCCCCGCAGCGCGCTGCCGCGCCGCCAGTGTGCCTTGGGCCAGGCGGGGCCGGCCGCAGCTGCCGCGTCCGCCGCGGCGAGCGCCTCAGCGTGCCGCAGCGCCTTGCCCAGCGCGAGCGAGCGGTTGCACAGCAGCTTGTGCCGCGAGTCGCCCTCCGGCAGTGCCGCGAGCGCGTCGGCATACCTGCGCAGCTCTGTGCAGGTCAGGTGTGCTGCGAGCGTCTGCCGCAGGACACTTGCAGCACCGTGTGCTGAGCAGCGGCCATCAGCCAGGGGTGAGGGTGGGCATGCAGCTGGGTTGCGCTGCGCACAGGGCCGCCGCATCCTTGTAGTTCTTGAGGACCAGGGCAGCATCGGCCCTGCCCTTGAGGTGGCCGGAGCGCAGGCGCCTGCTGGCAGCCGCAGGGGTCAGCTGCTAAGCGACTTGTGGCTTTATGAGAACACAGCAAGGAGCCCGGGAGCACCTGAGGCTTGCATCGTCCGCCTGCCTGGGCCGCGCTGCAACGATCATTGCCTGACGCCAAGTGAGGAGTTACAAGGGGATGCACGGTTACAGAGCCATGGTGGCAAAGTTTTCCCCTAGCATCAAATGGGATGAAACTTCTTCCGGCCGCCCCAGCACTGACATGAACCCTGAAGGCCGTTGTACATCTGCATGCACTTACCAGTAGGAGGAGCAAGAACGCATCACGCCCGGCAAGTGCATGAGAAGCAGTGCTGCGCAAGCATAAGGCCCGCCCAAAGCAGGCCAGTGCATGAGACACTAGTGCACGGCTGCGCCTGTTGGCAAAACTCAAGCAGCAGTTAGCAGAGTCAGCATGCGATGCTGTCACAACTACAGCGTCGCCCAACACATGAGCTAAGAAGTGATGCACTGCATACACCCAGAAGCGATGCAGTGCACACCCAGTGCCCTCGGCGTCCAGGCACAGGAGCGCTCCAGGTGCTCAGAAGACAAAAGCAGCTGTCACAGCTTATTAATTCATGGGCGCCAGGAGCGCTCGCGCAGCCAAAACTCTGCACATGTGGGGCGGGGTTTGCTCCTGCACAACCCTGCCAAGTGTGTCAGCGAGAAGCTAGCAATGGTATGGGAGTTGCGCGGTTTTCCTGCGCTGGCTGAATGTAAAGGGCTTCGTTACCCCCCGAGTGCACCCTGCGCGGCCCCTAAAAGTGCCAGCCCGAGTCGGCCAGGTAGGTAGGGGCTGCTCGCCATACGACAGCGACATGACCCGGAAGTAGCCGCCCCCGGCCGCGTCGGCGCCCGCCTCGGGCGCACGCCGCAGCGACACCGTGCACGCCGCGCCCGGGTCGAGCACCCGCAGCGCGTGGTACCGAATCTGCTGCTGCGAGCCCGGGCTGGCGCTGCGGCCGTCGAGCGCCCAGGGCGCCGCGCACGCGCAGCCGCCCGAGCAGCGGCCGTGCGCCGCGCCCATGGCGGACCAGTTGGAGACCAGCACGCCCAGGCCCAGCTGCGCGGACGCGCCCGCGGGCGCGCCGGCCAGGTCGAAGGCGAGCACCAGGTCGCCGGCGGGCAGACCCGCGTGCGTCGCGAAGCCCGCCTTGTCGCCCGGCTCCCATTCCCAGCCCTGCTGCGCGTCCGCCAGCGCGCGCAGCGCCTCGCCGGCGCGGCAGAACGTCGCGAAGTCATGGTTGCCGGGGAACATGGGCGGCGGCAGCCGCGCTGGCCCGGCCGCGGGCCCCGCCCCCGCGAGCTCTGGCTCGGTTAGGGTAGGGTCAGGGTTGGGTTGGGTCAGCCGCAGCGCCTGCTCCAGATAGAAGATGACGGGATACGCCAGGTGCGCGTGGCCGAGCGCGTTGGGGTGCACGTGGTCGACAAGCGCGGCGGACTCGTTGCGGCCGCCGGCCACGCCCTCCGCGCCGGCGGCGTGTAGGTGGAAGAATGCGTTGCGCGCGCTGGCGGAGGCGACGTCGTAGTAGCCCGCCAGCGTGGCCGAGTCGCGCTCGGCGGTCTGCCAGAAGCGCGCCTCCTGCAGGAAGGAGCGCGACAGTGCGGCCGTGTACCTGCGCGGCGCGCCGGCGCCGCGCAGGGTTTGGTGGCGGGCCTGAGCGGCATGTAAGACCCTGTATGCGCTCAAGAGGGACACCCGCTGCCGCCCAGCCGCAGCAGCCTATGCTGAGCAGCCTTTGCAGTTTCGCTCCGCGCCTGCGCCACGCGCCGTCTCCCGCACCCAGGGTGCGCGGGGCGCGCGCTCGCGCGCACCGCGCCAGGCGGCGCACCACTGCACCAGGACGACGACCGGCGCGCCGGGCAGGCGCAGCAGCTTGCGGATGAGGCGCTCCAGGCCGCGGTTGACCGGCGTGTCCAGCCGGCTCATGTCGTCCAGGCGGGGTGCGGTCGCGTTGCCGGCGCAGAGCGCGCCGGGGTCCACCTTGTTGCCGTGGTAGCCGTCGTTGGCGGTGTACTCGACAAACACAAAGTCGGCGTCGTCGGCCACCAGGCTGCTCAGGCACTGCGCGGCGAAGCTGGAGGAGGTGGCGCGCACGGCGCTGTTGCGCAGCGCGACGCTGACGCGCGCGCGCGCGTTGAACCAGCGCGCCACGCGCGCGGCCCAGCACTCGGCGCCCGGGTCGGCCAGGAGCACG
>JAABUP010006840.1_pt1 | contig 15826 bp, 12 predicted proteins | sample 5559201 | NCBI WGS metagenome assembly JAABUP01 (sample SAMN10711887, study PRJNA513373) | rock metagenome | isolation source: Antarctica rocks | place: Antarctica
GGTTGCATGACAGTTGTGGGGTCCAAGAATAGAAATGGGGGTCGAAAGAAGAGGCAGACGGACGATGATGCTGTGTACAAGGCCGGGCACTTTCCGGTGGCGAGGGATTACCTAAGACGGCGTGCAGTAGGTGCAGTAGGTGCAGGAGGTGCAGGAGGTACGCAGTAGCACAGGCGCACCACAGGCTTGGGTCTGGTAGCGAGGCTCCAAGGAATGGATCGGCGAAAAGAGCCAGACGCTGGAGTAGGAGGTGCAGTAGGAGGTGCAGTAGGAGGTGCAGTAGCTGGGTGGATGGTGGCCCGTTTTTGGACGAAAGCCATTCGCCTGAGGGGTGCATGTGGAGGGAGGGGTGACTGCCGTGGGAAGTGCGGCAGTGTGGTCGAGGGTGGTGTAGAGTAGGGTAGCGTAGGGTAGGGTGGTCGTGTGGAAAAGACTAGAGAGATCGTGGGAGATCGTGTGGGTGCGGGGTGGAGGGGTGGGTCCAGGGTCCAGGGTCCAGAGTCCAGAGTCCAGACGGTACGGTGGGGTTGCATCGCCTATATTCGGCCAATCGGCGATCCGGCCTAGCTTGCCTCCGCAAGCCACAATTTCCCCTTCGAGATCCGGACACCCTGGCAGCCTTAGCCCTACTGCATCCAGATGTCGGCCAGATTTCATTGGCAGTGTCTGACGCGGGCAGTGCTGGATTGGGCTCGCCACACGAGACATTCTCCTTAAGTGGAGACCGTCGTGATGTCATTCCCTGTCCACAGTGTCTGACATTGGACATTGGCTGTCAACGGAACAACATGGAAGAATCATGTCTCGCCCGGATCCCGTGGATGCCATATGGACAACCGACCCATCCTGTCCCGTGACCATCATGCAGAGACGATGGGGGCTGACGGCTGAAGTCTGGCCTCACAACTTACAAGCCAATCGCGCCGACGGCGTTGGCGCTCTTTAGCCGGATGATATGCAGCAGCCGCTAGAGTGCTTTAGATTTTAGAGTGCTTTCCTAGGTACTTTTCGCTCCCCCTCTGGTCCTGGTGCAAATCCGGAATTCGACCCCTCACGCCGCGTGCCTTGTTCCGGGTTTCCCACTTCTCGCGGGGCTTTTCTATCGCTACTGCAAGCGTCCAGTACTGCCAATCGCTTGTCGCCCAATAACGAGATTGGCCGTCTCGAGATCATGCGGGACGAGGCGATCGTTCGTGTTCGCAAGCCGGCACCTCACTAGGCTCACAATGTAGGCTGCACCCTGCAGGGCAAAGCCGCTTTCATCCGAGGCTGCGTCGCGACTTGCACATGACGCGGTTGCGGTGAGAGGGGTAGAGAGAGGATGCCAATCCTGCGTGTAAGACACTGCTCCTCAGCCCGTACATTGCCTTGCTTGATCCTCGTGTTCATGTCGTGCATCCAACAGTCGCTCATCCATGTGACGTCAGCCATGGGCAGTTGCCAATGGCATCGAAGCGCCATACACACCACAAAAGGGCAAGTGCACGTTGGCAAACAGCTGTGGGGAGCCGGTGTCAGCATGTGGCCATCCAGCTGTCGGCGGTGTCGTCTGACGGCCTGAGTCAGCTCGGGCCATCCACAATCCTTTGTCAACGGGCTACAGACCGCTGATGCCATGTTAGCTCCTTCGCTTCGGGCCCTTCTCTAATCCATAAGGTAGCCTTAGGGGCGGTCTAACGGCTAGTCTTTCTCGACACGAGCAAGACTCATGTCAGATGGGGGCCAGAATTGCCAAAGATCGAAGTGATACAAATCGCAACAACTTGTGACTTCCTGCAATTACAAATCATGTCGAGGTGACTGGGAGTCTCGTTCTGTATTGTCAGTAGATTGCCAAGAGATATGGTGAGTGCTTCCCAAGCTATTCAGATCTTCACCATGGGACCCCTGACATAGCCCGCTGTGTCTTCCCGCCATTGGAACACGCCAAAGTCAAGCCGCGGGGCGGTTGCTGAGGACATCGGTTGGGGGCCAAAAAAGATAGCCAGTATCAAATCATCAATTTCATTTCCTACGATACTCCCGTGTGAAGAACCACAGATCTGGTCCGCGCTCATCCCGATGCCCCCAACTTCCCGTACCGTTTCCGCTCCGTCCAACGCACAATAGGCGAATTCCCTTGAAATATTAATAGACGGATACCTGTGGCTAACGAAGGCCACCCTCTTTCTAGTTTGTCCGTGAGCTAGCCCTCTTGTCTTGTAAAAGAAAGTTGCATCTGAGCTTCCGAAGAAATCGTGAGCCCATCCTAGGCGCCGTGTATACAGCGAGCCGGTCTGGTAATCTCGGCGTCTTCTTTTTGGCCCAAATGTTTTTATCGTCTCAAAGCTATTGTGAGTTGAGCATAGCGTGCTTGAATGAGAATAAATCCGTCTTTGCCATGAAAGATAGATATGCTCGAACGGCGACATGTGAAACAATAAGCCTCCATTTTCGCTCTCAGAAGCTGCTTCTCGTTATCTATATCTCTCGAGGCCACATATGGAAAGGGGCTGTGTGTGGTTTGACAAGGACTGCAGAACAGCGCGCGGAAAGGCCTCTTTCGGAAACAATTTCATGTCGACGTCAATCTGATCATAAACTTCCTTGAAACCTTCTCGGCATCTCTTACGCGAGTTTCTCTCCCGGTCTGACGAGAAGTCGGGAAGGGCATTTGGAATCTTGGTTGGGGAACTAACGGAGCGAGGGAATGATGTCCCCTGGAGCACTAAGCTAAAGGGACGGGACGTCAACGACCTGCTAATGCAGGAACAGAACGAAGATCATAATTTGCAGGCGTTCGCTTCGACAAATGATGCTATCAATGCACTAAACTCGAAGGCGTCACTAGAGTGCGCGGCGGGCACGGTCTGGACGCATGGTGCCTCCATTAAGTCTGCATGCGTAGTGTATCTCTAGGACTAGAATGATAGTGTAGTCAACAGCGTAGCCTTCGCGAGACCTGGTCCATCATGAGCGCTGGAGACATGCTTTTCGAACTCACAAATAGCAGCGCAAGCTAAACTCCAACGCTGGACTACACCGTGGTGGCGGTGAGCGCCGGCAGACCTGAGCTGTATATTGGAAAATGTCAAATGATTTCTATCTCATAGCTGCGTTCTAAATGCACCATGAACTCACTGTGTTAGCGACTACTTGTCGATGCAGTAGCTCTGGTTCGTAATCTATGACTTGGTCTCGAAGAGCTCTGAGTATGGCCTGAGATGAGCTATGCGAGGACATTTGAACCTCAACCGCGAACTGTTTCGTGAAGACTGGGATATCGGTCTAGAATTTGCCCTGGGGATAGAGAATCTGTCATTTTATCCATCGCCTCGAGGCACGACCCCAAACTAAAGGCGTCAAAACAAACAGAGATTGGCTATCGAAGAGGTCACACAGTTGAGACCAGACCGCAATCATATTGATTGTGTGACCTTCAAATCGCTGATGACAGTACTTCCGACAGACACTAGTAATTCATGTTCCCATCTCTTGCATGAAGCTCATCTCGGTTGTCACGGATCAGCCCCCAATGTGTCGAGCGTCTTATCAGACCTCAATACAGCCACTGAGAGGACCCCTCACTTTCGGCCCAGAATTGCAGCTCGCAGTAGAGGGCGCGATTAAGATTGCAGAAGCCATGCGATGCAGATTTGGCAAACCTCCCCGCTGAATTGTGCGTGTTGTGGCGCCGACGGTCCGTCGATGTCCGCACCGAAGACCGGTGACTAAAGCATTGGGGTGCCCCTTTGTTGCTAGGTCCCGGGCAAAGCCTGGAGTTTGGGCAGCATACTATATCCTTAATGTAGTAGACGGGCGTCTGTGCTACAATTGGGCAACATTGGCTTCGAGTATGAGGAGCATCATTCGAATTGTTTTCAAGATTATTCAAAGGTGACAGAACGAGGAAATAGCCGTATTCTTCGAGTATTTATCTTGCATTTGATCGGCCTGTTACCTATATCTAAAGAAAGTCAACAAATGTTATATGAAGTCCGAGACGCAAGCTGTAAATGATATGATGGCACGCACACTCATGTAGCACCTCGCTAACTACCTCGAAGGATGCGTGTACTTTACCTAGCTAGGCTCCCAATGCAGTAATTTAAGCGAGGGGGAAGAGTTCCTATATTCGGCAATCGGACAAGCAAATGGCGTCAAGGCAAATTCACCCAGCGAAGGAATCGAATGAGCAAGTAGATAGGAAGATGTGCAGCATTGTAGAAGCTGTGGCGATTACTTGGGCTTTTTCAAGCAATCAGCATATAGCTGCTCTTTATGAAACCGAGCAATGAGAGAGACTGTAGAGTGATGGCATGCGGTGTACCAATGACAAATCAAGTCTTTCAATGCTTCGTTATATCTTGAATACGTATTCATCGTTTTGGAGAATGGAGAAACGCTTCAATGATCATCTCGCTCTAGCCAGGTTTTCGAAGCCTCATAAAGATCTTTGAGAGCGGGCTCATTTGCCACAGCTCGATCATAAAAATCCTCACGAACACGCTTTAGAAATTGTAAGGCGCCAACAACGACTAGGTCAGCGTATGAGACTAGGATTAATAGTCAGCCACAAGTGAGGGGAGCATCATCACCAAGTAGAGTTCGGTCTCATAGGTAAGGACTTGCCTGTCTTTCCTAGCAAAAAAGGTCCACCCTCGACCTCTAGTAAGGCGCCAAGCTCCTTCATCGCCGGTGCTACTTTTTCCCATGCTTCATCACCGCCCTGCTCCTTTTCGAATTGTGGTAGCGGCATGCCGAACCTCTTCGACCGCGTTTCGTTCCAATATGGCACCGACGCCTCATTGAGCAAAGTGTGAGGGATTTTTGGCATGATGACACCTCTCAAAGATCCCATGCCTTCGATAATGATCTTTTGAACCTTCGGCAGTATTGCTGAGTCGAGATGTAGTGATGGTGAGGGGTGTTGCTTCTCGAGCTCATCGGCAATCTCACGCGAGTCCATGATGTATTTGTCCCCGATGCGTATGGTGGGGACGGTGTAGGGAGTGCCTTCGGCGTTGGGAGGGATCCCAAAGGACTTGAAGGTAGGGGCAATGTCGGGATATTCGATCCATTGAGTTTCGTAGGGTATGCCTTTGACATTGAGGAATAGTCGAGCTAGAGCGGCATCAGTCAATGGCTTGACGAAGAAATGGAGCGACGTGTTGCGGTATTGGGCGTACTCTTCCAAGGGTTCAGCGACCAACAAGCGCAGCGATCCTTGCTTGGCAGGTCGTAAAGAATGACTTCAGACATTTTGATTGAGGCCGTGGACAAGCTGGTGCTTTGTGCTAGGACGACCGTTGATCACAGGGTGGTGGAGTAGGCTATCTAGTGTTCTAGACATGTCGAAAGATGAATCAGGCATTTCAAAGCACAATAAAGACGCAGTCTAAGCAAAGGTGGGTGAGTGCAGGGCTCGAATTCCGGTGCTCACCGCAACAGTTGTTCTCCGCTAGAACTAGTGCCTCGACCATCGCTTGGCTCCTTTATGGTACCTATGCTTGTTTGCTTGAAGGTATGATTAGTTGAGTTCGAAACTTCCTTCCCTTTGCAGTCGCTTTTTAGGTCCTTCTAATGTTAGAAATGCTAGAGAAGCAAAATCGAATACTGTTACCAAGTCAGAAGTCTCACGCTTACGCAATGACCTCCAATATTATCACTTCACACGGACTTCTGATAAATCGTGGTATAGGCAACTAAGTTGACGTGCGTGACGGTTACCAAGAGAGTCCATACATTCTAGAACTGTAGTGGTGTAGCAGTATGCTAAGTCTAAGGTGATTGATAGCCCGGGAATGCCCAACCGAAGTCTTCCCATCTTTCAGTACCCGGCCAAGACTAGCATCGCTGGTATCGCTGTCCTTTAGGGACCGAACCCGACATATTGGCAGAAGGCTAACTAGAATACGAAGGTCGTGTGGTCACTTGTGCTCTGGTCAATCTCAAATGCTTTTTGAAGGGTTTTGACGATGCGAATTACCGCAAAACCAACTGCGACTAATTTTGAATGAAGGCGATGATATTCTCCCTCTCAGTGAAAGCGTCTTACAGGATGATACGGATACCGCCTGACGCACTCTTGTCTTTTAGAGAGCTTAGGAGAGCTCTCTTGGGAAGACAGGATGAGATTCGGAAAACACTGCTTGATTCATCATAAATGGTGAATTGATTTGGTTCTTTGCCTTCTGGTCAACAAGGCCTCTACTTTAAACAAACTTTGGCCTCGGATTCTCATAGGCCTTGCTCTTACGGCACGAAGCAACCTCGTACATCCATCATCCTTGGGAGCCACTTGTCCGCAGTTTTGACAGGGCCAGGCGTCGCAAAATTGAAAGTCATGTTGACAGTGCATTGAAGCAGCTCGGGCGTTCGGCCTAGATTGCCCATCTGCCACTTTCAGGTCCAGCGCAGTTTCCTATGGTCACCATTTCGTCATTGCGGTAATGCCACTTTTTGTTGCATTTATCTGTACTTGATAGATATCAGAACGACGATTTCCCTCTTCGACCCTCATCAACTACAGCGATCTCGGTACTGATGAACTCCCAATCTCCATTCTTGACCGCCCAGCTGCCATACCATTCCGCAATCCAGTCAGCACTTCCCACCCCCTTATCAATAATCTGCCTAGCATTTCTCCATGCAGAATATTGTATTGCCGGCCCTGGATGTACAATTACCGGCCTATCATCATGGTCTCCAGCCTTCGTTACGTCCTCATCTCCGTTATGGTCAATATTTGATTTCGTCTCCGCCGCCGTCATGATCTGGGGCCACACCCCCAAGCACACCAAATCCACCTTGTGTGAACAGACCCAGTTCAGCATCTCATCCAAATTCGCATCAACCGTTTCGTAATATTCAACCAATTTGATGGCTGCTTGAAGAGTCACCGCATACGCTGTCGAGCAAATCGTCCTACCAAATTGGAAAACGGTCCTCGTGCCATTCATGTGTTGCTCATCTGTCAGATATTCCACGAGATTCCACATTCTGCCTTCCGGCGGTACCGTGGTGTCGTTCCAACTGTAAATGCGCGTGTTCCCTTCGTGGCTGGACCCACAGTTGCCGATCCACAGGACGTCCCAGGAGTCACCATAGGGTGCGGTCCGAGGATCTTGGGTATGATGCGGCTTGTTGAAGGGCCAGTCGACGAGGGTTCTAATGCCAATCGCTAATTGTGTCATTGTTGAGCGAATGCGCATGTCCCAGTCTGCATCGCTCTCAATAATCAGAGCGGTGGTGACATTGTGTGCGATCATTCTAATTATTTATCAGCTAATCTCGATATTGATGTCATACGAAGATGTAGAGAATTACTCACCTATTCCGTGTCCGAACGTGGGATACTAGACAATCCAACTCTCCAATCACATGTGCGTCCTCAGACCATCCATTTGGCGCGTCAACCTGAGCATCTCGTACCGCGTTAAGTACCTTTAGACTCATATTGGTTACTTTCGCTGCGTCGAGAAGAGGCTTCGTTCGATCCTCTCGTCCAGGCAACGCGAGTGCATAGATTTCTTGGGACTGTTTCTATTCATCAGTAGCTGCGTCCTGGCGTATGTGGTTGGTTCATACACCAAGCGTACTGTTTCCGATAGGATCTCTTATCTGCGACATTGATAAAGTGGGGCGAAGGCCATATTTAAAGCCTGACCAAGAGGATAGGAAGAAACAGAAAAGAAAGAGGCCAACTATCTTGTCTCGGTGTGGATACGCTTTCAAATGTTGGAGAAACAATGCTGCCATGTGCTTTTTGTGTGAAGAAAGCACGTTGACTTACTCATGTGAAGCAGGAAAAGGTCGCAAAGCTGCGAGGTAGCCTTTCCTTCCTTGCATGAGCAAAGATTCACGATCTTGACCCTCGCTGGACCTCTGGGTTTGGAATGTTCAAGCGTGACAAAACGGCGTAAAGCAGCGACACATCTTTTCTTGATGTCCGGGCAAGCCACCTTTCCATGGCAATAGGGGCAAAAGTCCAATTGTTATTCATGTCATCCTGGCAAGACTCGCGTGGTGATAAATACCAGAGGCTTATTTCGAGTAACAGCTTGGAACTCAACGGGGAAATCCATCGTATTTGAAGATGATGCTCAGCATCGCTCTCGTGGGTGAGATGAGTCTTGAAGGAGCGCTGGTACGAGAGGTACAATTACTGCGAGACGCCAGCTTGTGTACTCACCTTCCACGAATGTGGAGATAAACAGTCACTTGGGAGTAGAATCTTTGTGTAATAATCATCAAAAACAGATCTATTGAACTTTGAAGATTGGAAGCGCCAGCACTAGCGTGAGGAGTGTAGTTATGAGTCGTTGACCAGACCACACGACTATCGCTTACAGCTGCGCCGACAGCGACAGCCTGTCGCGCGGCACGTTATAAAAACATTGTGATCACCTACAGATCTTACCATTCCTTGCACCAATAGCGTGTGGGTGAAATGGGCGTCCGTAATAGTCTCGATGAAGAGCAAAGGTGTTGATTCCGGCTTTGAGCGTCGTAGCGTGAGAAGATCATGTACACCAAGGGTCTTTATCGAGATGAGCCTTGACTTATTTTCAAGCAGTACCCACAGCCCCGGTTTCCGCAACATCCCTAGCTAACGTAACACTCGTACTTCTGCTTTGCTCGATTCGCGAGGCACTCGGTATTTTTGTACCTGCAGTAGAGGGGCCATGTGTCTTCAACAACTTCAGTCGCCCACTGGCCACCTCGCCCTTCCCATCCTCTTTAAAATTGAACTCAGCAGCCACAGCTCCCACGCCGCCTGGTTCAGTGATCAGGTCGACCAACCCCATCAGTCCTTTCTCTAATATGCTAAAGTTGCAGTCGATACTAAGCTGTGTGTATACATCGATCCCAATTTCGCCTTCCTCATAGCGCCAAAGGCCGGGAAGTGCGTGGTCCCCTAGTGTCTGAATTACCTGATCGGCCGCTGCTGAGGCGAAAGTTAGAGCCAGGATCAGAGGGTTCTTCGGTAGCGGTGAGCCATATGGGGCCATCCCTTCGAGGGATACAGTGACAGTGGTGTTAGGGACGCGGTAATTAGTGGGATCCAACCTAGATCGCTTGGAATTAATTCTTTCCTACAGATAGAAAGGAACGCCAAAGAGACATACGCTTTTTTTGAGACGCTCTGAAAAAGTGTGCCAGTCGAGATAGAAGGAGCAATTCCATCTATGCTGGATCCACTTCTCGAGATCTCGATTCTGCCGCTGATGACTTCGGACTCATATATCATGGTGTTTACTGCCTTCGTTCCCAGCTCCGCATATAGATTCATAACTCGCACCAGACCTCTTAATGCAATCGATGCCGTAGAAAGATACATATCTTCCCTGTGATATGATAATACGATAATTCTGATGCCGCCTTCCTGAAAGGTCCACTCGAGAGGGAATTCTTGATCACCTATAGCAGCAATCTGGCGATCTAGGGCGCTTTGCGCAGATACAAGACACAAGATCGTCGGATTATAGGGGAGAGCTTCTCCATATGGCCGGTGGACCCTTAAAGTGAGTTCGGTACCAGGTATGGGATAGTTGTCGGGGCCGACTGGAGGTCTTGGGGGTGGAGGCGGAAGGGGGTTAGCCCTGTCGTGAAGATGTCAGTGAAAGATATCTCATATAGGTTGTTGTCTCTTACCCCGAGGTACTATTGTCCTTTGTGGGAAGGTCGAGCGATAAGCCATAGGATCCAAGCGAGACGAAGCAAAGCATGATCAAAAGGGTCGAATGCATTGTCGATGCCGAGGAGTGATTTGACTGATAGTGGACCGTGGGAGAGACAAGACATGGAAGAGTAGCGCCGTCACAGACATATGTAGGCAGTCGTGAACTTTCGTCAGAGCATTTTGCGGATGAGAGGCTCTCGCTAGAAGCTTCATGTTGCTTGTGCAGGCCTCAACGGCTTGTATTGTCAAAGCTCCCCCGGTATCGGGATTTTTCCTTGTTCATTTCGAGACGCCGCCATATCTCTCGCCTAAAGAGTAGTTCTATCATGTTCCAGCCTTCTGCACCGAGGAAACCTAGCCCACGGGCAGCTGCATTTCCAGGGGAGCCTGCTAGCAGGCACGATGACAATCGAAGGCAGGCCTCTTCAAAGTGGTGCGGCTCTGGTCCCTTGCCTACATAGTGGCAGAGGATTGTTCCGTGGGAAATAGCAGCGCTTCGCAAGACTGAGTCGGGGTTGATGGCCGGTGAGGGATCAAGAAACACCGACTTTGCGGACGAATGTGACATCTGGAAAACGGATTCTAAGCGCCAAACAAGCGATGGACACACGGTTTGAGGGAAGAGTTTGCCCATAGACGCGACCAACCTTGCGGTTGATCCTTTTTATAGATGTGACTACCATTCGAGCCACTCTTGGAGGAACGCTGTGCGAAGCATGTACATATCGCAGAGCCTGCATTTCCTACTCATCCCTGCGCATGCGACTGGCGTGTTGGAATCGCTGCCATGGAACGTCAAAGCGCTGTCCTGTAAAGTCTGTAGAGTAAAGAGTGGGTGGACCGGTTCCTGGCCTCCAGAATGAATGCGATCGCTACGGTCGACCGCCCGGAAGCTTCACCGCTAGTTTTAGCATTCCAGGGGTGCTTTAGCGGGGCTTCTTGATCTCTCTCCCGGACATCGCCTGTACTCTACTTTACTTACGATTCTCAGTCTTGAGTCGGACCGCCCAACCCTAGAGATTCGGAGAGTTTCAGGGGATACTACCAGCAATTTTGCTACTACTAATATGCACTCGTGCCGTCTGATCTGACTGTGTCACGTTCGTCATTGCAAATCCTCAATATATATTTCTACTCGACGAGTCAACTTGAACTTGTTTGTAAGACCGCTCACTCGCGATCAAAAGATCTCTTCTACAACATTGGAAAAGCGGGGTAAATCGGTGGAATCGCTGTTGAGCTGTAGCCATGCTAGTCCTCCTCAGCGAAAACACCTCTTTGGTGATGAGGCGTGGATGGATCGAGCCATTAAACGTCTGGACGTACCGTAGTTGGTTTGCGGATTTTTGAAAAGCCATTAATATTGGTGCAAGCAGAAGGGAGACGGCAACAATCGGCGACTGCAATTTTCAGCGCAAAAGACTTTGGAAGGTGGAAACTTGGATTGCCACGGCGAGAGAGATTTGTTGCATTCAGCGATGGATTGTCGATTCATGCAAATACAGCAGTAACAGGGTCGTCGTCTCTTATTCTCCTATAAATTGACCTTCGGTAGGCGCACGAGGTAAGCATCCTTTGACTGTATCAGCCCAACTTGGGGCTCAGAGCTAGATCTCTGGGGCTCAGTGATTTTTTGGGACGAACCACTCGAGATCCATCTCGGACAACTAAGTAGGATGACTGAAGTAAAAGCCCAAAACACAATCCACAGCAACGGCCGTACTCCTACTTCAAGCTGTCGTCGGACACGGTTGTTGATGGGATGGCAAAACTCCAAATCTATGGTGGTAACGTTAAAGCTTGGGTCTTCAGCAGGTTGTGCGCTGACTCGATCCCAATGCTTCGGACCCTAGAGTAAGCTGAAACATACCAGCCTTGATTCTCTGTCCCGACAACTTTGAGTTCAGCAAAGCCATATCCAGGTGTCACCGATCATCAAGCCATAATCCAAGCCCACTAATTGCATGAACATTAGCAAAATTCGTAAAGATCCTGAATTCAGGTCCTCAGCTGTGAAGCTTTTCCATGATCTGGCAAAAAATAAGATTTTTGCTCTGAACGAAAGTCAGAATTCTTGACCGTCTGCATACCCCCTCAGAAGCATACCAAACGTGGTGTTCAACGTTGCTCCGCCCACCAAACGCCAGCTCGTCGTCACAATCCTTGACCATTATCTTACGCGCGCTCATAACCGCTTCCATACATCTTGCTTCGCCCTCGCCGCTGGAGCCAACCTCCACTATTGCCATCACTCCGCTATCGTCCGCCCCACCAAGTGATCAGCCCCAAATGGCGTACGAAATCCACATTTTCTTAGCCGAACCTGAACCAGAGGTGATCTCCAAGAAGTCTTCAAGCTGGATGCCCAGAATGTGCTGCCTCAGTCTCATCTTCCGCCTTTGCAAGTGCGATCGCTGCTTTCTCCTATGTGATTCGTGGTGTGAGCGTTGTGATTGCTGTGAGCCTCTCTCGTAGGCGGAAAGGGATGGCCGGGCTGTACTATCTGTCGTGAGAGGCTGCTTGAATGACGGCTCTGCTCATAGAATAGTGGTCGGGTTGCGAGGGCTCAGAGACATGGCGGGAAGTGGAAATTGATACACTGAAAAGGGATGGCCCAACTCTGGTAGTCTCGTTAGCTCCCTGACGGTGGAGCATCACGGTCGCCCTCTCTGACTCTGAGATGACAATTGGTAGATTCAGTAGTGATTTCATAACAAGATTCCCGGGGTTAACAGACGTGCAGGGCATCCTCTTGCGACTGAACAGCAGCGCTGTTGGAGGAGTTTACTCTGTGCGCCCTTTTCATGCAGAATTCCAAGCTGGATGATCTAGAACTGATATCTAACCCTGTTGCAAGATGCCAATCCCACATCTAGCGGCCTCTGAGCTGACCCAGAACTGGTATGATAAACTCCTAAGTCTCCGCTCTTGCAATTTGTCGACATTTTGTGGTCGCAAAATTCCTTCACCTCAATTACAGTTGGTCGCGAGAAGACTGTCCCCAATCCCCAGTAGCATGGCCTTGTTCCTCTGAATATATCTCAGCGGTCAACCGTCAATCGATGACGGCAGTTTTGGATTTTGGTCGCCTCTATGATTGAGATGACAGACCGACCGCTTTTTCAGGCATCGAAGATTCGCAGAATTTCAAGATCTGTGCCTCTTGTACTACTGTGAATTCATCGTTTTGTTTGATCATGAGAAAAGCCTGAAATTTTTGTTCGTCCGAGATGCAAGACGGATCCTTGAGTTTCGCAGGCATGTAACCAGTCCCAAGCCAGTATGTAGTATGTCTCCCTTAGCAGCCAGTCACTGTGCCAAAAACACATCGCTACGAGAGTCAACATATTTTCAAGCAGAAGTGTATTTGTGTTCAGAAGAGCAATCTAGATGTTTAGGGATCACAACCACCTAACTAGCCGGCCTACCAAGGGTTTGTAGGAACCGAGGTGAGTGGACCTTTCCATTCAACTGCCACATAACTCACACGAGGGACGGAAAGCTAAGATTCTCCAACTCATCTTGTTGTCTCCAGCAGCACTTAATAAATTCCATTAGCCTCCCATCATCTTCTCCCCCACTAGTCAATGAAATTTCAGAGCGTCCCCCAGAATGGCAACGATTGCCTTTCCTAAAGAAAGCCGCATCCACACAGTCATTACATCCACCACCTACACATACTTCTGTATCCCCCCTCAGACTGCCCGACCGACCTTCCTACTTATGCACGGCTTTCCCAGCTCCAGCTACGACTAGCGGCATCAGATCCGTTTTCTCTCCGCAAAGGAATATCGAGTGCTGGCGCCGGACCTGCTTGGGTATGGCGGAAGTGATAAGCCAATGGGACTGGAACGGTATAACACTTGGCAGAAATCTTGGACTACGAGGCATTGGGGAAGGTTGTGGGGGTTGGGCATGATTGGTAAGTGAAGTATTTGGCCTGTATTCTTACTCAAAACTTGAAAATGGAATGAAGATTGGACGAGTTGGAAGTAGAATGAGTAAGGAGACAGGATACTGTTATTTGATTTCTGTTTCCGGTCCGGGGCATTCTGTGACCTGCCCTAGCGTGCTATATTCTAGGACGCTTTGAGTTTGCATGATTACCTTGTGACTCTATTGAGTGATATGTTTCGATACCATTGAGACTCTCTCGACGAGCACTGGTAATCTTCTATCCTGACATTTTCGCGGTTCTCTACCGGAGCTGTCTTTGGTCGCGGTCGATGCCTCTCAATCGTGGATTTCATTAGAGAAACTTGGTAAATGCCTGGCTGATGTCCCGAGTCCGGAGATGCGGCCCCGTGTCGCGTCTTACGAACTACTATCCCGAGCGTATTCATAGCACAGTCTTTTGCTCGGTCAGCTACGTTGAGCCGGGTATGATCCATGATCTAGGTACGTTATACGTGCTTCATGTTTCCTGTCTCCCTCCCTTATGTCTGGTACGAACAGTACAGCACTCAATGAGAACCGCAGAGCAGAGACAAATCCTGCATTCCACATCGATCTCCACTAGCTGTAATTGAGGCTTCGTAGATGCTGTCAATACCACCACTGAGCAAGCTTTCAGCTATCCCGGCTTCGGATATTGGAAATGATTCGATACGGGCGAGGCCGCTGAGTTATTGGATAAAAATGTTAGTGACTAATTCCCCGATTCCGCAAATTCCCATTCCGTCTCTTATTCAAGCATCTATCTCGCATACTATGATAGTTGTTGGTCCATAATAAATAGTCACAGACTAAATCCGCATCCTCTCTGTTCTACTCAAACGACCCTGCACTTTGGAAGTCAGACTTGTGCCCTATAGGTAAAGCGCGCGACTGGGTACTCGCTGGAAGAATCACTGCAGAGAGACTGGATTGGATTACCGAGGAGAAATCAGCAATGCATGATCATATTCTGGAATAGGGAGGATATACAGCTCCTCTCAACTGGTGTGTAAATATCTTTACTACCCCTTGCCTCAACGGTCCATTTATTACCTTTTGGGGCTTGTTGAACGTGGCGGTCAACCTCATAACTTCTTTCTAGGTATAAGTCTGCTATACGAGGTATCAACAACGGGGATGAAGTCGACTTTCCGCAGGGAACCAAATTCCTTACTGTCCCGACTATGCTGGTCTTTTCCAAACAAGGCTTTGCGACGCGAGCAGACGTGCCAATGAGAAGGGCCCATGAATGGATCAAGGATGCGAGAATCGAGACCCTAGATCGTGGACACTGCATCCCACTTGGGAAGAGGGAGGAGGTGTGCAGTCCTTTAGAGGAATTTGCAGGCGTGACTGTTGGGAGACAGTAGACAACCAAACGCCAGATGTAAGAGCATTGATTTCGGCTTGCGCCTTAATGGTGCTGCTGATACAGGATGATTTCCCATCTAGATTAATCGCGCCCGTATTGCAACCGAGCTTGATCTGTGATTATTAATCTTCTCAAAGTTTTCCAATAACGTCGAAAAGAAAGTCATAGCCCACACCAACGCCTTCTTCCCATCCTTCGCCCCCAGGCTTCAATGCCAGATCATGGATGTGTCCTTTGCCTATCACTCTGCCCAATTTCCCTCTTACACCACTCCTTTGTAGTTCCTCCACGAAAGCCTCGCTGTCTCGGAACGGCGCAATCTCGTCCCGATCGGCATGAATTATACATGTTGGGACTTTATACTTGCCTGCTTTGAGTTGCGCCATGGGACTTATCGCCTGGACTTGTTGGAATACGAGGAGAAGTTGAGGTCTCATAGGTGTGGAATTGATTGATTGAGTTGGTTACATGGAGAAGAAGAGAAGTATCAGGGGGATGCCAAGACGCTAAACCGCATTAGGCAATCCACCCATAAAAGCTGGAAACCTGGCAGCATAAGGCTGTAGCATAAGGCTAAATTCCAACACTCCTATATTCAGTCATATACAATTAACTAAATATCTCTTCTCAACTAACTAGTTTTTACACCTTGGTTAGACTAATCTGACGGAGAAACCTAGAGTGCTTCTCATTAGTTAACGGCTTAGTTAGCCCATCAGCTACTATCTTATTAGTAGGAACCTATAAGAACTCTACCATTCCTAACTCCACCTGGTCTCTAACGAAGTGCTACTAGATATCGATATACTTCGTCCTAGAGTAGAATCTAGGGTCTTTAGCTAGGGCTATTACTC
>JAABUP010006842.1_pt1 | contig 15822 bp, 19 predicted proteins | sample 5559201 | NCBI WGS metagenome assembly JAABUP01 (sample SAMN10711887, study PRJNA513373) | rock metagenome | isolation source: Antarctica rocks | place: Antarctica
CTCATGGCCTGGCCAGACCCATAGTCCCCGACCAGCACGCGATCCTCCGGCGTCCACATGGCGATCTCCAAGCAGGAAACCTCCTGGAACGTCGCAAACTCGGCCCCGGTCAGCCCGTCACGTCAGTTTCACCGATCTTTCAAAACGGGGTCTAAGGCAATTGGTATGACCCTGGCCGAAGCGAAGCGGTTGCTGGCGGGCGTTCAACGGGAGATCGTCGCCGCGCAGGCCAGGGACCACGCCGTTCGGCGGCCGAGCTGCGCACGCTATGACGGCGTTTGCCGCCTGAAGGACTACCGGGACCATGCGGTGTCGACGCTCTTCGGACAAGTCACGCTACGGCTTCCCCGCTTTCGCTGTGCCGCGTGCGGCGGGATCGAGGCTGGCATCGACTGGCCATCGCGCTGCCGGTCGACACCAGAGCTGGACCGGCTTCAGGCGCATCTCTGCGCCTTGATGACCTACAGGACCGCCGCGGATGTGTTGGGGCAAATGTTCCCGGTCGACGCGGGAACGCATCATGAGACCTTGCGCCGCCATGCCCTGAAAGTCGGCGAGGCGCTTGGCGATTATGTCGCGACGCGGCCTGAAGCGGCAGCGTCGGCGATCGTGGTGACCTTGGACTCGACGTTCGTCCGCAGCTGTGAGAGCGGGGAGCGGCATTTGGAGGTGCGGGTCGGCAATGTCGAAACGAATGCAGGGAGTCGCCAGGTGTTCGGCGCCGTCGCCAAATCCGGCACCAACCTCGAGGAACTGATCCGCCGCAGCCTCGACGCTGTCGGACGAACCGGGGACACGGCGCTGACCGCCTTCACCGACGGCTGCCCCGGGCTCCGGCGCAGTCTCGCCGATGCCGGCGTCACCACGCCGCCGATGCTCGATTGGTTCCATATTGCCATGCGGCTCCAGCACCTGAAGCAAATCGCCCATGGCCTGCCGACCGATGATCCGGACCGGGGAGCGGCGAAAGCGATGATCGTCGAGGAGGTCGAGCGCCTGCACTGGCGCATCTGGAATGGCAAGGCCAAGGATGCCCAAATCAACATCGATCGCATCCGCGGTCATGCACCATTTCCAGGGCGAGCCGGATCAGCGAGGGTCCTCAGCACCCTCACGGAAGCTGTGGGCCGCGTTGCGCGCGCTGGATAGCTATCTGACCGGCCAGAGCGCCGGGCTGGTCAACTACGCCGAGAGGCACCGCGCGGGCTTGCGGGTGGGTACCGCGATCACCGAGGGGACGGCCAGTTTCCTGGTGAACCGCCGGATGAACAAGTCACAGCAGATGCGTTGGTCGCGACGTGGGGCCGACCTGCTGCTGCAGGTTCGGTGCGCCGTCTACAATGGCACGCTCGGGTCCGGCTTCGGACAGCGATTCCAGCCAGCCAACGATCCACACCCACCGATGGCGATCGCAGCCTGACCCCCAATCTTGCGACGGTCCCACGAAGATGCTGGAGCGCTGACGAACGATCAACGGTCCACTTCGATTTTTCAGGGCTGGTCAGGCCGGATGAGGGTGCCACATGGGTGGCTGGACTTTTAGGAGACGGTACATGGGGGAGTTCAGCGTCGAGACGGCAATCATCGGGGGTGGACAGGCCGGCGTGCCGCTTGCCAGGGCGCTGGCTGGAGCAGGACGAATGGTGGCACTGTTCGAGCGCGCTCATTTGGGCGGATCATGCGTGAATTTCGGCTGCACGCCAAGCAAGGCGCTGATTGCCTCCGCGCGCATCGCTGCCGACGCTCGTCATGCGTCCGAATGGGGTATCCGGATTCCGACGATCGACGTGGATTTCGCGGCCGTGATGGCACGCGTGCGGGGTCTAGTGGCGGATGCCAAGGGTTCGTTGGACAGCAGCTTCGCGGGACACGACAACCCGCGCGTCATCGCCGCATATGCCCGGCTGGACGGGCGGCAGGGGGACCGCTTCCGTATCCGGGCCGGGTCGGACTTGGTGCTGGCCGAACGGGTCGTTTTGGACACCGGCACCCGATCCGCGATGCCGCCGGTCGAGGGGCTCGACCGTGTTCCCTTCCTTGATGCCGAGAATTGGCTGCAGCTCGACGAGCTGCCGCGCCGGATGATGGTGCTTGGCGGCAGCTACATCGCGCTGGAGATGGCGCAGGCCTTTCGGCGGCTGGGTGGCGAGGTAATCGTGCTGCAACAGGGCAAGCAACTGATGGAGCGCGAGGATGCGGACGTGGCCGAGGCAATACAGCAGGCGCTCGAGAGGGACGGTGTAGAGGTACAGCTCGGCGCCGATGTCCGTAGCGTCGAGGCTCGTAAAGGCGCTCTGGCGCTGCGCCTCGCCGACGGCGAGGCGCAGGGTACGCACCTGTTCGTGGCGACCGGCCGCAAGCCGAACACCGACGACCTTGGACTGGACACCGTGGGCCTCGAACCCGGCAGGAACGGCATCATTGACGTGGACGGGCGGCTCGCCACGGCCGTCGCAGGTATCTGGGCAGTGGGCGACATTCGTGGCGGGCCTGCCTATACCCATACGGCTTACGCCGATTTCCGTGTGCTTGAATCGCTGTTCCTGGGCGACGGCTCGGTCAAGCGGCCGAAGATCATACCCTACGCCATGTTCACTGAGCCGGAGCTGGGCCGGGTCGGCTTGAGCGAAGCACAGGCGCGTGTAGCGGGGCGGGCGGTCAAGGTTGCACGCCGGGACATGGCCGAGAGTGGGAAGGCGCGCGACCTTGGCCGGACTGCTGGCTTCATCAAAGTCGTGCTAGATGCGCATACCGATCAGATCCTCGGCGCCACGGTTTTGTCCACCGAAGGAGCCGAGGTCGTGCAGCTCTTCGTTGAACTGATGAATGCCGGGTCCACTGCCCAAACGATGCTTGAGGCCGTGCATATCCATCCCACACTGGCCGAGGCGGCCAAGAACGTGCTGGTGGACGCGCTCGGCTAGGGACCGCGCCAGCTCGCGGTGAGACCTGACGGCATGAAACGGCCAGAGGCGCGAGTTTGTCCGCCTTTGGGACCCAGACCCCAGCATGCACTACACCCGGCACGAGGGACTTCGACCAGGCGCCATCTACGCTTCTGCCATATGATCAGCGGTGCTGTTGAAAGCGACTTTGACACACTACTGAAGTCGACTTTGAAAAGTGACAGTCTTGGCCAATCTGATACGGGGTGGATGACGTTATCATATGTAGATTTTAGAGAATATATTGATCCAATGCTCTGCGCTTGAACGCTCCGCGCTGATCGTATGGGAGCATTAGTCCAGACCGGTCGACACGGCGCCTCCACCATTGCTGGCACGGCGGACGAGATAAATCGAGATCACCATCACCAGGATCAGCGCGCCCAGCACACCAAGCTCGATCATGGACGATTGAAACAGCGCCGGGCCGTCTGAGGCCGGCGCACCCTTTGCCTGCGATGACTCGAGCGTGATCACCAGCACGCGCCGGATGCACGCGATCAACCCGACGACGAGGAACGGCTCGCAGGTCAAAGCGCCCGACTTGATCGACACGCGGACGGTATGGAGGATCTCGGTCAGCATCAGCACGAACAGCAGCCGGTCCACGGTGACCAGCAACGCGCTGGGGCCGTTCCACTCGGCAACGGCGCCCCAGAGCGTATGAACCACATCGGCCAATGCCGCCAGCGCGGTCACCGCGAGCACGCCGCCAAGCGCGACATACAACGTATGCTCGACCAGCAGGAACAGATCGGAGGATCGCAGGTCGCGGAGCCTATTCATGTTCCATCGTCCCTCCTGGACCACCCCCACCATCAAGCCAGGTCGTGACGATCATGTGCGGAAGCGTCAGGGCAGCGATGACGCGGAAGCTCGGCATGAGCAGCGTCACCGTCGTGTCCCGCCCGGCAACCGCCAGCGCGGCGAGGCCGACCGCGCAAACCATGCCGGCAGGCAACGCGGTCCTCGCTAGCCATCGTACCGCCGCCACTCGGTCGTTCGGGCTGTGCCATGCACCCAAGTGCAGCATATGCCGCACTGCATGGCCAAACGCGAAATAGAGCCCAAACGCCAGCAGCGGCGGCAGCAGCACGAAACAGCCCGCCGTAACCAGGCGCTCGGCCACCCCGCGCCGCTCCCGCCAGGCCGCAATCACCACCCAGCCAAACGCCGCCACCCAGGCGGGAAGGAGCCAAGCCGTGCCGTGCAGCGCGTATTCCATAACGGGAACCGACACGCCGCCCAACGCTGCAAGCACGGGTGCCGCCTCGGCCGAGTGCAGCGCTATTGGCAGCAGCAGCGGCAGCGCGCCGTAGGCCAGCACGGCAATCGCGCGGGGGACGCCGGCTGGCGCGAGCCCATCCACGGCATCACCCAAGCCGAAATGCACCACCGACGCCGCCAGAAATGCCGCCAGCGTGGCGGCCGGCACCGTCTGCCATCCCAGCCAGACCAGCCCGGCCAAGCCGACATAGCCGGCCAGGAACAACAGGGACCATGCACGGCCGAGCCGCGGCTCCAACACAGGCCGTGCGAGGAGGTGGTCAAACGCGCCGTGCGGAAAGCCGGTCACGATGATCCCGCCCAGCAACACGACAAGCTGTGCTGCAGCCCCGAAACGCCATCCCGCGAGCGAAGCAAGGCAGAACACCGCCATCGTGCCCGCCGCGACCGTCGCTTGCAGCCGTAGGGCGGGGCCTAGCCAGACGCGGCTCATCGCATCCGTCCAACGGCCATACGGCCAGCCATACACAGCGTCGGCGCCCAAGGGATCGCCGCGCTGACCGCGAGAAAGTCGGCTGGACTGCCGGCGTCGTTGAGGAAGCGCACCAGTGCCCCCGGCGGGCAGCGCGCGAACAGGGCGGCAAACACGCGCGGCGCCTGCTCCGGCCGGGCTTCAAGCAGGCGCAGCAGGATGCTGTCCATTGCGCGGACCAACCAAGGCCGCGCACAGGGCGCGCCGGGCAGACGTTTAGCGGCCAATTCCGCCACGATCACGTCGCAACGGGCCTGGATGGCGTTGAACGCATACCCCGTGCTGGGCCGGTTGGCTCCGCCGGGCGAGCCAAGCGGCTGCAACCGGCGCCCAGGGCGAGGCCGGAACACGGGGTCCATGGGCAGCGCACCTTGCTCCTCGAATCGCACGTCGAAGCGGTCCACGCCGTGTCGCGTCGCCATGTAGTCGCGAATAGCGCGGCGGTGATCCGGCGGGCGGAGACTGTCAGGCGCGAACCACGTGTCCTCGACCAGTGCTCGCCGGTCCGTGGTCGGCAGCACGTAGGTGAAATGCGCCGCACCCGATTGGGCACAGCGGAAATCCATCAACGTCGCCGTTGTCGGGTCGAAAACGGACCGCTCGGTTTCGATCTCCTGCCCGAGGAAGCGTTGCGTCAGCCCATGCTGGCCCAATTCCGGCGCCGGCCGGGTGTCGAACGCCACAGTCGCGCGGATCGTGTCCGCACCAAGTTGGATCTGGACCTCGCCGGGGCATTCCGCCGCTTCTGTGGTGACGCCGAGCCGCAAGTCGATATGCGGGGCGGCGCGCAGGCGGTCGAGCGCGATGCGATACAGCGCATCAGCCGGGATCGTCTCATAGCGCAGCCCGGGGGAGTGCCGCACGGCCTCCCGCCCGTCGCCAATGACCGCCCATCGATCCCAAGAGGCCGCTACGGCGGTAGTGAACGGGTGTGGGCGCAGCGTCCAATAGGACCAGGTCCGATCCCGTCCGAACGACGTGCGCCGGTCCGCGATCAGGACACGCATTCCAGCAAATTGCGGCTTCGCCAGCCGCACGGCCAGGCTGAGCCCGGCAAGTCCCGCGCCGAGGATCGCGACGTCGTAGTCCGGCCGGCTCATGCGTGCGTGCCGGGCGAGCCGTAGAGCACGGCGTGCAGTGAGGGGTCGTGCGGGCCGGCGCGGGTCCGTTCGCCCAGGCACTTGGCCAGCACCAGCAGCTTGCGCGGCATCGGCACCACGCAGCGCCCACCCTGCAGGTAGCTGGGGCCGTGGCGTAGCACCCGCAGCCCGATCTCCTCATAGAGCCGGGCGGCGGCGCGGATGGCAGGGCGCACGCGGCTGGGCAAATAGCGGTAGCCGAGCTCCGCGCTGCGATACAAGCGGTCGGCGCGCGCCAGCACCTGCTGCACGACGGTGAACACCGGGCCGGCCGCGTCCGGGATGTCCGCCGGCCGCATGCCGGGCGGTAGCCACGCAGCGGGAAGATAGATACGGTCGTGCGCCGCATCCTCCATCACGTCGCGGGCGATGTTGGTCAATTGCATGGCGATGCCGAGATCAATCGCATGCGCTTCTGCAAATGGGTTCCGTGCGTCGAGCACGGCGCACATCAGCAATCCGACGGTCCCGGCAGCGCCGTAGGCGTATTTCAGCAAGGCTGCCTCATCGGCGATGCGGACGGCTCCGGTGTCATCGAGCATCGTGTCGATCAGGCGGACTGCGGCGGGCGTGCTGACGCCGGTGCGGTCCTGCAATACCAAGAACCCAGCTGCTTCCGGTTGACGCCGGTCACCCAAGAGGATTGCCTGGCGGACGGCGCGCAACGCAGCGTGGGCGACGGCTGGGTCGGTCGTCTTATCCGCCAGGTCGTCGACCATGCGGCAAAACGCATACAACTCCGCTGCGTCTGCCAGCGTGGCGCCGGGCAGCAGGCGTCCAGCGAGGCGGAAACTGCGGCCGTGGCGGGCAAGTACGGCGATGCTCACCGCACGCGCTCCGCCTTCAGGAGGGCCTCGACCACGTTGGCCGGCGTCAGCACGCCCTGGATGCCGGCGCCCGGATGGGTCCCGGCATCGACGACAACGGCGCGAGGCAAACCCGGGAGCCCTGCGTTACGCGGCATGATGTTGCGCTGGCGCCGACCCATCCAAACGCGGGGCAAGTGCCATTGTCAGGGCCGCGGTCCGGGCAACTGCCAGGGTATGGGTTGACGCCACTACTCTGCGGCAGCGAGAGGCGTTCCGGTGCTTCTGGACGGCATCTCCGCCTCCGACTTGCGCACTGAGATGACGTAGACGAGCAGACCCAACCCGACTTTGGATACGATGTCGGCAACCGTGTAACCGATCTGCACCGCAGTCTCCGCGCTGGACCCGGAGAAGCCGATCATCGGGAAGATGAACACGATTGGGTAGAAGGCCCACGAGAGCACCGTCAGCCAACGAGCCGCGTTGACCAGGCCGCGCACGTCGTCGGGCTGTTTGGCGATCGATTCACGCAGACCGACGAACAGGTCACGGACGATGAGCAGGAACGGGATCATCGCCAGAATCCAGAAAATCCAGCGTGTGCCGAACGAGCTGGCGACTTCGCCGGGGTAGCCGAGAATGATCATGACGGCCGCAAGCAGTCCGAGCCGCGTACCTTTGGACCAGGTCTCGGCGGTGGGCAGCTTCATGACCAGCACCAGCTCGGCCATCAGCAGCGGCACCGTCAGCAGCCAGTCGACATAGCGGTAGGCGTCGTTGAAGGACGGCCCACCGGATGGCTTCACCGTGCCGTTGGAGACGATGTATGCGGCCTCCCAACTGCCGAAAATGCGGAAGTAGTGATATCCCGCGATCAGGGTGACAAGGCCGGTGATCGTAACCGCCGTTTTGTAGTTGCTCGATACTTGGCTGCGGCCCAGAAAAAAGAATATTGTTGCGGCGCCCATCGTAGCGATCGTGAATGAGAACGCATTATAGACTAGGCTGTATTGGCCGAGTGAAATGTCATCCAAAACAAAAACTCCCTATGGGTTCATTTATAGTCCACAATTGCGAGGCCATGCCATTTCACGGAGGTCCGCACTCGTTCTGAAAGGCTGCCGCAATAAAAAAGAAATTACAAGGGCGGATGCGGGAGATTACAATCCTAATCCGTGATTGACAGAAATACAAAGCCCCAACCCCCATGGCTCATGCATGAGATCGCTTTGGTAGCCCAACTCGTCTGAAGAACGCGCCAAAGGAGATACACAGGCTGCTTTCTGGACAGGCAGCAGCGAACTGTGGGTTGGGCCCCCCCAATGTTTTGCAACTCAAGGTTTCTCATGCGTTAGCCCTGACCCCATCTTCCGGCTGCCTTCGACCCGGGGGCAGTCGAGGACGCCACGTCCTACAAGGAATTCTCAAATGTCTGGAACAACACACGACATCGTCGACACCGCCGTCGCGGCCGGATCGTTCAAGACGCTTGTCGCCGCGGTGACCGCTGCGGGGCTGGGAGAGACGCTCAAGGGCGCCGGCCCATTCACCGTGTTCGCACCGTCCGACGACGCGTTCGCAAAGCTCCCAGCCGGGACCGTCGACGAACTCGTCAAGCCCGCCAGCAAGGACAAGCTGACCAAGATCCTGATGCTGCATGTGATGCCGGGCAAGGTCATGGCCGCCGACGTAACCGGTAAGACCTTGACGCCAAAGTCGGCCGGCGGCGAGGAACTTCACGTCGACGGAACGAACGGCGTCGTCGTCAATGGGGCGCATGTGACGCAGGCCGATATCGTGTGCTCCAACGGCGTGATCCATGTTATCGACACCGTGATGATGCCGAAAGGCTGAACAGGCTACCCTGACTGAGTAGCAAGTGGTTGGGAGCAGCGGCGCTGCTGCCAACCACTACCATGCCCAATGTCCGCGCCGGCGAACACGGTCGGCGCCTGACGGCCTATGGGCGAGGTGGTGCCCGCCCAGGGCTCGGCCAGGCTGCGCGCCTGGCATCTGCGTCCTGCAGCCGCTCGGCGATGTCGAGCAGTTCGCGCGTCTAGCGGGCCAGCCGGTCGAGGCGGGTAACCGCGACCACGTCCTCTTCATGCACATTGGCGAGCAGCCGGTCCAGTTCCGGCCGGTCGCGACGCGCACCGGACACCTTTTCCGCAAAGGTTCGCCGGCAGCCTGCGTCGCGCAGCGCCTAGCACTGGAGGGCGAGATCCTGGTCATCGGTGGACACGTGGGCCTAGCCAAGCAGCACGAGGTGGGGACGATCCGGCAACGTGGTGCAAAACCGTATCGGAACAGCAGACTTCTGCAACGGATTTCTGCGACACGGAAAGTGCCCGTCCCGCTTGGCTGCGCTCGGGTGGTGCAGAAGTTGGACTTTCGCATATCTGCGTATTTTGCATGGCCTTTGCTACTTTTCTGTTCCACTCAGCCGCACAGGCCAGTTCTGGCTCACCGACGACGACGACGACGACGACGACGAGGGCGGGCCGGTGGCGGTCGCGTATTACGCACCGGAGCGCATGACGGAGGGGACCTGGAACCTGTACCTGCTGCTCCAGTGTCGTCACCCGCGCCTCGAGCTCGGCGATGCGCGCCAGCGCCGCTTGCAGCTGCCCAACCAGCGGCAGCAGCGACCAGATCAGCGCGTCCATCTCTGCGTGGCTCAGTGTTCTGAGATCGATGTCAGGCGTCACGCCGGCGTTGAGTCAGTCGCCCAAGGCCACGTCAACCATCGTCACCTCAGCCGACCCAGCAGCGCTCGCCTCACCCCTAGGTAAGTAATTACGGACCAGGCCGTCGCGGCGGCGAGCTGCCTGTCGTGCGGCAGATGGACGGAACCGTTGAGATGGACTTGGCCGCCGTCGGCGCTGACCATGACGGTTTGCGGGTCGAAGAACCACGACCGGTGCAGCGCGTGCGTGATGCTGTCGCTGATGTCCGCCACATCGACGCGCGGCTTGACCGTGATCTGGTCCGATAGCCCGGTGACGCCTGGCAAGTGGCGCAGCTCCTGGACCGCAGCAATCTTCTGGTAGTGCCAGTCGACTTGGCCGGTCAGGGTGACCCATCCGTTCTCGACCTGGACCTTGACGGCATCCTTGGGGACGGAGATATCCCAGCCCATGCGATTGATCGCGGCTGCCGCGATGTCCTCGTCCGTCCGCTTCGTCTTGAACGGCAAGCGGACCTCGATCTCCTCGGCAACGGCCTTGACGTCTTTGACCCGGCGGGCTTCCGCCTCGGCCGCATGCTTCTGGGCATAGTTCTCGATATGGCCCGTCAGGGTCACGACCCCGGATGTAGCCGTCACACCGATATGGGCGGAAACGACGCTCGGCTCCCAACTCAGTTCTTCGGTGACGGCATGTTGCAGATGACTGTCGGTTGACATCTTGCCTCGCATTGCTGGAGTTCCACGCCGGGATGGACTTGAAGACGTCGCGGGCGCGGTGTCGTCGGCGCTACTTCAAAGGTGCATCGCTTCGGACAGTGCTGCTTCTCTGCCGGCTCTGTTCTACCGGGTGAGGCCTGCCCGGGCACGGACCCATTCCGCCTAGCCACTATGCGGATACGGAACCCATGTCCTGGCCATGCTTGTCCGTCAGGGCCCGTGTCAGTGCGACATGAACGAACAGCGCGCCGATTGCCGCAAGGCGTCGCGCGTGATGCCGCCCAGCACGGCGTTGGTGCACAATTTCGGGTGATGGATGTAGAGCGCCAGGCCGAAGCGCTTTCAGGAGATGGACCATGGCGACGATCCGGGTCAGGTCCTCGCACATCTCGGGCGGCGGCCCGCCGATCCTGGGTTCCGGTCTTGGTCCGCTCGGTTCAGACCAGGGCATGAGGAAAACGGCCAGTAATCTGGCGGCCGCTGGATGGGGTGCCGCGAGAGGTCTGGGCGGCAAGAAAACCCGTTCAGGTATTCACCGTGCGGGTGCCCCCTGGCCGGCATCTTTCCTGATGCAGCGATGCGTGAGGATCTGGCCCGGATCGTCGCCGTGGTCCGGCAGCGGCCGGGCGCGGCCATTCCATCCCCCTTGCGGCCATGCGTGCGGCGGCGCCGAGCGCCGGCAGCAGCGGGATCGCGGCGGCCACAGCGGCGCGGTCAACTGGGCCGGCGCTATCGTTAAGGAAGCGCACCAGCGCGCGCGGCGGGCAGCCTGCGAATAGGGCGGAGAACACGCGCGGCGCCAGGGCGGGTCGGCCCTCCAGCAAGTGCAGCAGCACACGGTCCATGTAGCGCACCAGGCCGGGCCGCGGGCGGGCGGGCTGCGGCAGGCGTCCCGCTGCCCATCCCGAGGCAAGGTCCGCCGCAACCGCGTCGCACCGCGCCTGGATGGCGTTGAACGCATAGCCGGTGCTGGGCCGCGTCGCGCCACCCGCCGTGCCCAACGGCAGCAGCCGCGTGCCGGGGCGCGGCTGGAACATGGGGTCCATCGGCAGCGCGCCCCGCTCCTCGAACCCCACGGTGAAGCGATGCACGCCATGGCGTTCCGCCATGTAGGCGCGGATGGCGGCGCGGTGGTCCGGCGGGCGCAGGCCGGCAGGGGCGAACCAGGTGTCCTCCACCAGGGCGTGCCGGGGCGAGGTCGGCAGCACGTAGGTGAAGTGCGCCGCGTCGGCCTGCGGGCAGCGGAAGTCCATCAAGGTAACGGTGCCGGGGTCGAACACCGGCGCCTCGGTCTCGATCTCCTGGCCCAGGAACGCCTGGGTCAGCCCGTGCCCGCCAATGCCCGGCGGCGGGCGGGTGTCGAACGCCAGTGCCGCGCGCACCGTCCCATCCGGCAGGCGTATCCGCACGCACCCGTTCTCCTCGGCGGCTTCAGCGGCCGTACCCAGGCGCAGGTCGATGTGCGGCGCGGCGCGAACCCGCTGCAGCGCAAGGCGGTAGAAGGCATCGGATGGGATCGAGGCATACTGCAGCCCCGGCACTCCCTGCACCACCTCGCGCCCATGCCCGGCGACCATCCAGCGGTCCCACCGGTGCGCCACCGCGTCCTCAAACGGGTGCGTCTGCAAGGCCCAGTAGGACCAGGTGCGGTCCCGCCGATACGCGGTCCGCGGCTCCACGATCAGCACCCGCAGTGCGGCGAACCTTGGGGCGGCCAGGCGCACGGCCAGGCTCAGTCCCGCGAGGCCGGCGCCCAGGATGGCAACATCGTAATCAGGACGGTTCATGCGCGCACGCCGGGCAAGCCACGCAGGGTAAGGTGCAGCATCGGGTCGTGCGGCCCCGCCGGCACGCGGCCCCAAACCTCGGCGCCCAGGCAGCCCGCCAGCAGCAGCAGCTTGCGCGGCAGCGGCACCACGCAGCGCCCCGAGTGCAGATAGCCCGGCCCCTGGCGCAGCACCCGCAGGCCGATCTCCTCATACAGCCGGGCGGCGGCGCGGATGGCCGGGCGCATGCGCGGCGGCAGGTGATGGAACCCCCGCTCCGCGCTGCGGTAGCGGCGGTCCGCCCGCGCCAGCACCTGCTGCACGGCGGTGAACACCGGGCCGGGCGCTTCCATCACCCCGGCCGGCTCCAGCCCCGGCGGCAGCCAGGTGGCAGGCAGGTACAGCCGGTCCCGCACCGCGTCCTCCGCCACGTCCCGGGCGATGTTGGTCAGTTGCATGGCGACGCCGAGGTCGATGGCGTGCGGGGCGGCGCGCGGGTCGTCCACCCCCAGCACGGCGCACATCTGTAGCCCCACCGTCCCTGCGACGCCGTATGCGTAGCGCAGCAGCGCCGCCTCATCCGCCACCCGCACCGGGCCAAGGTCGGACAGCACCGTGTCAATCAGCGCGACGGCAGCCTCCGTGCTGGCCCGCAGCGCGAAAAGCTGGGCTGCCAGCGGGTGGGACGCATCCCTCGCCAGGACCGCCTGGCGCAGGTGCAGCAGCCCGGCGTGCGCTGCGCCCTGGTCCATGCCCTCGTCGGCCATGTCATCCACCGCCCGGCAGAACGCGTACAGGTGTGCAGCAGAAGACAGCGTCGCCCGCGGCAGCAGACGACCGGCCAGGCGGAAGGTGCGGCCATGCCGGGCCAGCACAGCGATGCTCACCGGGCCACCCCTCCCGGCAAGGCCGCCCGGCCTGCCACTACTCCGCCGCGGCCATCGGAGCGCCCAGCCCGCCCCCCTGCATCTCCAGTTCCGACTTGCGGACCGAGATGACATACACCAGCAAGCCTAGCCCGACTTTGGCCACGATGTCGGCAATCGTGTAGCCGACCTGCACGGCTGTCTCTGCCCCGCCTCCCGAGAAGCCGATCATCGGGAACACGTACACGATCGGGTAGAATGCCCACGACAACACCGTCAGCCACCGTGCGGCATTCACCAGGCCGCGCACGTTCTCCGGCTGCTTGGCGATGGACTCACGCAGCCCGATGAACAGGTCACCCACGATGAGCAGGAACGGGATCATCGCTAGCACCCAGAACAGCCAGCGCGTCCCGAACGAGCTTGCGACCTCGCCGGGGTAGCCCAGGATGATCATCAGCGCCGCCAACACGCCCAGGCGGATGCCCTTCTTCCAGGTCTCGGCTGCCGGCAGCCGCATGACCAGCACCAGTTCCGCCATCAATAGCGGCACCGTCAGCAGCCAGTCCACGTAGCGGTAGGCGTCGTTGAACGTCGGCCCACCCGTTGCCTTCACCGTATTCTCGGTGACGGTGTAGGCCGCCTCCCAACTGCCGAAGATGCGGAAGTAGTGGTAGCCGGCGATCAGCGTCACCAGCCCGGTGATGGTCACTGCCGTCTTGTAGTCCCGCGTCACCTGGCTGCGGCCCAGGAAAAAGAAGATCGTCGCCGCCCCCATCATTGCGATAGTGAATGAGAAAGCGTTGTAAACCAGGCTATACTGGCCGATAGTTATATCTGTCATGTCCCCCCCAAGGGAATACGTGGCAATGGTGTTACCCAGCACGGCACCGTATTCGCATGGACCTTGCGCCGCCTCCGTAGCAGGGCGCAATGGCACAATTGCAGCACCGACGATTTATGTTTTCATGATGTTTCTTAAGGTTGCACAATGCTTGGGGCCGCCCATTTATCACGCGCGCTTCAACTGAGCGCAGTCCGGGGCGCACCGCCCTACAGGGATTTTTCCATGTCTGATGCTATGCACGATGTCGTTGACACGGCTGTCGCCGCCGGGTCGTTCAAGACGCTGGTCGCTGCCGTGACTGCGGCCGGCCTGGGCGCGACCTTGAAGGGCGCCGGCCCCTTCACTGTGTTCGCACCATCTGACGACGCCTTTGCTAAGCTGCCGGCCGGCACGGTGGAGACCTTGGTCAAGCCGGAGAGCAAGGACAAGCTGACGGCCATCCTGATGCTGCACGTGCTGCCCGGCAAGGTCATGGCGGCCGACCTGGCCGGCAAGACACTGACGCCAAAGTCGGCGGGCGGCGAGGAGCTGCATGTGGACGGCACCAAGGGCGTAACCGTGAACGGCGCCCACGTGACGAAGGCCGACATCGCGTGCTCGAACGGCGTCATCCACGTCATTGACGCGGTCCTGCTGCCGAAGGGCTGAACGAGGCGGCTTGGTGAGATCAGGGACTTCGCACCAAAAAGCCTGTCGTGCTGAGATGTTAGCCAGGCGTAAGGCAGCGCTGGATCCGGCGTAGCTGAGCAACGTTTGTTCACGCATGTCAGAGGCGTGCGTCATGGTTCCTTCCGCTTGCAAGCTCTTCACCGGGATCGACGATCCCCGGGTCGTAGGCCGGATCACCCACAGCTTGGCGGAGATCCTGTTTGCGGCGCTCTGCACCACGCTGTGCGGGTGAGGTGGTCCCGTCCTGTTGGACAATTTGGCGGCCGAGTTAAGCTTGGTTCTGGTTGTCGTCAGGCCGCCAGTCTCTCCATCCCGCCTACCCCGTATGCCTCGTCGGGCGTGCGCCCGGCCAATGTAGAGTGAGGCCGCCGGGTATTGTAGTAGCCGATCCACTTCGCGAGCCCGGCGCGCAGCTCGGAGCCGGTCTCGAATGCATGCAGGTAGATGCACTCATACTTCAGGCTGCGCCAGAGCCGCTCGATGAAGACGTTGTCCATCCAACGTCCCCGCCCGTCCATGGAGATGCGCACGTCCGCCGCCCTCAGCACATCGGTGAACTCCGACGAGGTGAATTGGCTGCCTTGGTCGGTGTTGAAGATCTCGGGCCGCCCATACCGCGCCAACGCCTCCTCCAGCGCCGCAATGCAGAACTCTGCATCCATGGTGTTCGACACCCGCCAGGACAGCACCTTCCGTGTGGCCCAATCCATCACCGCGGCCAAGTAGAGAAAGCCACGCCGCATAGGTATGTAGGTGCTATCGGTGCACCAAACCTGATTTGGCCGGTCGATGACCATGTCTCGCAGCAGATACGGCCAGATCCGGTGCTCAAGGTTCGGCACCGTCGTGCGCGGGCGCTGGTAGATCGGCACCAGCCCCATGACGGCCATCAGACGCCGGACCCGCTTGCGGCCGACCTCGTGACCATCCCGCCGGAGATGCCGGGCCATCTGGCGAGAGCCATACCAAGGCGTCTCCAGGAACTGCGCGTCGATCAGCCGCATCAGCGCCAAGTTCTCCGCCGTCTCACCCGCGGGCTGGTAGTAGAACCCCGACCGGCTGATCGACACCAGCTCGCACTGGCGCACCACGGACAGGCTGGAGTGCTCGGGCTCAATCATCTGCCGCCTCCGTTCGACGCTCATCGACCGGACGCTTTCGCCAAAAAATCCCGCTCCACCACCAGTTGCCCGATCTTGGCGTGCAGCTTCTCAACGTCCTCCTCCCGCAGGCCCTGCTTCGCTTCCGCCTTGCCAGAAAACACCGTCACCAGGCCGTCCAGCGCCTGACGCTTCCAATCACCGATCATCGTCTGATGCACGCCGTGCTTGCTCGCCAGTTGCGAAACCGTCAACTCGCCTCGCAGCGCCTCCAAGGCAACCTTCGCCTTGAACTCCGCCGAATACCGCTTCCGTTTGCCCGTCATCGGGTCCGTCCTTCTCATCAGGCGAACCAAGCTTAATCACCTGTCCGAAGAACGGGGACCACCTCAGCGTGGGCACGGTCCACCACGTGCTGCAGTCGGCCACGCGGCAGGCGGGCGTCATCAACCGGGAGCAAGACCTGCCAGGCATTCGCGTGGGCTTGCACGACGAGATCTTCCAGGGTGCCATGCC
>JAABUP010006844.1_pt1 | contig 15820 bp, 14 predicted proteins | sample 5559201 | NCBI WGS metagenome assembly JAABUP01 (sample SAMN10711887, study PRJNA513373) | rock metagenome | isolation source: Antarctica rocks | place: Antarctica
GGGGTAGGTAGGAAAGCTATACTAAGTCGGTAGCGTTGTTATATTTGCAGACGAAAGTAGGATGCGCGAGGGGGGCGTCAGAAAAGCGTCGTAAATGCACTAGATAGCCGGCCGGCATCATTTAGAAAATAAAGATATAGATATAGAGCCATCATAGTGGTATTGTAACTGGAATCGGAGATCTACTGTGGTAAGAAAGGTTATGGGTAGGGCTGGATACGAAGGTGTATGAGATTGTTAAAAAGGATTACGAGGTCGTTAAACGAAGGGAAGAAAAAAAAAGAAATGACCATTGAGTAGGGTTATTGTATTGGGAGAGGCTGTGGGATGGCGTCAGGAAGGTATCGTAAAAGCAATAGAAAGCCGGCAGCGCTTTAGAGAACAAAGGTATAGATATACTGTAGAACCTCACCGCAGTATCATAACAAGAATTTAACCTGGAATACATTATTTTAAAAGGAATTTTATAATGCCTAAATATGCCTTGTGGGTATCTCTAATCTCATGATCTCATCAGGTCATTTCAGTCCCTGCGTCTTCTCCGCACGCTCTCCTCGTCCCTTGCCTAGACAGAATCATAGGTTTGAGGGAGCATACGTCCGGCACCTCCAAGTCTCCATCGCAAATGTTCATCTTCGCGCGATGCAGTCGGTAGCCGAGAAGACTTCAGCAGTAGGGCGGGCTCAGCGGTTGTCTGCCGGTCATGTGGTCAGGCAATACCGGTTGAGGGTCTTTCAAAGAACTGAGAGGGAGTTTTCGGATGCCGGATGCTGTAATCCATTGATAGTGTACCAGCTGTGGCGACCAGGGAGAGTGCATAGGTCGAGACTGACATCTATGCAAGCGGCATAAGTTCCGTAGTTGTGCGACGCTGTTCAATACAAGCCGGATTAGAAGCATGCGGCGCACGTAAATCAACAATTCAGCCTTTGCCGCGATTCGGACTCCACCTCTTCAATGTCAACTCTCGCACTTTGTACTGCTTGAGCAAACTCCCGATATCCACCTTTACCTCTTCCGTTCCGTTCTCTTTCCCGCCCACAGAGTTTGGCCCAATTGCCTCAGGCGGCGGCACCTCAACATAAACCAACACCAAACTCTTTCGCACCTGCGTCTGCACCCGATTCACGCAATGCACCCACCACCAGCTCTTCCTCTCTTTCTTCCTCGTCTTCTCCAACTCGCTTTTTGATCTCCAATATTCATGCTCATAACTTGGCAATATGACAACCGCAAACTGGGCGTGCGTGAATACTGGACCCCGAAGGTAGAGCAAGTAGTCGACGGCGAATTTGATTCCAGGGCGAACGACCCATCCTAAGGAGCGGAAATGATTGTAGACGACGTAGGAGAGGAGGAAAGGGTCGTCGGGTTGGAGGTCTTGAGGGGGAATTGGAGGGAAGTAGGAGTTTTGGCGGGAGAGAGTGAAAAGAGAAGAGACAGAGAGCGAATTGAAAGTAGCTGGCTCAATGATAGAGAGGACACCAAGGCCGTAAGAGAGAAAGACTGCTTCTTCGAGGGTTAATTGGAGGTGCTCCTGATTTTTGATTAAGGTCGGTTCGGCTGGCGTTGGTTCCTTGTTTTGCTGTGGCTTTTTTAGCTCTGCCTCCGCTTTGGCCGAAATTTGGACATTAAGACTACCAGGAGCGACGTTTTCCTTATTTGACTCGGCATCGCCGTGAAGGTCTATGATCTCTGCCCGATTTGATGAAGCTAGAAGCTCGAGAGGTGGTCCTAGATTACCATATCCTAGTTCCTTCGCGGGTCCAGCCCCTGCCTCGTAAGGCATATCACACTTCCTCTCCTCCGCCAACATCTCGTCGATAGCCTCCCTCTCTTTCCTCGCTCTCTCCTTCTTGAACTCCCTTCTCTCTTCCCTCCTCCTTCTTGTTACCTCTTCACTAGTCTCTTCAGCAATAATACCACGCCGTCTCTTCTCTCGGTCCAGCCAGCTTGGCTCACTTCGACTCAAACTACCCTTACCGAAGAATCCTTTCTCCCATAGCACACGTATAGCGAGTTTATCCGTGACATGGACAGAGCGAGTTTCGAGAGAATAGTAGCCTTGGTAGAGTATACTAGGGTGAGATGACGGCGGGCCTACAAATTGACGGATGTAGGTGAAAGCGATTTGGAGGATGGAGAATGGGTTATGGGGTATCAGCGGTGGAAGCGGGTAGACGTCAACTGGTAATGGTAGGGCGTGAAGCTTGTTATAATTAGGCCGAGGAGGTCTAGGAACTTGAAATTTCTGTTGTTGTTCTCCTGATTTCGGGGAGCTTGTACCGTTTACTTTGGCAGCGGAGGCCATGACTCAAGCCTCTGGTCAGGTTGGGCAGTCTCGCTCGACCGTCTGCACGCTTTAAGGGACTTAGCATATATTCCACAAAGACGATTGTTATCAATTGAATGGCGGTGCTTTTGCTCAGATACCGTTGTAGTCTTCTCAAAGAGAAAAATGCGCCAACAAAGAAGCGCAACATAAAGTCAGAGTCATGCTTCTAGGCTGCTCTATGGTGTCATCGCCGCAGGGAGTGAAGGAGAATACATAACAGACGAGCAACTTACACCGCGTCCGTATCAATAGTGCCCTTACCTTCGTGGAAGCACATCTTCAAGTGAGTTAACTCGTTATTATTGTGTGTTGAAGTACATAGGAAAAACCTTAGGCGAAAAAAACTCGCCTAAATTTTTTGATTTTCCGCTCCACCCTCCACGTCAACCTCGACCTGAACCCACCGACGCATCTAGCTAGTTGAGTAACCGCCAATACAACGTACCTTCCCCCTTCCCCAACTTTATGATTACTCGCTAACACCTCGTAGCATGCATCTCATGTACACCCTCTCCCCCACCGGCCAGCGCCTCTACACCCTCAAAAAAGTACAAGCCGGCGAAGTCACAAAGTCGGCGCATCCAGCACGGTTTTCTCCAGATGATAAGTACTCACGGTATGTCTGGTCTATTGCTTCTGATATAGTTTTTTGGCAGGACAGAGGAGGGCTGATTGCAGGATTGGGGGTAATAGGCATAGGGTTACTTTGAAGAAGAGATATGGATTGCTTATGACGCAGATAAGTGAGTAATCTTTGATCTGTGGACGTAGCGCAGTGATGCTGATGGTTGAGGGTAGAGAATGAGAAGGTACTGGGTCAATAGGATTTATCGAGTGGGAAAGGCATAACGGCGTTATGGGGGAGGTGCGTTCGGGAGGGAATCCGGGAGTTACATTTTCGATACTTGTTGCTATCTTAGAGAGTGGCATCGGTTGTTTAAGTCCACTACTTTTAGAAGCACACAACATGGCACGCCCGTACTTCCTAAAAGTATGTAATCTCGGGTTCTTATGGTTCGAACCGTATTCTCCTTTGGTATTCTGTATTGCCATCGAGGTTCTTCGACCAGCTCGTCAAGAAGTCAGAACAATGGACTTTACTTAATATATCAAGCATAAGATCTGCTAATAGAAGCAAGACTTTTGACCCTATGTCTGACACGTAAAGCTAACTTGCTCCAGCATAGCCATGCGTCGCCCGCTAAATAAACAAAGTCGGGAATCGAACGACAAGCATCTTGGCCTAAACACTCCGAACATGCCAGGTGATTTAATGTTGCAACTTCTGCAAAACCCAATGTACACCATTGAAGTAACCCCACAGCCCCAATTTCAGGCAATGAAAAGCCCAGCTCCAAAACTTGCTAAATAAGTCAGTATTATGCAATTATCCGTGCGGTCATAGTTTGACTGCGAACAGGGTACTCTTAATGCTGGTATTCGGCCTTGATTGTCCATCTCTTATCTGCTTCTTTTGAACCCACTCGCTCCGCGACCAGGCTGAGAGTGTCCTTGATAGTGTCTTTCGACTGTTTGGGGAACCTGCGAGAAGATTAGAAACTTATGAAAACCATATTCACAGGGTTTGAGAGCGACCTACTGCTTCTTCAAGACCTCAACCAAACCGGCTTTAGTAAGGTCGTTTCCCTGCACTGCAAGTTTGAAATCATTCATGACTTCAGGGGGGATAAAGCGCTTTGGCGGTTTGTGGGGCTTAACAGCTGCTGAGCTGTCTTTGCCAGGGTTATGGGCCTTTAGACTGTTCACGGATAGGGCAGAATTAGGAATTAACATATTGGTACGGCTGATAGCATTGAGCGGTACTCGCGGAGGGTCCATTGAAGTATGTTGTGACTGTGGGTGGGAAGTGTTGAGAGAGTTGGCCGTAATCGTGGAACGCCAATATGCCGTTGAATATGGATCAATAGGCAGTTGTGGACGATCTATATAACTTAGCATTGGGATGCTTTGGACAACGTGGTACTTACCAAGTATGACTTCTAGCTTGTAAGTTCGCATATTCACTGGATTCTTTTCGGATGCCCTAACCATGTCATTTACTTCATAATCGTCCTCCCAGCATAGCCCAGTACAAGAGGGTTTCAGATCGCCCATGATAGGACGACGTTTCTGATTCAGTGTCCGAAATCCGTCGCCGCCTTCCTCGTCGTCGAGGAATCCCTCCATTTCATCGTCTTCCTCCTCTTCGTTGATTTCTTCTTCGCCCTCAGAATCTAGATCTTCTCCCTCGCCCGGCTCTTCCCATTCGGCTTCCGAATCATAGTCGTAATCAGTCTGAGGGGCGCGGGAGAATGGGTTCCTGCAAAGCTTCCTATCCTTGTGACCACCTGGCAGCTTGGTGTAAGTACCAATGTACGGAGGTCTTACATCCTCCGCAAACCGCAAGTATTTTATAGCTATCGACTTTAGCCTTTCCGCTGGTTTAACGACTCTATTTGCGTTGGAATTTGTGAGATCTATCGGATGCAGTGCGCTGCCGTTCATAGATGCTATGATATCCTTGACTGTATAGCGCGGCCTTCGGTGTCCTTTGCATTGGTGTGAAGATAGGTGAAGAAGATCGTACGGATCGAAAATATTGCCTTCGGTGCTCAATGTTTGACCAGCTGAAATAAGTGACTCATCAAGTTTGCTTTGAGCATACTTGACGCCTTGATCATCGCGCGAGAACCGATTGTAGGGAGCAAGAGCTGTGTTCGGTTGTATAAAAAAGGGCAGAAACTGTCTCTCATACTCTGGCAATTGAGGTTTTTGAGGTGTTGCAGACGTCGATCTACACATGGACGTTGCTTCGAGGACGTCTGCAGATGTGATTGAGCTACGCCGACTGCTCAGAGGGGTGTTACATTCGGGTTTGGGAGACCCGGTCGATCTACCGATTGGAATGGCTGGTTGTACGAAAAAGGAGTTCAACCGCAGTTGAGACTTTAACGATGTAAGTACGAAACGGCCCCATAGTCTGAGTTTCAAGGAGTGCTTGCCTTGGCCTTCTTTTCCTTTTCCTCTTCCTTGAGCCGCTTCTCCTCATCTTTCCGTTTCTTCTCGTCCTCCTTGAGTTTCCTCTCCTCCTCCTTCAACCTAGATTGTTCTTCCTTGACCCTTCGTCTATCTTCCTTCTCAGCGTCTCTGATTCGCTTTTCCTCCTCCTTCTTTTCTTTCTCCTCCGTCCTTTGACGGTCCCTGGCCTCCTTTTCCAATCTCTTTACGTCTTTCTCAGCAGCACTTAGCTTTGTCCTTTTATTTGTGGTCGATACCGGAGCATTATTCAGGGTAGGCAGCGTGCATAGACTTCCGGCCATGGTGCTCGTATCCTTGAGCAGTAGAAATCCGGGCCGATCATGCTCCGCCGCTGATGGCGGAAGAGCGAGTGTCCCTAAGGAATCAGAGGTTCTTTCCACAGGAGACTGCCCTCCTACTGTAGTAGCATCTTGATGAACTTGCACAGTATTCTCCAATCCAGCTTCGTCATAGCTTCGTTTGAGAGACAGAGACACTGGAGAAGCCATGATGGCGGCAACGGTGCTCATCGATACCTGCGACCTCCTACAACTTCTGTCAATCAAGCATATAAAGTGAGGTATTTATAAACATAGTACACGAATAACTGTTGGATGAGTTCAACATTGGCTCACATTCCACACGAACTTTTAGACGACGCGTTCAGGCCCTCAGACGTGCGCGGCTAAGCCCCTTCTAGTTAGCTCAATGCACTTCCGTAGTAAGCAAAGCGCTAACCCGGTAGGGGCTTAGCCCCACACGTCTGAGGTTCTGAGGCAAGGTAGCACGGGTAGGTACTCTGTACTTCCATTTAAGTCAAGTGGAAGATAGAAATATATTCAAGATCTTAAACTATTAATATTATCTGGTACGGTGGGCCAATCGGCCATATGGCTACATGGCAGGTGTGAGAACTTGATCTCATCATCGACCTGATAACTTACTGACCATGGTCAACCCGTTCTGGTTTTGTCCTCGAGTGTCGCTGTCAATGCATCTGCTCGACTTTCGGCTCCGAATCTTGCCAAGCAAACTTTCTCCTCGTTGTTGCTGCGATATAGGCTTCTGCCCTTCGTCGTATTTATTGTGTTATAGGGCCAACGGATATCTACGGCTGTTGCTGCATGAGCTCTTCCACCTTCAGCCTTCTCCTTCGATGGTAGTAAGCCTCTGGAACGTTAGTTGCAAGACAAAGGATTCGAAGGATCGTTGCTCCGGCTTCAAGGAGGGCATCGAAACCTTGATGTTCCCACGTTATTTCCTAAAGGACATGAATACATTCGGAAACCTTTCACTCACGATAGATTGAACAGACGAAATGACCCTGGTAGTGCTAGGTAGATGTCTAGACAAAATAGATATAGCCTTCGGCCAGTGAGCTGAGAGCCAAGACAACGTACGTACAACAAAGGACTAGCCAATGTAATCACGACTGATAGATAAGTAAAGATCTGGACACTCCGTACTCACAGCCGGAATGCAGATCCTCATATTATTATTAGAACTGAATCTTTGTGCCACCGTGGTCAAAATCGCTGAAACTTGAGGGCGACCGTTCCGAAGTGAGTCGTTGTTCTCTGAATACACAACAACGATTGCGAAGTCTCGGTCAACAGTTTCATACTTTGACAGATTTGCCGTCTACTGTGTTGTTTTACTACAAGCTCACACTCTTCTCTCTTTTATTGCTCAAGAAGAGAAGGAACATAGCGAGGCCTCTGCGCCTTTACCATCAAGACTGGTTAAGCGGAATTATACCAAAATTGGCCCATCGCCATAATCCATGAACTGACCTCTGCGATGGAGCTCCCTGGAAGTTCCCCTTCCCAGTCAGCTACGGACGTAGCTCAGGTCCAGAGCCCATCCCGCCGTGCCATAATAAATAACGGTTACAAAACAAAAAACGTTGCCGAAGTGTGGAGAGGAATACAAACGGCCTTCTCAAATGGACATCACGAAGACCACGAGCTCCTCTGGTGGTGTCTATGCAGAGCCGTCTACCACGGTCAATCTGACGTGGTACGATACCTGCTCGAGCATGAAAGCGTTCAAGTGGACTCACTTTACCCTCTTAGAGTAGCAGCTTCTCCATCGACTCAACTGTTCCAGGTCCTCGTCCATCATGGCTGGAATATCAACCAGAGCGATCCCGACCACGGCTTCTCGGGCGCCCAGTATCTCCTGCAACTGGTCTGCGCCGACGAATCTCTCGTGCGTTGGTGTCTCGACCACGGTGCCTCGGTGGAAGACCCCGGGCACACCGACTCATATCACTGCCCACCGCTGCTCGAAATCGCTGCCGATGTGCGCACAGTCGCCATCTTCACCCCGCTTCAATCCCAAGGCGCTCAACTGAGTCCGTGTAACTTGCATCGCGCCGTCGGGAGCGCGGCTGCATACAGTAGCGACACGGAACGCCTGTCCGTTCGGTTGGCGATGGTGAAATACCTCGTGGACGAGCTTGGGCTTGACATTAACGCTCTAGATACCGAGACCCAAGATTTCAACCACTGGGAGACCTTGCTGTGCTATGCAGCCCGGATCGCGCACGGTGGTGAAGAGGTGGTGCGCTTCTTGCTCGGACGAGGTGCTGACCCATATGTCAAAGACTGTTGGGGGGTTCATGACGCCTTCAGCCTTGCAGAAACTGTCAAAGAATTCCGAAGTCTTCGAGCTGCTACGTGAGTGGTGGGCGCAGACTCAACAAAGACAACGGACTGTCGCTTTTGGAGGGCAGTAGTTAGTCGTATACTTCCTTCAATTGCATATACACATCCTCTTCGCTACATGTACTCGAGTGCACCCCCCCAGCACATGTAGCCCTAATCGTGCTTAAGCTTAACACCAGTGTTAAACGAAACTGAATACACGAATTCTATTGCGCTCTCGCTTCAGCACTGCGCATAACCAAATCATCCAAAAATGATGTCTTCTTAAAAAGCTCTGACTATGAATGCTAATACCTAATTGGTTGGCTAGCTCTAGGACTCTTCACACTAAAGAATCTGCCTCCAGCACTACAAGACAAAGGATCCGAGATTCCGAGCACACATCGACACTCAATCTGAACAACAATCTAGGAGTTCTGTACATGAAAAGACCTGAATGTTTAAGCACACATTGGCGTTTGACAACGTCAACAGTTTTGAATTTAATCAAGATGAGAGAGAGCATTCAAGTTCCAACGACATATAAAAAGACACTTTGTCTTTGATATCCTCACATCACGAGTATCACAAGAAAAAGGGCTGTAAGAGTTTTACAATTTTGACCGAACGGGCATCGGCCTCGAATCCTACTTTGGAGGGAATCTCCTCTTTTCTTTTGCTTTGGCTCCAGGTGGTCATGACGCCCGCCCATATGATTGCGAGATCACTAAAGTATGGCTCTAGAACGTCTGTATTTTCTGGAATATACATTTGATTTGAAAAACCGCAACACTTGGTAAGAGTGGTTCTAAGCTACCAGTCTATTCTCTCAGACCACAAAGTCATCGACACAGCTTTCGTGATTCTTTATTCAGTACTTTTCGCAGTCTTGGGCATTTAGTCTTCGTGCGCAGAGACACGGCTTTATCCCCACGCCTTTGGCTCGTCAATGTGCACAAGGTTCACGATCGCAGCCTATCTTCCACCAAGTAGCCCATCAAGTGGCGGTTCAATGGTAGAATGGAGTGGTGTCGGTAGACACATGAATGCTATCGGACCGTATTTTGCGGTCAGAGGCCTGTGAAGGTTTTCTCAGCCGCTCAAGATTCATGCGCGGCTGCGCAATATGGTGGACATAGAGTGGACTAACGGCCTAGTCATAACATCAGCCCCTCGGCCCTAGGTATCAACCTAGATTTATAACTAACTTGCTTGACACCCTATGATTGATGAGGATTACCATTGAATGACATCAGTTATTCGTCCCATGGCTTTCGATGGGTTGCGTTGTTGACTGTACTCTACGATACCTCGACATCCTTCAAGATCGAAACGGACGCTGACATCACTTATGCGTGCCCATTCAGGGACATCCTTACAGCTCCGAACCTCACCAAGTCCGGCTTCTTCTATCTCCATCAATCTCTGCGCGACTCTGGCTGTCAAGATGCTATTCCAAATGCCCTCTTGGCGTTGTACAGCGTAAAGCAGAGATATCGCTTTCCGACGTATGATTGGATCGCGACATCTATGAGCAACGGAGTAGAGCGGTGCTATGAAATTCATATCGAGCGAGAAGCATGGCGCATGTCCCGATGAGGCTCCGGTAGTGCTAACTGAGGCCTCATGAATCGTTGCTGCCAATGACACCATCTCTTCATGCTCAGCGCTGTATTTATCCCAGTCGGTTTGCTCTGTTGAGAAGGCCGTCAGATTTCTATCAAAATGTATCGCAGCAAAACGGCGACTAAGGCTGAGCACAGCCGCTCCCTTAAGGTCCCTTGAGTTGAGGTTCGAAGCTGATTGTTTTAGAAAGGCATGAAACGCAGCCGACCAACTTTCGAATTTTTCGTTGAATTTTCTTGTCGTCGCCAACCGGCTTTCCGTGGTCATCTCGGCTTCTTGAGCTCTGAGGCAGCCGTTCCATTGAAAATCCAAAGAATTTCTTGCTTCTTCTAAGCTGGAGAATGATTTCGGTATATCTGGGCAAAAACCTAGTTCTTGATTTTTACATCCGGGATAAAGACGCATTGGAAGACTGTCGAACATCTATCAATACGTCAATACTCATACCTTTCAAAAGGTCTACTCCAGTGGTGCGCAGGACCGACACAGACGGAAGTCTTCTTACCTGCGTTACTTGAATATCTAGTCTACAGAAAAGAGCCTCCAGACATCCTAGTGGAACGTAAGGAGTAGATGAGCTTGTCACGACATCACGGTGAGGTTGCTGGTGCTCTTTAGGTGATTGAATTTCTGATAGTATCTTGATCCCGCTTCGGATATGGGAAAGAGCCGAGCCATGATGTCCTCGAAGAGTCTGTTCCGTCGAATTAGCTTAGAACAGGAATTTTGGAGTTGCTCGAGACTCGATTGGGAGGGAGAGGGGCTTACTTCGAAGCATGCAAAAAGCAAACAGGATATCAGACAAACATCTGCAGCCTGCTTACCTTGAGTTCTAATTGGCTTGATCAAGTGGTTTATGGCTTGGTTATAGTGCCGTAAAGCGAATTCGCCGTCAAAAGTTTCGTCATTGCGACTCAATACCGACCCGTCCACCTCGAAACGCTCATGAGTAGAAGCTAGAGCGATCACAGCATGCCGCACGGCAGGCTCACATAGCGTTGTTTGGAGCAGCAAACGACACCAAAAATTAGAGTCGAAGAAACCTGCGAGCTGGGGTGCAGTTCGGCTGCAGAAAAAATGAAAGTACCGACGTTCCTTCTCATCTCCTAGAATTTCAATGGAGGGGTTACAGGCTAGCCGAATTTCGGAGCTGCTCGAAGCTGAAGTCGTCAAGACGCTGTTGTCTACAGCTCTCTCGACCGGGAGGTAGCCATCACATTTACGGCCAGTACTAACGCATCTAAGGCAGTCTGGCTTGGTTTCGTCGCATTTGACTCGACGTACTGATGGTTTGCATCTATGTAAGCGTTTGACTTGTATTGTAAGAGAAAAACTCCTTACTCCTAGACACACCTTTGTTAGCAGTCTTGGCCTAATAGAAGAGTCTGCTCTGAAAGGAAAAAGAAGATAGGTTACGGGTGAACATCAACTTGTGACACAGTACAAAGAAGGTCTATAACCCAATTGGTGGGGGCATAACGATTGAGGTAGACGTACTTGCAGGTAACACAACCAGTCCTGACTTTGGGCCTGCCAGCTCTTGAGCGCTTCATGGTGAGTGAATGGGCACCTCGTGCCGATAATGTCAACAAATATCAGATTGCCAACGATGGGTACTTGAGACAACTGCCTCACCGATACTCTAGACCTCCCATTTCACCGTTCAGCCCTCGGTTGCTGTACATGGGAATACGATCAAGCCAATGCGGCAACTTTGGCAGGGTTGAAACATGTTGCTGTGCGTACTCTTACTCACTCCCAAAGGAAGAGAGAGCGGTGTAGGCAAAAGTGGGAGCCTGAAGATAAGATGAGGCTGAGTGGCTGATTACTGTATGGAAAATGGCAACCGGATGGGAGAACCGCTGACTAATGACCAAAAAATACGACGCAGCCAATCAAATTAAACGAGAACGGTTAATATAATGATTCGCACCAGGCACAGCCTGATAGCTGTCGACGTAAGTCTTTGGCGCAGTACCCAATCAGTGATCGAAGGTACCTTGAAGACCGCGTCGTCCATGGCGTCCGCTTGATGGCTACTACTGCTCTTCATCTGCTTACTCTACCACGAAGCAACAGACCGACCCGCAGGATGAGGCAAAGCCATTCCATTTCCCCAGTGAGATTTGAAACAATACCTTAGAACACCTGCTTCTCAAGGCGCCCTGCTGGCTTATTCCTCCATCTGCCACACACTTTCAATCTTATTGGTCTACTCGTATCGTAATGCGTCTCTATGGGCAATGCAGTCCACTGTGCCTGCCGTCCCGCTCCAACAAGCTTTTCTTGTGGTCTGACCTGCTCTCGTATCTGTTGCTTCAATTTCCATCCCCATTTAAATACCCATTGCAACCCCGTCTTTAATCTTCACTTCAAGCTCATACTGACAGTCTCCACTTACTGTTCCGTTTTCCAACTCGCCATAATACCTTTATTTATCGGATTTTGATAAGCAGACGATACATATCATCATACTTCGAATCCTATCTTTCTTACAGCTAGGGCTCACTTAATCTTGCTTGGCATAGAGCGCTGTTTGAAAACTTTGTAAAGGTTTGGGCGTGCCGTTGATTTATTCAGCCTTATTTGCCGGCCCATCCAAAAAATCATGGGGTGCCCAGGTTCGTTCAGCCTCTCCTGGTGAACCGTATCCATTTTTGATTATTATCCCCAGATATCAATGACCCGAATGCGTCATGGAACTTCTGTCCCAACCGCGGCGCCGCCATATTCTTTGCAATTCTCTTTGCAACTACGACTGGCGTGCACATTGCACAAGCCATCATCCACCGCAAGGCATACTGTTGGGTCATTACGATGGGAGCTCTATGGCAAACTGCCAACTACATCTTCCGCATTTTGAGCATTCAACACCCTAAAACCCAAGGATATTACATCGCTTGGTTTATTCTGATCTTGGTACACAAGTCTACTGCCAACCGCCCGAATCGGTCTTGACAAACAGCTAACGAATCCCAGCTTGCACCGTTGTGGACCAATGCTTTCGTCTACATGGTGATGGGTCGAATGGTCTGGAATTTCTCCCCAAAACCTCAGATCTGGGGCATCAAAGCATGGAGAACCAGTCTCTATTTTGTCTTGCTTGACATTACGTATGCCTCTTCGCAGACGTGGCCCTGACCTGAGTCACTGACATTGGGTAGAGCATTTATCATCCAAGCCGCTGGTGCTGCTAGTGCCTCTGGAACGAATACCTCCGCAAAGACTAAAAAGACGGGTTTGCAGCAACCACTTCTCCGTGTCTAAATCGTACTAACTAATTTCTTCTAGCGCTTGACATATACATGGCTGGAGTTGGATTTCAGCAATTATTTGTGCTTGTATTCATTGTTCTGGCCATTACGTTTCAGCGAAAACTGGCCAGAGAAGGCGCGGCATATAGAAAACCTGGGGTACTGCGCCTCTTGTACGTGCTGTACGCGGTCTTAGGTCTCATCACGGTAAGAGTCTCTCATGATCGTTTTTATGAGTTATACGACGCTGATCTGCTTTTTGCTCATAGATGCGTATCATCTTTCGACTGGTCGAATATTCAAGCGGCTTCAATAGCAGTATCCCCAACCACGAAGCCTACCAGTATTGTCTCGACTCGCTACCGATGTTTGTTGCTCTTGTCCTTCTCAACATTTCCCACCCTGGCAGGATTATGCCTGGCAAAGAGAGCGATCTACCCAGCAGGAAAGAAAGGAAGCAGCTGAACTACGCCAAGTCATCCGAAGGGGGTGATTCGGAATTTTTGTCACCAGGACAAAAGTTGTCTCAGCCATATCAATTGAGCCACTCGAACGATGCCGAATACCCTGAGCGAACCGTCTTCGCTGCCAAATCTGATTCGGGGGCAATTCCAACACATGGCTACGTTAGTTGAACGAAGAACGCCTGGATGAAAAGAAGACTCAAGTTGCCCAGCTCAAGCTCGTCGGTGTCTAGACTTGGATTTGTTTTGTGGATGTTTAGTTCAAGTAAATCGTGGGTAATTTGAGCGAGAGTGCAATACCTAGCCTGTGTCTTGTTGTTCACCTTGGTCGGTTTCATTCTGTGTGACGAAACATAAAGTAGCTTTAGGCTGTTAATGATTCTTGGTTGGGTTCAGCTATAATTACTACTTGAACGGACGAAACAGTCGTTTAACCCTAACCCTGGTCATGAAGGGCTGCTCGTACCTTAATAAGGAGTGGAGACCTCTGATCGATAGTGTCTGTGAACAATACGCATACGGAGTACCACAACCTTTGTCCCTTGTTGTGTTTGTCAGCAATGACTAAGGACCGATTTATCCATACACCAAATTTCGCAGACTTTACATACAGTTGGACCAGGCTGGCGACCTACAAAGCTTCCCTTTGCTGCATCATGGAGTCTTCCATTAGCCCGCAGCTCACTCAGGCCGACATGATTGTCCTAAGAAACTTATTTCAGGACATCAATGGAGATGAGACCAAACCGAATGCCTCGGGCTTCGACGACCAAACCTCAATAGATCTCTTGGCTTGTCTCAGCGATGAGACCAGCGACAAGTTCCAGCCTACAATCTTTACAGGGTGGGATGAGAAAGACCTATTAGGTATACCCGACGCTTTTCACAAAAATCTACTCCAACCGTACGTGAAATGGGCTCAACATGTGGTTCGCAGGCCGACCGACGTCGTCTTCCTCACCCACACACTATTATATCTCTCAACATCCGTTCCCAGCGCCATCTACCTATACTACAGATTCACTTGGGCCCATGGGATATGCCATTGGCTGATGCAAGCATGTTATGCCGGAGCGTTTACACTTATGCTACATAACCATATCCACAACAATGGCGTGCTGTCAAAGGACTATGCCTGGTTCGATAGATGTTTCCCTTACGTGCTAGAGCCATTGATGGGCCATACGTGGGATTCATACTACTACCACCACGTCAAACACCACCATACCGAGAGCAATGGCCCGGACGATCTGTCTTCGACAATCCGATACCAGCGCGACGAGCTCAAAGACCTGCTCCAATACATCGGTCGATTTCTTATACTAGTCTGGATCGACCTGCCCCTCTATTTCCTGCGCAAAGGAAAGCGCGCCCTAGCATTCAAATCCTTCGTCTCCGAACTCTCCTCCTACGCCTTCATCTACATCGCCGCTACGCACAACTTCCGCGCCTCGCTCTTCGTTCTCATGCTCCCACTCCTGCAAATGCGCATAGCAATGATGGTAGGCAATTGGGGCCAGCACGCCTTTGTCGACGATATCGAACCAACCTCTGACCTCCGCTCCAGCATCACCCTTATTGATGTCCCGGTAAGTCACTCCCCTCCCTCGCCTCCACACATGTCAAACATCTAACACCCACACCAGAGCAACCGTTACTGCTTCAACGACGGCTACCATACTGCCCACCACCTTAACCCCCGCCGCCATTGGCGCGACCACCCCCTCCACTTCCTCCAGCAGAAACAGCTCTACAGCTCCAACCGTGCCCTCGTCTTCCACAATATCGACTACCTTATGATCACGTACCGACTTGTGAGAAAAGACTATGAGCATTTGGCGAAGTGCCTGGTGCCGATTGGGGAGCAGAGAGGGATGAGCCGGAAGGAGGTGGTGGAGATGTTGAGGAGGAAGACGAGGAGGTTTAGTGAGGAGGAGATTGGGAGGAAGTTTGGGAGGGAATGAGTGTATGCCGTGCGGTAGGTGGAGGGAGAGTTACTACTCGATGCATAGCTTGCGAGGGTTGTTGTTTACCGATTCTGGGGGAACGACCGTTTATCCTCCTTACAAGTTACAATAGAACGTGTTTGTATAGATTACCAACATAGATCCCTGCTTAGTCCAGAAAAAAGATTGTTATGGTAGGGATATCATAACATCGAGGCCTCACCGCCTTTATAGAAGAGTGCATCTATAGAGTACATATACCTCGAGGCCAGGCACATGCATAGAATCGAGAAGTGTTGTAAGGTACGGTATCGTATTGTCTTTTAGTCTCTCTATCAAAAAGCATGCATAATCCCGTTATCCAATCGTATGCCATCCATCACCACTGCAGTTACCATGCTCCCCCCCCTCCCCATCTCTTTTCTATGCAATCAAGCTCTCTCCAAAACCAACATCTCATATCCATTCCATCCACCCACCCACCCCTCCATCAAACTACCGAAAACATCAGATTGTCAAAGTGTCACAA
>JAABUP010006845.1_pt1 | contig 15815 bp, 24 predicted proteins | sample 5559201 | NCBI WGS metagenome assembly JAABUP01 (sample SAMN10711887, study PRJNA513373) | rock metagenome | isolation source: Antarctica rocks | place: Antarctica
GGAGCAGGCGAACGAAACAATCAAGCAAAGTTTCCACAAAAAGTGAGTGAGAGGCAGGAGCAGTACCTGTTGTCACCCTCTGCAGTCATGCCAGCATGGGAGAAGCCAAGGATGGCTCCAAAGCGGTTGCAGCTCAGGTATCCCTGACCCCCGCATCGCTCCCTGCATGTTGTGGCTGTCTCCTACAACAACACCTGGGTGCTGAAAACAATGCATACTGCAAAGACATCAAGCTCTGATCAGTCTATACCAAGCTTCAGACATCCCATACGCCCGTACCACTGCATACCATTTATATCATGACTTTTGCTTGTATCACCAAGCTAGTACCACATATTTCACTGACTAAGCAACCTGAGCCTTTGACACAGTTAAGAAATTCGACTGACATGCACCTACATGCATGTGCATTTAGTGAGCCGAAACAGAGTCTGCTCATGCGCACATTAATGCACTGCCTCATAAGCATCTGAGAAACATGACACACAGAGGATAGGGACGGACCTGGCAGTTCCAGGCGCAGAGGGGCTTGATGGCACAGCACAGCATGATGACCTCTTTGAAGATCTCTGGGTCTGGCACTATGCCATCAAACCCACTCACTGCAGCCCACCTGCATGCACAGTCACTCACTCAATCACTGATTCATCCAACCATTCACGCAACTATCCGTTGATTCCATGAACCACCTGTATTCCCTACAGTCAAGAGTGTTGATTACACAGTGCACAGTCATATTCATGTGGTGCTCACGTGTACTACTGGCAATGCCCATGACCAATCAAATGGCAGCAGCAAGGCAGCTTGTGGCAGGTGCTGCTGGCTACAGACATTAAGCTCCACCAGGTAGGTTGCAGTGTCAGCATTAGCAAGGGTGTGTTTACACAAGACTCTGAGCATTGGACCGGCACCATCATCATAACATGCCTTTTGAGTAGGACCACAGGGCCCGTCTAGACACATACAGACAAAGGATCAGCTGTCTCCCAGCAATGCGTATTTCCACAATCCTGTCCCACCATGTGTGGCTGATGCCTCATGTCAATAGCACTGAGCAAAACATGTCTGGAGGTCACAGCATAATGAATGCAGTGGCGCATGCCTTTCCTGACAGGGTGCATGAACCGCCACCCCTTTGGCCATCAACCACACAGACAGAATACAAACAACATTGCAGCAGACTAGCAGTGCAACCCATGAAGCAGGGTGGCAGAAAGTGTACCGGTCTTTGACGTAGCTGAGGCCCAGGTTGAGGCAGATGGTCTGAGCCAGCAGCGGCAGCAGCGCTCTTTGCTGCAGCTGGTAGTCCAGGATGGCTGTGTCACTCTTACCCCTGCATGTGCACATAACATTTCTTCATTGATGTAAGGCGCAGGCGGACCACGCATGAGCTGTATGCATCAGGTTGAAACACAGTGAGACCTCAAGGATGGCCGTCCACAATGCATTGAGGCTGCCAATGAGTATGAATGCTGGAAGTGATTCTGGCAAATTTGGTCTGTTTTGTGCAAGCTGTGTTTGCAGTGACTTGTGGGTGATTTGCAGCTTTGCTGAAGAATGCTAGCTGATGCTGCACAGACAGGTATAAATCAAAACTCACAAGATAGAAGCCGCCACAATGAATGCAATGCAAAATGCATTCTGCAATCAGTCATGTATTGGTGGGAACACATGCAGTATTGCCTACTATACCTGTCATACAAAGCAGGAAAGCTATACAGGAACAGTGAGGGATACTGACCTAGGACCAACAGCTAGTCTGCTGGCAGCATATCTGAAGGCAATGACGAGCGCCTCCTTGGAGCCACTCTGCATCATGCTGGCAATGCAAATACGACCACTCAGCAGCTGATCTGCCACTTTCAGGAACCTGTCACGAGGCTTTGCTATCTTGGATTGAAACGTGCCGTCTCGCTCTACCGTCGAGTTGGCATTCATCAGGTACTCCCTGGGAATGCGCACCTCTGCATTGCAGCAATGGTCCTCTTTGTGATGTGAAGCTCACAACAATGGCCTGCTGGCGTTGTGCACTTGCGCATGCACGCAGACAGTGTTTGCAGCATATGATGTGTGGGTGGTGCAAGCTTTACCGATGCGAGGCCCGTCATTGCAGCTGCGTCTGTAGTCAGATGGTGCTCACCGTCAAACCAGAGCTTGCCATTGTCTACACCATTGCAGCCCATCTTGTGACCCATGTCCTCTATCCTCACCCCAGGGCATATTGACATGTCCTGCGCATCAGAAGCAGCGTCGACCTGCATTACCTCAAGAGGCGCTTCTGTGTCTCATGTTACAGTGCAGCCCATGTGCACTGACATACACAGCGCAGACAGGTGGGCTGGTATGGCTTCTCTTGATATGCGTACTACACCAGAACAACGCTTTGTATCCAGCATTACCAAATATTGATGCAGTGTAAGCACCAAGTGATGCACACACCTGGCATCTCGAATGCCAAGCATCTCTGCAGTGGGTGTTTTCTGCGCCTGTGCGCAACTTGAAATCCAAACAATTTTTTTGTGTGTCTCAGATGCACAGGAGGGGTTACAGACAAGCACAGTACACAGTGCTAAGACTGCCACTGACCTCGTTCCTGATCCGGACCAAGAAGCCATGAATGCCATGATTTTTGCCATCAATCAGCAGCTGAGCAAAGACTGCAGACCACTTGGCATGGACTGCAGAGTTGGTGATCCAGTACTTCTGAGCGACTGTGGTAGGTGTGTTGATGATGAACTCATCAGCATCCTTGTCAAAAGTGGCTGTTGTCTCCATCTCCACAGCGTTGTTACCTACAGCATTTGTGCATCAGAGCCACATCAAATGCTGGTGCGTAGTACCCTTGCATAGCCTGTGCTTACAGACACGTGGACAGCGAAACAAACAGGTATCGCAAGACTGCTGAATCTCAGTCCCACACTTCACCCGGGCAGGTCTGCCACATAAGACAGCAGACATACGCAAACAGAGGCAGTCCTTACGTCGCATGTAATTAGTCAGGAGTCTGTCGAAATCTATGCAACAGACACAGGATGATAAGCTGGACAGTCGCATCAGGTGTGTATACCATATCCCAGCTCTGTAAGAGCAAAGCAGCCCACAGCATCCAAGCTGTCAATGCCCTTCAGCACCTTGTCATGGTGAAACTTAGTACCCAACTTCAGCACTGTCCCTGTTGCAGCCACATGATACATTCATGTGCGTGCTCTGCATTGTGCCAGGTTTTCATGCATGCCTTCTTCTCAATATGTGATGCAGACAGCTGCTGCCAAGGGTGAAGCATGCAGGACTTGCGCAATGCGCATTTAGCCAAGCATGCCGATTGTCATGGTCAGCTATTGCATAATAGACAGCGCAAAGCTGCAATTGATACACATGCTGTGCAAGCATGCAGATGCTGTACCTCCAAAAAGGTTGAACTGCACTGTCATCTTTGTGGCCATTGAAGGATCACAAAATCCAGCAATTTCATGTGCAGCAAAGATATTCAGGGGGTTGTGCCTGCAGGAACGGCGCTTGAAATTGAACACCTGCTGCTCCAAAAGACACTAGCTAGGCATGCATGCAAACAAGATGCTGACCTGAAGTCCAGAATGGAAAACAAACCAGAGTGACACAGTATGCGGAGACGTTGCAGTGCAAGCTCTCGCTCATCTCTCAGGTCCATGTCATATCTCCTGCAATGAGCCCATCAACCTGTCAGACGTGATATATGCATCGTGCCCTCAAACTATTACTTTTAAGCCAAGTATATGTAATGAGGACCCAAGCCCGGGGCTGATCTTCAATACTACTGATGGTCTGACTTACGGAATAAAGATCGGCTGCTTTGTGAGCTCCTTGAGCTTGGCCCTAGTCTCCCAATTGTCGTGTTCCAATAGCCTCTGCAGCTTTTCAGCGTCAAAATTTATGCCCTCTGTTCCGAGGTTTTGCTGCGGGAGCCTTTGATGTATGTTGAAGTGATTGCCGACAACTTCAATACGTCTGCGTGTTGTACCCTGCATGTTGGCTATGCGATCCCAGCAACTTCAACTGTTTGTGATACAAGCACTACAGCAGCGTATGCAGTGTGTCGGAGGCTTGCAACACGCCGAGATGCCACCAGGTCAACTGTCCGACGTGTACTGGCATGTCACGTGTGGATTAGCTGTGTAAATTCTGTTCTTCTCCTTCTTTCGATAAGAGACTTGATCAAATCTGGCAGGCATGGGCAAGTCTGTTGCTTGGTCTGTGCATCACTGTTCAATCGCCTGCATTCTTTTTACGTAGGTACGACTAGTTATGACGTAGGACATACCATGCACGCAAACATGGAGGCCAGCTGTAGTGGAAGATGTGCATGCACTGCACCATGCCACCCGAATCGGATTTTGCGAAGTCCCGCTGCGCAACTAAAATGGCGTGCACCACAAGCATCTCATGAACATAACAGATGCAGACAAGTCAAAACGCATAGGAGAGCTGTAGCCAACAGGGCAAAGCGAAAGCATAGGCAGTGTGTCACAGCTGCACAAACCTCTGGGGAGGTAGCTGAGGTACAGGAGTTGCACGGAGTCAGGATTGTCGCTGATGCCCAGAGGCGACCGCAGGTTCAATACTTGGTCGTGTGGAAAGATGGGACCCCTGACACCTGGCAAGTCCCTCTGCCAAAAGTGAGCCCCGCTTGACTCAGTGCCAAAGCTCAGCAGGACTTGAATGCAGGGAGCCTGCTCAAAACTTAGCAGACAACCTGTTGCGTGATTTTGAGGAGCGCTGGTGGAGCATTTGCCGTAAGGTAAAGCTTCATGCACAGCGAGGGGTCTTGAGAACTATATGTGTGGAAATGCACATGATTCATCAGCAACTTCCTGCAGGGAGACAAAGAGGCCATGCACACCATGCTCAGCAAGGGAGCCAAGCTTTTGGCCACTACAGTGGATGAGAATAGAAGGAGGTATCTGTCACCATCTCAGATGTACAAGCTATGTGCTACTGGACTTGCAGCATGACTTACACTCTTGCAAGCTGCCTCTACCTGTTGTATCTGCGCGCACCACCTCCGTTTTGAAGAGATATCATTGCCTGTCATTGCTCTTTTCAGACAAGTCTAAGACTTTGTATGGTCTGTCATCACCTCTGTCAAACATATACATGCTGGCCCTGTTCCAGCAGCTTATCACACCGGCGCCTGCAGGCGCAGAGAGCAAGAAGTGCTGCACATACCTACTGACTGCTGTGTGTGCTGCAGTGGTCTGCACTTCTCTGCAGCTATTGGAAACGCTGAGTGCACTCGTATGCTGTGTGAGGCAGGCGCTGATATTGATCTTGGTGACAAACAAGGTGACCATGCAGCCGTCACATGTGCCCACAGTGCTCCCAACAACTGTGCCATAATGTGCATTGCGTAACTGCTGACATAAGCTGCGCTTGACTTGTCGTGCTCACAGAAGCAACATGAGTCTTCCCACAAGCTGGGCTGCACGTGCACATGTTCTGCATTGCAAGCCTTGAGAGGTATTGTTTGTCCCTGCTGCTGGAGCTAAAACAAGTCTGCTTTGAAAGTTTGGGCAGGGTGGCAAAGTTGTGGTCCTGATGTGTCAATGCAGGGTACACACCATTGCATATGGCAGTGGGTTACTCACGAACAGCCACCGTGCAAGTGCTGCTTGACTATGGAGCTGACCCAGAAGTTGCTGACAAAGAGGGGCGCACTGTGGTGGACCTGGTGGAGAAGCTGAGAGCAGCTATGCCCCTCACGCCTGAGCTTCTCGGTCGCAGGACCATGCTAGAAGATGTTGCTGGTGTTCTCACAGGTACTTTGGAAGCAACTGACAGTGCAGCAGCTTGGAGGGTACAGTGCCCTCTTTATGTCATGACCAAGTCTGATCACATGCAGAATGTGCCCAAGACCATTTCTGCCTTTTGACCAGCTTTAAATGGCCTGGATTTTTGCTGCACAGGTTGACCCATTCTGTGAGATAATAGCACGTGGGTGCCAGATTTCTGAGTGGCCCTGCAATCATGTGCATTCTTCAATGTTGCAGCAAGCTGACGCCTGCATCGCGGAGCATTTGTGAGATCTTATGCCACTTCAAAATTGCATAAGACCTGAGCTTTGCAAGCAATAGCTCAAGACTGCTCTTGGATGCGCAAAGCTTGTCTATGCAGCCAGACGTCCGCACACTACAGCAACAGCACACCCACAAACACCATGCAATCATCCTGTGCATGTGAAAGGGTTTGCGTGTTGCTTCAAGCCAAGCTGGGCACGCAACACTGCAATCTGGACATCAAGACAGCTTGTGGCACAAAACACGACAATGTGTGTGGGAATGCAGAGAACCTGTATGAGGAGGTGGAGCCTGTGGCGGTCCTAGATGCTCGATTGTCCGACGGGGGGCGAGAGTTTCTGGTCAAGTTTCCAGATGCAGAAGAAGACTCCTGGGTGAGCTTGTGTCTATGTTGACAGCATCTGACCGCAGACGGTGGTCAGATCTTGGGAAGAGTCCCAGTACAGCCGTGTTGCGTCTATGTCTGTGTCTATGTTGCGCCTGTACAAATTGCACAATGCAACGGGTAAGGCTGTACAGGCATACCTCACATGCTGTGCTTCATCCTTTTATTAATAAAAGAGCTCCGCAAAGACAAGAGTGGAAGGAGGGGAATGGTTTGCCTAAGTGTCAGCAACATGACCATGTCAAACTGCAGGTCAACAGCAAGTACGTGGCTGAAGACCTAGTGGCAGACTTTGATGCTGGCCTGGAGTATGCAGAAGCTGACTGCCTCCTGGATGTGCAGCACAGAGGGGACTCCCGACAGTATCTTGTCAGGTAAACACTGTTCAGAGGGCTCGTTGAGGCTTGCTGCAAGCATTCTCGCATCTGCCTTGTCTGGGCCCACCTCCACCCATGCTGCTGTCTCTGCATCCCATATATACATGCAAGCATTCATTCAACCACTCACTCGCTGATGCATGCATACATACATGCAAGCTTTCATTCAACCACTCACTTGCTCATGCATGCATGCATGCATGGAGCATGTTGACCAAAGTCCTAGCTTGCTGTGTGATGTCTCAGATGGCAGGATGACTACCCTGACAGCTGGGAAGACGAGGAAAGTGTGTCGCCAGACATCATAGCATTGTGGGAACAGCAGCAGCAGCAGCAACAACACCAGCCTGAACCCTCTGAGGGGCTTACAAGCAGCAATGGCAACAGCGTTAGCAGTCGATCCTCGCCGCAGCTGGAGGCATCTGCTGTTTGATGCTCCAGCTGCGTAGGACAAGTGAAATGATTGGTCCTGCAGCACCCACTCTTGCCCGCCAAGACATCAAGTCTAGTTGCGCGCATTGCCATGTTTGAGACGTGCAAGCATCATGGGCTGGAGCTGTGTATGTGTGTTCCAGATTCTTCAGCAGCACCTGCGTTGTACTGAGAGGAGACAAAGGTTGTGCTTGGCTGGTCAAAGATACACAGTGCACAATCTCCAGCTGTACAGCCAGATGGGTCTGCAGAGTGTCATATGCAAGCCCTGCATGAGCTCATGAGGGTATCTGTCAACGTTGATCTAGCCTACATCATGATCACGTGCTCTGCATCCCATTCACCTGTCTACACTGCCTGTGCTGCAGCAATACAGTTTGCTTATGCATCAGTGTGCAATAGTATACATTGCTGCGTTTGCTGTTTAGGGTCAGACCTTCTGCAGAATTAGATTGCTGTTTGTTGTAACCATACACGGTTGAGGCTTTTCACATTTGACGCATAGACTCGGCAGCTTCGCCTATTGAGACAGCCTCAAGCAGCTGGGAACCTCATGATGCAAGTACACTAAGGGCTAAACGTGATTTCAGCATGGATCGTGAATGAGATGCATCCTTATGCATATTTCAGCACTCTGGAACTTGTCGTCGTCAACATACAGACACAACACTATAACATGTATCTTGATATCTGGGTGAACTGCTAGACCTTGTGTTTTCCCATAACACCTGGACAGATTACATGCCATGTCAGGCATGTGCACTCAACAGCTACGTATAGGAATGGCATCCTACAGGCATTCAGTCATTTGTTGCACACTGGCAACAGTCCAAAGGCAGTTTTTGCTCCCTAACCTGGAATTCAGGCCGATGTGATTGTTTGCAAGCTGATGCTTCAGTATCTCCGTTATGTCCTGATGTAGTATATGCATTCTTGCTTGGCGGTTCCATCCTTGCCTTGCACTACGCAAGGTTTGGACCCCAAATATACCGGTCATGTTTGCCATAAGTTTAGAACACAGACTCCACCACTGGGCTGCTACTCAGACCAAAAGGCAGCGGCAACAAAATCAACAGTGGCAGGAACAACAAGCCAACAGCCAGAGGCGTCAACTCCTTGGATGGTTCGCTCAGCTCTTCTTGCTGAGGAACCAATGGACCTCTCTGCAAGAACAGCACCAACAACACCCAGTATAGTGCAAGTTCATCCACAATGCCAGTCAACCCAAGCAGTAGTGTTGAGACTACTCCAATACGGCTGGCAGCTCTTCTTCCCCACATGGCAAACGCAATGCGGCCTCCATCTAGCTCGCCTAAGGGGATGGTGTTCAGTGCATTCACCACCAAACCTGCCCAGCCTGCTAAGGTGAGGGGGTTCAGGCTCAGGCTTTGCTTGCCTGCCAGCTGTCCTCCCAGGAACAGCTTCCCTGCAGCAGCACAGACCAGTCAGCCTGACTTGCTACAGCTTGCAAATAGCCTGACCCAGCGCAGCTGAAAAGGGCAGCACATGGTAGCATAATGTCAAATTGCAGGCATAGAGTATTCCCTGCATTGTCTGCACTATTTGAAAGCATAAGGTGTGTACTGTTGAAACAAGAGATCATAGTGCATGGCAAAGCAGCAAGCTTGTTACTATAGCGCTTTGTACAAGACTCATTGAAGCCTGCTGCAAGCGCACATCCTGATCAGTTGCACAGACGCGACTTCCCTGTAGCACCTCTGAGCAAGCAAGCAAGCAAACGAGTGAAGGAAAGAGAACGAATAGAGGATTGAATGAGTGAGTGCAGGGGTGGGTGAGTGGGTGCCTGGGTGAGTGAATGAGTGAATGAGTGAGTGAGTGAGTGAGTGAGTGAGTGAGTGAGTGAGTGAGTGAGTGAGTGAGTGAGTGAGTGAGTGAGTGCGTGCGTGCGTGCGTGCGTGCGTGCGTGAGTGAGTGAGTGAGTGAGTGAGTGAGTGAGTGAGTGCGTGCGTGAGTGAGTGAGTGAGTGCGTGAGCGAGCGAGCGGTTGAGCAAGGGATAAGTAAGTGAGAATGTGCATGCATGCAAGCATGCCTGTGTGAATGCGAGGATGACAAACTTCAAGTGAATGCATGAGGAAGGACAATGTCTGGTGAAGTGTTGTTCTCAGACTCACCTAGAAGGCCAACCAGCAGGGAGTCCTCAAAGGCAGAGGGCTCCACTTCAATGCCCCCAAAGCCTGCTGCAGACAGGCCGAGTCCCAGCAGCAGGCATGCGAGTGAGGCTGCAGCTCCAGCAGCAGGACCAGCTGCAGCAACCTCTAGCAATGTTTGCCTGCAGTGCACAACAACAGGTAACCATGTGTGCCTACATTGCACCCCAACAGATGATTAGGTATGCCTGCAGTGCACACTGACATATGATGGTATGTGCTGGCAGTGCACACCATCAGAGGCCTGGGAAGGACAATGCAGACAAGTACAGCCACTGGATTGCCAGCAAAGCAGAGCCAGCAATAGCCATGTCTCACTATCTTCAAGGGGCACTTCACAAATGCACAAATCGCTAGCATGTCAAAGACGTGTGATTGTGCAGTAAATGCGCCGGCTGCAAGCTCTGACGCAGCACCTGGGAGCGATGAAGAGAGCATCCGGCTTGATCAGCTTGATGTTTGCCACACAGCACCAAGGCTATGGTTTCTGCTGGGCTACCAAGCTGATCCAGCAATGATGAAATCCAACTGGCATTGCGCTATTGGCGAGAGCATGACTGAGCTGGGCAATGACTAAGGTCATACAGATGGACTTGCAAAGGTCAGGGTAAATTATTACCCTGACCTTTGCAATAATTAATAATTTTATGCTTTCGAGCTCATGATGAGCTAGGTACGTGCAGGACAAGCCTTGTCTCTAGAGCACCCTGTCTCGTGCATCCCTGTAAGGCCTGCTAATACGACCGTTTTGACAGGGTGTTTGGGAAATAAGTCGGCTTTTTTACCTGTTTGGGAGGGTGCTCTTGAATCTGGTGATGGAGCCAAAGCTACCCAACAATCCCAACCCAGCAGGGATGAAGAAAGGGAGGGATAGCTGCACCCCTCTCCTTGATGCTGCCCATCTGTGACCCCCTTCATGCACCCCTGCAAATCCATACCCTTCTGACCAAACTTGTGATGAGAAGCCACAAACACCAGAGTGCACGTGCATGTGTGCATCCGGCCACAACTACTCAAGTAAAGAACGTGACAACTGAAGGAGTTTCTGCACTGTACTGGCAAAGTGCAGTGTTAACATGCAGACCTGACAGGAAAGCAAGGTGAGCTGACATGCATCCAAGGGAATGCAGCTCACATGGTCTACACCACAGGTAACAGTACTGTGCGTAATTTTCCCCAAGAGCTGGACATGCCAGTGTCAAGCAAGCTGTCACAGGACAGGTTAACTGACAAATTGCTGATATGGTTCCAGCTCCTGCCCGCACAGCGTGACAATGCGCCTTCTTCAGCTGATGATCGCTGGACACTCTCTAGCTGAGTACATGGCTAGGCATTCACTTGCTGATTGCTAGGCACTCTCTCATTGAATACATTGCTAGGTGTTCTGTAGCTGTATATACGCAGTGTGGCAATGCAGGGCAGGCTATGTGACAGCTTACCAAGTAATGCGAAGAAGGCCAGTGTGCCAGGCAAGGCTGCAGTCACAGTGGATGGGTTCAGATCTAGCTTGCTGGGGTCTAGCAGGGGTAGGCCATAGGTGTTGAGGGTGGTGATGATTGTGCCTGCTGCAAACAGAGCTGCCAGTACGCCCTGCAAGGACACATTGGTTCTTCCATCAATTTTTGGCCTGTCATGGGGATGCCCAATGGGAGGTCTCCTACAGATACTGACAAACTTTTAAAGAACCCTGTAAGTCCAGTTTTTCTAGGACCCCAGTTTAGATTTTCCCATCAGTTATTTTGGCAGATTTGAGTTCAGTGAGCAGTATTGGCCATAGCAATAGCAGCAGCAGCATTGGTAATAGCAGCAGCAGGATGTTCCATGCAAGGATGCCACAAGGTCTGGACTAAGCAAGGCAGACCTCTGGCAAGGCAGGAGTTTGCTCTTGGGTGGCATCCTTGCGCAGGACTACGGCCACTGGCTTGTTCTGCTGGTCCTCTAAGAAATACAGCTGGTAATCATCCCCCATCACAGTCTGTCCTGTGTATAACAAGCCACAATGAGCATAGCCAATATGAATTTTGACTGACTTGTCAGAAATAGAGCGAAATGATCCCTGGGACTGTGCATGATGATGAATATAAGATCAGCTGTTTTGCAAACTCAGCTTTCCAGGTGTGAGTTACAACAGCATTATGCATTGGACATGTGGCCTTACTTGGAGCAAGCCAGCAGATACACCAGCATTTGATGCCCCCCATTAATTCACAAGAGGCATGCACCTCAGGTGTCAACATGCATGTTTGCTGGCATACTGTTCATGTACTTTAATGCAGTTATCCAGCAATGAAAAGCTTTAGACATCAGTAGTACAGGCTCATGGTTTGCGTGTTCTGAATGCATAGTGGCACAATTTGGTGTCACCTGAAATCGCTTGGCAGTGCGAGCATACGCCTCTGCAGGGCTGCGCCCTCTCAGATTGCCTTTGAACAGCACCCCATTGGCTTGGTAGTTCTCCACGCTGGTGACGTAGAATGTGTCAAAACCAAAGACCACATCTCGTAATTGCTGTATCACCTCTCTGGGCAGCTGCATGTCAGATTTGGATTCTCCTGACAGTGTGGCAGGACTTGATGACGGCTCCTGCAGTGCAGCAACAGGGTGCCTTGAGCTGGCTCATTGTATGAAGGGGATGGTTTGTAAAAATTTGCACAAGCTTTCTGCACAATCTGCCAAGCCTGTGGCGGTGTGTTGGCTTGCTTGTGGTTTCTTACTGCTGTCTGCAAGATCCCTAAAGTGAGGTGTGACATGGGATGTGCAAACCTACTGAGCTAGTTTGAGCATCTGCTTGGTCCTCAGCGTTGAACAGCAGTTGCATACCTCAGAGCCTGGCTTCTGGCTACCACCTTCTGCCTTCGTTTTGACTCGCTGTGCTGTGAAAGTAGAGTGCTTGCGCTTGAGCTCAGCATGCCTGTAGGAACCAAGCATTTGAGCTGTTAAGCCTTGCGAAACGCAACGGGATAAGAATTTGTGTTGGTCAAGAGACTGCCCGTGCATGCAACAGGTCATGGCAAATCGCCTGAGCACCTGAACACTCGAGGATGACGGAACCGACACGACTTTGCAACGCCAAATGGCACAAAGGCTCCAGGCCCTGATCGGTCCCGACAAGGCGTTTGATAAGCTGCTGGCAGGGCGCTTTTTGCTGCCATACGTGTGTGTTGGTCAACCCTCCGGCTTGAGGCACAGAGTGGCACAATTACTTTCAGCACGAGGCTCAGAGTTTTAATCAGTGATGAGCGCTGCTGAGAATGGTCCTGAAGCGAAGACACCGCGATTTTGGTGCACACTTTCGAGCTATAGCTGACGAATTGCTCCGGAACCAGAAAGTGACGTTTCTGTGCGCCGAAGAGCTTTTGATGCTTGCAGAAGCACAAAGTGCTGTGGAAACCAAGTGCACAAATGCAATGCTACCCAATAGCCCTTCTGATGTGACACCAGACGTTAGATTGCTTTTGGTGCTTTACGCCGGCGCGGACTTCAAATGGGCCACCCTGATGAGTTTCTGCAAAAACCTATCAGAGATATAGCTATGAAGCACAAGTCTGAAGCCCATTTTGAATCCGCGCCGGCGTAAAGCAAACTTGCCCCGGGCGTACCACCTTCTCCAAAACACACTGACGCCCCGAATTAGAGTCAAGCGTCATCCCAAGCTTTATAAGCGTCAGACTGTGTAAGCACCCGTTGGCGATGTTTCAAGCGCTAGGTTAGCTGCTGAATTGATAGGCCTGATCAGAAGCTCGGTAGTCTTCAAATTCCGATACAAAAAAAAGAAATTGCAAATCTGTCATTTACGGTTGCATTTACATTACACAGGTGGCATGCCGCATAGGTCAAGCGCTGCAAGCTTGCAGAAGCACATTCGAAAATTTGGCGTCGCTGCGACTGCTCACCAGGCTGCAGGGCTGCGCCGACATAACAGCGGTGCAAATTGCCCTCCGTCCTTGGCCAATAGGTAAGGTCTTCCTGGTTGCGCTGAAATGCATGCTCCTGTGTCCTCGCCTTGCGCAGGCGATGAATCTCGCCTGACGCCTGTGTTCCACTACCTTCGGAAGGACAACTTTTCAGTACTGCGCTAGCGGATCGTAGTGGGCTGCCGTGGTGCAACAAACCATAGGGACTGTCGTATCTGCAGGCATCGCACAGAGGCGAGGGCACTGTCGGCGCCATGGTGGTTGATACCATGCGAGCAGGTGCTACAGGCAAGGACAAGTGGCAAGCAAAGTCGTTGAGGAGCACCTTTGGTAATCAATGCATGAGTCAGCTGCCAACATCGCCTTCCTGCGGGTTCGGAAGTGCTGTCCGGGAGGCCACTGACAGGGTACGCGCACGATGGGCACCGCCGTACGTACCGGCTCAGTTTTGTGTTATCACGTACACTGTACTGTGCTGTTGCTTCCCGCTGCTTCACAGGACCTACACTTTAGTCTGCAGGCCACCTTTGAGGTCTGTGTGCTGCTATGGCTGTGCAGACGTATGTGTCACCAGATGTGGACAGAGCAAACTGCCGATCAAGGGGAGGCAACAACTCTCAAGGAGCCATCTACAAAGTGCAGGTCAGTCAACTTGCTAATCCCAGGCAGCTACATTATCTGTTAGGCATTTGCTAGTCTTGTGCCTGTTGGCAAACATATGTGAATGAGATGCGTCGTATGGTGGTCTGCACAAGAACAGCACTGTAGCACTTTTTTGCATCAGAGTATTGAAGTGCAGCAAGACCTACATACAGCTTCAACTGCATCTGATGCTGGTGACCCCCTACACACAGGTGGCGCCAAAGCGCGCAAGTGACTACATGGCTTCATGCACAACCCTCCTTCTGTCCACTTGAGTGTATTCTGAGTGCTGGGGCATTGTGTACGCAGAATTCGTTGGGTCCCCAGAGTCTGTCTACATTGCCTTCAAGCCCCATCTCGGGCTTTGGGACGGCCAAGCGCCCCAGCATGGCCACCAAGTCTGGAGTGCCTGGGCCAGGAGCCTACAAGCTGAAGAACACAGTCGGTATCCTTCTACCACGCAATGCATGTTTTAGTCATGCCTTGTACTCTGTCTCAACACTCTGCTTCTCTGGTTTGTATGCATGCTCCAGCTTACAGTGCCAGCTATGATCTGAGCTTGGATTCACCTGTTAGCTAATGCTGGTTTTAACGCCTGGTTCCATACTTTCTTTTACGCAGCAATACAGACTGGGTTGTCATGACTTCTGACCTGTCATGAAGACAACAACTACCCAACAAACCTTCTACTATCCTCCCAGCCATCAGCGCATACCATCATTTTTGAAAACAGTTCTGTCAGGCTTTCCTAGCAGGCAATCATGTGGCATAAATGGCATGCAAGTGCCACGATATCATCAAAATCAGGGAGAGGCAATTCTGATACCTGGCTTTGGCCGGTACAGGGTAAAACTAAATCAACCAATGTCACGCAGGTGACCAGTTTGAGTCCACCAAGGGCAACACGCCCAAGCTCAAGTTTGGCACTGCTCTCAGGGAAGCATCAGAGAAGATCTTCATCTCCACAGACCATGAAAAGTCTGGGTAAGATCACTGCTGCATGAGTTGAGTCTGCAAGTCTATGCAGGGTCCTGTAATCTGTTGCCAACAGCTTGCTGTGCAAATGATGCAAACAATGGTGTATACAAAGCGATGATTGCATGACTGATTGGCTGTGTGAATGTTTGCAAGGGCAGATGATGTGATAGCCTGAACGCAACTTCTGCCATTATCACAGAAACTCATTGAAATAGCTGCATGGGAATGCTACCTTGCTCCTGGCTGCGTGTTCAGTTGCTTGGCATATGCCAGACATGCAACCGTTTATGCTGAAGTGTACCTTCTCAAGTGCTGAGGCCATCACATGAGCATTGTATTTGACATACAGAACGCAACTTGCATCAGACTTTGCGTCAGCCACACAATAAACACCACCAGTGGCTGAGCCTGTGGGCAGACTGCTTCAGGTCAATACAGTCTGCATGCCCTCCTTAAAAAGCGCACCTTGCTCCGCCTGCAGACACAAATGACATGAATGGGAGAGGCAATGCACCCCCTGCACCCCCACTCAGGGCTGTTCCATTGAATTCTTGACAGTGTCCAGTGAAACTGCTGCACCTGCCTAGGCTTGAGCACAGATGCGCTCCTGCAGGTATGGGAAGGAGTCGCCAGGACCCTCAGCATATAACCTGAGTGGAGGGATGGGTCGCCAAGTGCTGTCGGACCATGAGAGCCTGCCTTCCTGGCAGATGGGCACTGACAAGCGCTTCCAGTACGACTTCATCAAGCGCACTCAGGGCATGCCCGGGCCAGGTGACCCACATTACTAAACGAGAGACTCTGCGGGGGGGGGGGGGGGCGGGGGGGGGGCGGGGGCCGCGCCGGCCGCGGGCGGCGGCGCGGCGGC
>JAABUP010006846.1_pt1 | contig 15811 bp, 17 predicted proteins | sample 5559201 | NCBI WGS metagenome assembly JAABUP01 (sample SAMN10711887, study PRJNA513373) | rock metagenome | isolation source: Antarctica rocks | place: Antarctica
AGATGGCCGCCTTCTGGTCAGCCGTCCTCGGCCGACCCGTCGACCAAGGCAGCAGCGATGAATTCGCCACCATCGGCGGAGCCGACGAACAACGTGTGGAACCAGCGCTGTATTTCAACAAAGTCCCCGAGGCGAAACGTTCAAAGAATCGTGTCCACCTCGACCTCGTAGACCCCGATCCCACCACCGTGGACAGGCTGCTCGCACTCGGCGCAACAGCCGTCGCGAACCACCGTTTGGGGGGCCACCGATGGACCGTCATGCAGGACCCGGAGGGTAACGAGTTCTGCGTTGCGGCGAAGAGCTTCACCGGCTGAGTGCCAGCGGTGACGAGCAATCGTCCGCCACCGCCGCGGCGGCTACGATCCCGCCTGGCGTCCGTGTCACAAGCCCACCTCTATCGAGACACACCTTCGAGTTGGCTCGGCTGCCAGGTGAGGGTCGAACCCACCGACTAATCCCAGCGATCTAATCCCAGCGATCTAATCCCAGCGATCTCCGGTGGGGTTGGCTGGCGGATGATGGCTCTATGACTCATCGAATACTGCTGCGCGGGGTGGTGATCGACGTGCCATCCGAGCAACTGCCGGCTACCCGGCGATTCTGGTCAGGGGCGCTACTGACCGAGTCCCGAGTCGTACCGGGGCATTCCGAGTTCATAGGGTTCAGTGAGCCGGCGGCGTTGGCAAACGTGGGCTTGCAGGACGTCGGTGACTCGCCGGCAGCCGTGCACCTCGACATCGAGACCGACGACGTGGAGGCCGAGGTTGCTCGACTCCTCCTGTTGGGGGCGAGAGAGAAGTTTCGGCATCGATCCTGGGTCGTCATGAGTGACCCCGCCGGGATCGTGTTCTGTGTGACGCCCCCAGATTCAGACGAGTTTGACGCCCGTGCCCGCATCGTCACGTCTTAGAAGTCCCGACTGGTCGATCGTCAACCGACACTGATCGCCAGGTTGGAGATCGTGGTTGCCCAACAGAGCATCAATCGACCCACGAGCAGTCTCGGTCGACTCTCCGTAACCGCTGCTGACTGGCGGACCACGGATCGGCCGGTAGCGTGCGTCTAGATGGTTGTGGACGATGACGCTGGCTTCGAGGCATTCGCAGCCGCCGAGATACACAGGCTGGTCCGGTACGCGACAGCCTTGTCGGGCGACCGCGAGTTGGGCGCCGACCTGGTCCAGGACGTGCTGTGCAAGGTCTTCACACGGTGGCCACAGGTGCAGAACGTGGCCGATCCCGGTGCCTACGCCCACACCATGGTCACCCGCCAGTACCTGTCGTGGCGGCGCCTGTGGTCCAGCCGGAATATCAGCCTGGCGGCCGGTGACATGCCCGAAGGGCCCCCAGGCGGCGACCATGCCGAGACGATCGCGAACAGAGACGCGATCACCCGTCAGCTGGCCCAACTGCCCCGACGTCAGCGCACCGTCCTGGTTCTGCGCTACTACGAGCAGCTGACCGACAACGAGATCGCCGACGAACTCGGTTGTTCACCGGTGACGATCCGCGGGTATGCCTCCCGCGCGCTGGCCGGCCTTCGGCTGACCGCCGAGTGCGACCTGGCAACCACTGCTGTCAAGGAGACTCGATGACCACCACAGAAGAAGAAGTCGCTGGGCGCGTGCTACCCGCCGCGTTCGTCGCCCAAGCCGACACCTGTGTCGACCCGCAGGACGTCCTGGCCGCGGTCCGCGGCCGAACCCGAAGGCAACGGACCGCCAGGCCCGCGCTGATGGTCGCCGCGGTGGCTGGTGCGGTCGCAGCCGTTGTCGGTATCTCCGCAGCCGTCGTCAACCTCGCCGGCAACCATGCCCCGAGCGATCAGCAGGTCGCGGCCCCGGGCGGTACCCACCCCGGGATGGACCAGCTTTCCGGCACGTGTCTGGACATGGGAGACGTCAAAACACTCTGGGAATCGGATTCCACCCCCTATGGCGGCGTCGGTAGCGGTGACGCATGTTCGAACGAGGCCGACGCCATCCAGGCCACCCATCCCGAGGTCGCATCCACCGTCACCGCGGGCAACCGCACGGTGTATCTAGCCAAGGCCCCGGCGGGCATCCGTGCCGGATTCATCGCCCTCACACCCACCGAGTCCGCCGCAGCCATCAAGGCAAGCGGCAAACCGAACACCCCCTACAGCCCGCAATACCTCATCGTCGCCATCCCCGACGACAACCCTCAAGACGTGCTCGTCTCGATCCTCACGCAGTACCAACTTCCCAGCTGAAACCCGACAGGCCCCGCGCTCGAACATCGGCCGACAATCTGGGATAGTCAGTGCCACGCCTGGTACCCCGACCCGAACACCGGCACCCCGCCGGCAGGTTCGGGGTACCACCATGTCGGGTCGAAGATTGGCCACACTTCAGACACCTGCCATCCCGGTCGTCTCGATAGACGATCGGCGATCCTCCCCGCACCGACGCTTCAGCGCACCGGAGCTTCACCCTTCGCTGTCGACGATGCGGATGCAACGGCCGCGCGAGCGCGAGGTCGGAGGCTTGGTCCTGGCCGAACCGCGGTATGCGCCGTGGGTGCGTTTCGCTGTGCTGGCCGACCCGATGCAGATGTCGGGCGCACAGGAGCCTCAGAGGGGTGTGCCGATCTCCCACTCGTGACCGTGGGGGTCGAGGATCCGACCGAGTCGCCAGCCGTGCTCCTCACCGACAGGAGCCGTTTCCGTGGCGCCTTCCGTGACGGCGCGCCTGACGACAGCACCGGGATCGTCCACGATCAGAAGGGTTCTGCTCGTCCTCCCGCTGATGGCTTCGGGACTGAAGCGGCCGATGGTTGGGTCGGCCGACGCGACCCAGAAGTGGGCTTCGCCGACCGCGAGTTGAGCGACGATGTCATCGCCGTCGCCCACACGGTGGAGCGTGGTGGCGCCGAACGCCTTCTCGTAGAACGAGACCGCCGCGCTGGCGCGTTCGACCCACAGTTCCGGCTCAATGCTTGACATCGCGATTCCTCTCTGACGGCTGCCTCTCAACTGACCGATCGGCCTGGGTGAGACCTGACGGCCCGACGAGTCACACGACCTGGGGTCGCTGACCGTGGTCGCGCGGTTCGCGAGACAGGCGAGAGGGCCGCTGCCGCATCCGGGTCGAGCTCCCCGCGCAGCATTGGCTATGGCAGTAACATATCGAAAATGGTGGACGGAAGCCATACCCCCAGCAGCAGCCGCGGCCGGCGCACGTACCGGTCGCCGCGCCGGCGTGAGCAGGCACGGCTCACCCGGCAGCGGATCCTCGCCTCAGCTCGCGCGCAGTTTCTTGGCTCGGGCTACGCCGGGACGACGATGCGAGCCATCGCGGCAGGTGCAGATGTCTCCACACCGACCGTGGAGCAGGCTTTCGGGACCAAGCCCGAGCTCCTCAAGCAGGTCATCGATCTGGCCATCGCCGGCGACGACGACCCCGTCCCTGTCCTTGCCCGTGCTGCGGCGGCCAGCGCTGAGGCCGCAGTGACTGTCGACGAATTTCTGCACTTCATCGCTGGCGTCCTGACGGAGGCCCAACAGCGCTCGGCCCAGCTGGTGGTAGTCGCCTTCGAGGCCGCGAATGCCGATCCCAGCCTGCGGCCCCTCGTGCAGCAGCGCCTGGACCAGCGATTTCAAACGGCAGGGTGGATCGTCGACGGCATCGTGAAACGCTCCCCGCTGCGCCCCGACGTCGACCGGGCGCACGCCGTCGACACCGTGTGGCTCCTCATGGAGCCTGTCGTGTTCTGCCGGTTGACCGAAGATCGGCACTGGAACCCCGATCGCTACCGACACTGGTTCACCAAGAGCGTCACCCACCTGCTCCTTCCCGCCGACGCCCGAGAAGCGCCAACGCCAAGAGCACAGCGGTGAACCACGGACGAGGCAACGCTCACGGCGGAACCGAAGGACCTCGGCGTTCGCGCCGGTCGCGGATCGGCAACCGGAACGCGTTCTGCGCATGCAGCCCTTCAGCCGGGACGCAAGGATGGGCATGCAGAACTTGCAGATCAGCGGACTGAGCGTCTAAGCCTGCGGCGTGTACCCCGTCGCACTCGGCCGGGTCGGCATGACTGCGCGAGACGACCTTCCCGTCGTCGAGTTCGCCGACGTCGCCGGGCTGCTGGCCTGGCTCGAGGTCAATCACGCATCGTCGATGGGTGTATGGATCCGGGTGAGCAGGAAGCGATCGACCAGGCCGTCCGTCACGTTCGACGACGTGCTCGACGAGGGCCTCTGCTTCGGCTGGAGTGAAAGCACACGGCGCTCGTTCGATACCGATTCCTACCTGCAGCGGTTCACGCTACGCCGACGAACAGGCACCGCATCCCAGCGCAATCGTCGCTGTATCGCCTCGCTGACCGCGCAGGGCCGGATGACGCCGGCAGGCCTGCGCGTCATCGGTGAGTGATCAAGCCCTGAGTCACCGTGCGGTAGCACGTGCGGCCATGCCCGCCCCGGTCGGGCTTGGCGTCGGCCAGCTGGCGATGCTGCCGGAGCCCGGGGCAACCCGGGAGCGTGCGGAGCACTGACCGGGGCGGTGCGCCCGCATGCAGTCGTGCGCTGACCCCTGGCGTGGTCGGGTCGGGTTGCCGAACGGTGGGTTGAACGCGACGTGAACTTCCGGCGGTGGCGTATCGCCGGGGCCGGGTCAGTGGGTTAGCTGGGCTGGTGATCTTGACTCGTCGACAGTTGTTGGCCACGGCCGGCGTCATCGGGGCATCCGCCGCGGCAGCCGGTTCCGGTTCGGGCCTGCAGCGGTTGCTCGCCCCGGATGGCCGTCCAGATCTTCTGGAGGCCGCCGCGCTACCGGCCCCGGCCTCTTCCGGCATCGAGCACGTGGTGGTGGTGATGATGGAGAACCGTTCGTTCGACCACTTTCTGGGCTGGCTGGCCGGAGCGTCGGGCCGGCAGAGCGGGATGACGTTCACCGACCGGTACGGCGTTCCGCACAGGACGCACCATCTGACGCAGTTCAGCAGTTGCGACTTCAACGATCCGGACCACTCCTACGAGGGCGGCCGGATCGAATTGAACGGCGGCCGGTGCGACGGCTGGCTGAAGGCCGGGGTGAACGATTCGCTGGCGATCGGCTACTACACCCAGCGGGATCTGGCTTTCCTGGGCGGCGCGGCCACCGCGTGGACGACGTGTGACCACTACTTCTCGGCGGTGATGGCGGAGACGTACCCGAACCGCTTCTACCAGCACGCCGCCCAGACCGACCGGCTGCACAACTCGACGGCCACGTCGACCCTGCCGACGATCTGGGATCGGCTCGCCGCCGCCAGGGTGTCCGGCCGGTATTACTTCTCGGACGTCCCGTTCACCGCGCTGTGGGGAACCAGGTACCTGCCCATCTCGAAACCGTTCGCGAGTTTTCTGTCCGACGCGGCCGCGGGCACCCTGCCTGCGGTGTCTATCGTCGATCCGCGTTTCTTGGACGAGGCGTCGGGCAGCTCCAGCGACGATCACCCGAAGGCCGACATCCGTGCCGGCGAGCAGTTCCTCAACCAGGTGTACACCGCGGTGACCAGCAGCCCGGCGTGGCGCAACACGGTGCTGGTCATCAACTTCGACGAGTGGGGCGGCTTCTTCGACCACGTTGCCCCCGGGACGGCGCCGGACGTGTCCGCGGCCACCGCGCTGCGCGGGTTCCGCGTTCCCGCGCTGGTGATCTCGCCGATGGCCAGGCGCGCGTACCTGGCCCACCAGACCTACGACCACACGTCGGTGCTGAAGATGATCGAGTGGCGCTGGGGCCTGCCGGCTCTCACCCCCCGGGACGCCGCGGCCCGGAACCTTGCCGAGGTCCTGGACTTCAGCGTCGCGCCAAACCTTTCCGCCCCGAAGTTCGCTGTCCCGCCGTTCGTCGCCGCCGCCTGCGCACCCAGCCAGGTCACCGGAGCGGAGCAGGCCGAATGGCCCGATCTGAAGAAGAAGGCCCTGGCGGCCGGATGGAGGCTCCCGTCATGATCCGGATCCGTTTCCGTTTCCGTTTCCGTTTCCGCAACGCTCGACGGGTGGGCCTGGTCCTGTTGGCCGTGCTGACCGGGGTTTTCACGATCGGCGCGGCCGGCGGCGCCACCGGTGCCGCGGTCACCGCCGCACCGGTCACCGCTGCCTACGTGCCGCCGATCAAGCACGTGTTCGTCATCAACATCGAGAACAAGGGTTATGACGAGACCTGGGGACCGAAATCCGCGGCGCCCTACCTGTCCAGGTCGCTGCGCGCCAAAGGTGTGCTGCTGAACACCTACTACGGCACGGCGCACAATTCCCAGCCGAACTACATCGCACAGGTCTCCGGCCAGGGACCGAATCCACAGATGCAGGCGGACTGCCAGGTCTACTCGTCCTTCGTGGGCACCGGCACGGCGGCGAACGGACAGGCCGTCGGATCCGGCTGTGTCTTCCCCGCCTCCGTCGCGTCGCTGCCGACCCAGCTTCGGGCGAAGGGCCTGAGCTGGAAGGGCTACATGGAGGACATGGGCACGCCGTGCCGGCATCCCGTTCTGAATACCGTCGATCCGACCCAGAAGGCGACCGTCGGTCACCAGTACGCCGCCCGGCACAATCCGTTCGTCTACTTCGCCGCGATCACGTCCTCGCCGGAATGCGCGACCCGGGTGGTCGACCTTTCCAAGCTGCCGGCCGACCTGGCCAGCGCCTCCACCACGCCGAACCTGAGTTACATCACCCCGAACCTGTGCAACGACGGCCACGATGCCCCCTGTGTGGACGGCCGACCGGGCGGCCTGGCCAGCGTCAACGCCTGGTTGTCGGCGTGGGTACCGAAGATTCTCAATTCACCCGCCTTTCTGGCGGACGGCGCGTTGATCATCACCGCGGATGAATCCGACGGCCCGCAGACCGACGCCACCGCCTGTTGCGGCGAGGGCCCCGGCCCCAACTCGCCGCTGCCCGGCATCACCGGCCCTGGCGGCGGCCTGGTCGGAGCTCTGGTGCTGTCCCGTTGGACCCGCGGTGGCTCCTGGAGCACCACCCCGTACAACCACTACGCCCTGCTCGCCTCCATCGAGGACATCTTCGGCCTGCCCTATCTCGGCCAGGCCGGCGCCCCCGGGCTGGACCGCTTCGGGCTCGACGTGTGGAACAGCGGATGGGGCGCTTGACCGCCCAGCCTCGGCAAACGCCCAAGCCGTCGCGCTAGCGGCCCGACCGCTTGGTCACGGTGTCCCGTCGACGCGTCCCTCGACGCCCAGCTGTGAGGGCAGCGGCGCCTCCCTCCAAGAACGGGTCGACAGCGCAGCGGAATGCGGCGGGCTGCTCCATCCACGGGTAGTGGCCGCACTGCTCGATGACGACGGCCCGGCCCGCGGTGAACAGATCGGCCATTGCCAGCATCGGGGCCAGCCCGGTCACCACGTCCTGCCCTCCGGCGACGACCAGCACCGGCGCCGTCACCGCGCGTAGGCGCTGGGCGAGGTCCGCCGGCGCGTCAACGCTGAAGAACGCCCGGGCCGCGGCCAGGTCGTACCTTCCGATGCGGGCATGCAGCTGTTCGCGCTCGCCCCACTTGGCGTAGCTCATCGGAGCGATGGCCTGCTGCCAATCGTTGAACGTGTTGTCGCTGCTGGTGTCCGGGCCGGCCTCCATGGCCACGAGAGCGCTGTCGAACGCCGGCTCTCCGCGCCGGGCGCTGGTCATCTCGTCCGTGTCGGGCGGCACGTCGACCAGGTAGGCAGCCGGCGGGGTGATCAGCAGTAAGCCGGAGAGCCGATCCGGGAACTGCGCTGCATAGCTGATCGCCACTCTGGTCCCGGCCGAATGCCCGGCCACCAGGCAGCGCTGCACTCCCAGATGCTCGCGCAACCGGTCCACGTCAGCGGCCTGCTGCCAGAACGATCCCAGTTCGACCGCCGTGGGAGCCGGGGAACGGCCGACGCCGCGCAGGTGCGGCAGGGACAACCGCCAGTTCGCGCTGAGGCCGCCGAGATCCTCCAGGTATTCGGGATGCCGCGCCGCACCGCCGGCCAGCACGATGACCGGGGTTGCGGAAGCGGTTGTTCCCAGCACGTCATAGTGCAACGGCGTTCCGTCGTCACCCTCGTAGGTCGGCATCGACGGGGACGGTAGCAAGAGTGGCCCCGAACGCCAGAACGATTTTCCGCTCCACCGGAACGCTGCATCGGGGTACCCCGATGCCTGGCTCGGCGACCGGTGCGCCGCGGTGTGCACCTCGTCAGCGGGGGTGTGCTGGTTAACTTGGGCGTCCGGATCGCCACCGAACACGCTCGAGAAAGTCCGATCCTGAGGGCGACCCGGATCCGGTCCGACGGCCGAGACCACCGGCGGCGACAGCGCTTAGGGTTGGCGACGTGGAACCGTTGAACACCGAAGGTCCGGCGCAGCCTCGCGAACGCAACACCGACGACCACCCGCGCGGGGAGAAGATTCGCGGGCCGGTGATGCTACGCGGCGCGCACAGCATCGAAGCCACCACCACGGATCAGCGGTTGCTGGATTCCCGTGGGCCGACAGATTGGGTGCACACCGACCCGTGGCGTGTGCTGCGCATCCAGGCCGAGTTCGTCGAGGGCTTCGGCGCGCTGTCGGAACTGCCAAGGGCCGTCACCGTATTCGGCTCCGCGCGGACCCGGCCGGACAGCCTGTACTACCAGCGGGCACGAGAGATCGGCGCGGCGCTGGCCAAGGCGGAGTTCGCGGTGATCACCGGCGGGGGACCGGGAATCATGGAGGCGGCCAACCGCGGCGCGAAGGACGCCAACGGGTTGTCGGTCGGCCTGGGTATTGAGCTGCCCTTCGAGCAGGGCATCAACGAATGGGCGGACATCGGCATCAACTTCCGCTACTTCTTCACCCGCAAGACGATGTTCGTGAAGTACTCGCAGGCGTTCATCTGCCTACCGGGCGGCTTCGGCACCCTCGACGAACTGTTCGAGGCGCTGACGCTCGTGCAGACCAAAAAGGTGACCAAGTTCCCGGTGATCCTGTTCGGGACGGACTACTGGGGCGGCCTGGTGGACTGGATCCGCAGTTCCGTCGTTGCGGCGGGAAACATCAGCGAGAAGGACCTGGCGCTGCTGCACGTCACCGACGACGTCGACGACCTGATGGAGGTCGTGCACCGCAGCTACAAGGCGTGGGTCGAAGCACACTGACCCCTCCGGCCGGGAGCGGCCGTCGCCACCGGTCCGTCGGTCCTCCGTAGACTCCTGCTCGTGCTGCGCTGGATCACCGCCGGAGAATCCCACGGACCCGCCCTGGTCGCCGTTCTGGAGGGGCTGCCCGCCGGCGTGCCGGTGACCAGCGCGGACATCGCCGAGCAACTGGCCCGGCGTCGCCTCGGTTACGGACGCGGCGCCAGGATGAAGTTCGAGCAGGATGTGGTGTCGATCCTCGGTGGTGTCCGGCACGGCGTTTCTCTCGGCGGTCCGGTGGCGATCCAGATCGGCAACACCGAGTGGCCCAAGTGGGAGCAGATCATGGCCGCCGATCCGATTGATCCGCAGGCGCTGGCCGGACTCGCCCGCAACGCGCCGCTCACCCGGCCGCGGCCCGGCCACGCCGATCTGGCCGGCATGCAGAAGTACGGCTTCGACGACGCCAGGCCGGTGCTGGAGCGGGCGTCGGCCCGGGAAACCGCCTCTCGGGTGGCACTCGGAACGGTGGCGCAGCAGTTCCTTCGGGCGACGTTGGGTGCGGAGGTGGTCTCACACGTGGTGTCGATCGGCGCAACCGATGCGGTCGACGGTGACGGCCCGCTTCCGACTCCCGACGACCGGGCAAGGATCGACGAGTCGCCGGTTCGTGCTCTGCATCCCGGCTCGACGGCCGCCATGGTCGCCGAGATCGAAGCGGCGAAGCTCGACGGCGACACCCTCGGAGGGGTCGTCGAAGTGCTCGTCTACGGGCTGCCCCCGGGTCTCGGATCGTTCGTGCACGGCGACCGGAAGCTGGATTCCCGACTGGCCGGTGCGCTGATGGGCATCCAGGCCATCAAGGCCGTCGAGATCGGCGACGGGTTCAGGACCGCGAGACGGCGCGGCTCGGTGGCCCACGACGAGATCGACCCGGTCACTGACGGTGCCGGCGGCCGGCGGACGCTGCGCGGGGTGACTCGCCGGTCGAATCGCGCCGGAGGGATCGAGGGCGGGATGACGAACGGCGAGGTGCTGCGGGTGCGAGCCGCGATGAAGCCGATCTCGACGGTGCCTCGCGCGCTGGCAACCCTGGACGTGGTCTCCGGGGAAGGCGCCCAGGCGATCCATCAGCGCAGCGACGTGTGTGCGGTCCCGGCGGCGGCGGTGGTGGCCGAGGCAATGGTCGCGCTGGTGGTGGCAGATGCGGTGAGCGAGAAGTTCGGCGGCGATTCGGTACCCGAGGTGAGGCGCAACGTCGCCGGCTACCTGGAGAGCATCGCCGGAACCAGACCGATCACGGACGGCTCGGGGTCGCCTGACCCGGGACAGCCGGCCGCGCAGGAATCGGCTGCCGCCGAACGGTCGGCCGCCCCGGGAACGCCGTGACATCGCCGTCGGTGGTGCTGGTTGGGCCGCCAGGCGCCGGCAAGTCTTCGGTGGGGGTGGTCCTGGCGGACATGCTGCAGCTCCCCTTCCGGGACGTCGACCAGGACATCGTGGCCGTCCAGCAGCGCAGCATCTCCGACATCTTCACCACCGACGGTGAGGAGCGGTTCCGCGAGCTGGAACGGGAAGCGGTGACTCGCGCGCTCGCCGAGCACGGCGGGGTGCTGGCGCTCGGCGGCGGAGCGGTGCTCGATCCGTCCATCCGCGACCTGCTGCGCGGACAGCGGGTGGTGTTCCTGTCGGTGTCGATGCCGCAAGGGGTGCAGCGCACCGGGATGGCCGCCAATCGGCCCTTACTGGTCGGGGTGAACCCGCGGGCAACGTTCAAGGCGCTGCTGGACGCCAGAGTGCCGCTATATCGGGAGATCGCCGCGTTGGAGGTGGACACCGATGCCGTCGATGTCCGGCAGGTGGCCACCTCGATCATCCAGAAGCTGGGCCTGGCATGACATCTGCCGCCCGGATGACCGTGCGGGTCGCCACCGAATCCCCGTACGACGTGGAGATCGGTCGTCAGTTGACCGATCGGGTGACGGCTGCGGTCGGAGCACCGGCCAAGGTGGCGCTGGTGCATCCGGTGAGCCTGCATCGACACGCGGAGGCTGTTCGCGATCGGCTGGCCGGCCGGGGCGGCCAGCAGCCCGAGGTGCACCTGGTGCAGGTACCGGACGGTGAGGATGCCAAAACGCTTGGCGTGCTTGCCTTCTGTTGGGATGTGTTCGGTCAGGTCGGGCTCGGCCGCGCCGACGTGGTGGTCGGTTTGGGCGGCGGTACGGTGACCGATGTGGCCGGTTTCGCCGCCGCCAGCTGGATGCGCGGTGTCCGCCTGGTGCACGTGCCGACGACCCTGCTCGGCATGGTGGACGCTGCGGTGGGCGGGAAGACCGGCATCAACACCGGAGCCGGCAAGAACCTGGTGGGCGCGTTCCACGAGCCGTCGGCGGTGATTGCCGATCTGGCGATGCTGGACACGTTGCCGCGCGCCGAGTTGGCGGCGGGGATGGCCGAGGTGGTGAAGTGCGGATTCATCGCCGATCCGCGGATCATCGAGCTGGTGGAGGCGGACCCGCTGGCAGCACTGGACACCGGCGGGGATGTGTTGCCGGAGCTGGTGTATCGCGCGGTCAAAGTGAAGGCCGACGTGGTGACGGCCGACCTGTTGGAAGCCGGCCCCCGGGAGATCCTCAACTACGGCCATACCCTGGGGCACGCGATCGAGAAGCGTGAGCACTACCGCTGGCGGCACGGTGAGGCGGTGAGCGTCGGGATGGTGTTCGCCGCCGAGCTGTCCAGGGCGGCCGGCCGGTTGGACGATGCCACCGTCGACCGGCATCGGGCCGTACTCCAGTCGCTGGGCCTGCCCACCGGATACCACCTGGACGCGCCCGAGGAGTTGATCCAGGCGATGGGCATCGACAAAAAGACCCGTTCCGGCACACTGCGTTTCGTGGTGCTGGACGGGATCGGCCGGCCCGGTCGGCTGGAAGGTCCGGATCCTGAGATGCTGCGCCTCGCGTTGGCCAGCATCGCCGCGAACAACGCACCGAAGGAGAGCGCGACATGAGCCGGGACGATGATGGGGATCCTGAGGAATCAGCCGTCCTGCGCGCAGTGGTTGAGGATCTGCTCCCCGACGATAGGAACGGTCCCCGACGGAAGGTGCTGGTGCTCAACGGTGTGAACCTCGGTCGGCTGGGAACTCGAGAACCGGAGCTCTACGGCCACCTCACCCACGATGAACTGGCCGCCGAGGTGCGTGCGGCCGGGCTGACACTGGACCTGGACGTCGAGGTACGACAGACCGATGACGAGCGCGAGCTGGTGCACTGGCTGCACGAGGCGGCAGACGGCCACATTCCGGTGGTGCTGAACGGCGCCGCCTGGACGCACTACTCGATCGCCTTGCGGGACGCGGTGTCCCAGCGGACCGCCGACCTGGTCGAGGTACACCTGTCGAACATCCACGCACGGGAGGACTTCCGGCATCATTCGGTGATATCCGCTGTGGCAACGGGAGTGATCGCCGGGCTGGGGCCGATCGGGTACGAATCGGCTTTGCGATTCATCGCATCTCGGCCGGCGGACTAGCTCAGCAAGGCGCCGACGTCGGTGCAGTGGCTGCCGGGATTCAGGGCTGCGGCCCGAATCCCGGGTCGTTGGTGTGGCTCTGCTGGCGCCCCGGCCCGGGCAGCCACCCGGCCGATGTGCCGAAGGACTTCTCGAAGACGAACTGCGACAACGGGTTCCGCTGACGGAGCCGACGTTCACGGACGGCGAGCGACGGCTCTACATCCTCGATGGTGGAGACCGGAGCGAGCCGCCCGACGGCGATGCCGGTGGTCACCTGCCAGTGATCGGGCACTTCGAACACTCGGGCGACCCGGTCGTGATCGAAACCGGCGAACTGATGCACGTACAAGCCCATCGACTGGGCCTGGACGGTGATGTGGGCGGCCGCCTGACCGAGGTCGTAGGCGGCGTAGTCGGAGTACGGGAAGTCGCTGCCGGGTTCGGCGGCGATCCGGTGCAGGCTGACCATCAGCGCGCTGGCCCTCGGCGCCCAGAACGAGTTGCCGCGCGAGAGCTGCTCGACGAAAGCGGAGTGGGTCGCATCGCCTCTGCGGCCGACCAGAAATGCCCATGGTTGGCTGTTCCCCGCCGAAGGTGCCCATCGTGCGGCTTCCAGCAGCGTGGTCAGATCGTCATCGGAAAGATGGTGTTGCGGGTCGTAGACCCGGGAGCTCCAGCGCTGGTGGAGCAGCGGGGTGAGGGCCAGAGCGGCCTGATCTGGTTCTCGTTCCCATGCCATCCCTCGATCCTGCCAGCCACCTGCTGAGCAGGTCCCATCCATGCCATCCCACCAGCGGAACGGATCGAATGGCCGAACTGTCGCCGTAGCATCGGCCCATGGCCGACCTTTTGACCTCAGACCTGCGCACCACCGACCCGGCTGCAGCCAGCCCGGCCGCAGCCGGTCCGGCCACAGCCGGTCCGGCCGCCCGCCGCGCGGTGCTGGCCGAACGGATCGCCGAGGCCGGGATCGACGCGCTGCTGGTCACCGACCTGACCAACATCAGGTACCTCACCGGGTTCACCGGCTCGAACGCCGCCCTGCTGATCCGTGCTGCCGGCGCCGTCGATGAGTCCGCGATCTTCGCCACCGACGGCCGCTATGAAACCCAGTCGGCCGAGCAACTTCCCGAATTGCGGCGGATCATCGATCGAACCTGTGATCGTGCTCTGATCACCCTGGCCGGTGGCCGGGTCGGCTTCGAATCGAATGCCGTCAGCTACGCCGGGCATCGTGCACTCGGCGATGCTGTCGCGGCGCCCCCCGAGAAGATCCAGTTGGTGCCCACCGTGGACCTGGTCGAGTCGGGCCGGGCGATCAAGGACAGCGGGGAGATCGACGCACTGGGCAGAGCGTGCGCGGTCGCGGACCAGGCGTTCGCCGACCTGATCGCCGTCGGTGGCGTCCGATCGGGCCGGACCGAGCGGGAGATCGGCCTGGACCTCGATCAGCGGATGCGGCTACTGGGAGCTGTTGATCCTGCATTCCCCACCATCGTCGCAGCCGGGAGGAACTCGGCGGTCCCGCATCACCAGCCGACCGACATAGCCGCGCAACCAGGAGACCTGGTCAAGCTCGACTTCGGCGCCGAGGTCGCCGGCTACCACTCGGACATGACCCGCACTGTCGTCCTGGGACCGCCGGCCGGCTGGCAACAGGAGATCCATCACCTGGTGGCCGCGGCTCAGCAGGCCGGCCGGGACGCCGTCCGTCCCGGCGCCAGCGGCCACCAGGTGGACTCGGCTGCCCGCTCCGTCATCGAAGCGGGAGGCCACGGGGAGCACTTCATCCACGGTCTGGGCCACGGCATCGGCCTGCAGATCCACGAGGCCCCGGCGCTCGGCCCGGATTCCACGGCTATCATGGCTGCGGACATGTGCGTCACCGTCGAGCCGGGCATCTACCTGCCGGATCTGGGCGGTGTGCGCATCGAAGACTCCGGGGTCGTCCGACCTGACGGGTACCGCGTGCTCACCATGACGACCAAGGAACTCCTGGTGCTGTAGCCCGCTGCGGCCCGCCACCGGGCGACACCGAGCAGCACAGCGAAAGGCGTTACGTGGCAAGCACCAGCGATTTCCGGAACGGCCTGGTTCTCAACATCGACCGCCAACTCTGGACCATCACCGAGTTCCAACACGTCAAGCCTGGCAAGGGGCCGGCCTTCGTGCGCACCACGCTGAAGAACGTGATGTCCGGCAAGGTCGTCGACCGGACCTTCAACGCCGGGGTCAAGGTTGAGACGGCAACGGTCGACAAACGGGACATGACGTTCCTGTACAAGGACGGCACCGATTTCGTCTTCATGGACGGCGACACCTTCGAGCAGATCCACATCCCCGCAGCCACCGTCGGTTCGGTGGCCGATTACCTGCTGGAGAACCAGGAAGCCACAGTCGCGCAGAACGGCGGCGTGGTGCTGTTCGTGGAACTACCGGCATCGGTCGAGCTCACCATCCGGCACACCGATCCAGGCCTGCAGGGCGACCGGTCCACCGGCGGCACCAAGCCGGCCACCCTGGAAACCGGAGCGGAGATCGGCGTGCCCCTGTTCCTGAACACCGGCGACAGGATCAAGGTCGACACCCGGGACGGCCGGTACCTCGGTCGTATCAACAACTGAGTCGTATCAGTAACTGTGTCGTGGCAACAGCTGTGTCGTATCAGCAACTGTGTCGTATCAGCAACTGTGTCGTATCAGCAACTGTGTCGTATCAGCAACTGTGTCGTGGCAACAGCTGTGTCGTATCAGCAACTGTGTCGTATCAGCAACTGTGTCGTATCAGCAACTGTGTGGCCACAACGGCTGAGTGGCGACAGAAGGGGCGGTGTCCGGCGATGTCGGCTAGATCCAAAGCCCGTAAGCGCGCCCTGGACATTCTGTACGCGGCCGACGCCCGTTCCGCCGATCCGCTGCAGGTGATGACCGAGCGGGTGTCGGGGCCGGAACCGTTCGTCCTGGGCGACTATGCGGAATCGCTGATTCGCGGCGTGGTCGAGCATTCGGCTCGGATCGACGACCTGCTCTCCCAGCACGCCGAGGGCTGGACCCTGGAACGGATGCCGGCCGTCGACCGCGCCATCCTGCGGATCGGTGTCTACGAACTGCTGTACGCGACCGACGTGCCGGCCGCCGTGGTGATCGACGAGGCCGTCGAGGAAGCCAAGACGTTGTCCA
>JAABUP010006847.1_pt1 | contig 15808 bp, 17 predicted proteins | sample 5559201 | NCBI WGS metagenome assembly JAABUP01 (sample SAMN10711887, study PRJNA513373) | rock metagenome | isolation source: Antarctica rocks | place: Antarctica
ACAGAACCGCACCACATCATCGAACACGTCGACCTGCTGATCACTGCGCCCCAACGTCACCCGATCATCGTCCCGGCCCCGTAGGTCACGGCAGGTCACCGACACGCGAAAGACACCAGCCACCTAGTGCCTCGCCGAGACCAGTGAGCGCGGGCACCGCAGCGGTGATGTCGTGGCCGCCTCGGCTGGTCAGGGTGACCGCGCCGGCCACCACACTGGCCAATGCGCGGTGTCCGTCCCACTTGACCTCATAGGACCACTCACCGAAGCGGGGTGGGTCCCCGGCGACAGCGAGCATGGGGGACAGGCCCGCCGGGACCGGCTCAGGCACTGCGCTTGCGCGGGGTGCTCTTCTTCTCCCCGGTGCCCGAGTTCTTTGCTGCACCGGTCTTCCTGCCGGGGCTGGACTTCGGCGCTGCCTTCTCGGGTGCGGCCTCGACGGCCTTGGTCTGGGAGCGGTCGATGCTGCGTTGTAGTGCGGTCATCAGGTCGACAACGTCCGCGGACGCGGTGTCGTCGTCGGGGTGGGCCTTGGGGGGTTCGGCACCCTCGGCTCGAGCCTCGATCAGCTCGGCCATCGCGGTGCGGTAGTCGTCGGAGAATTCCTCGGGGGTGAACTCGCCGGACATGGTGTCCACCAACGACCCCGCCATTGCCAGCTCGTTCTTGCGGGTGCCGATCTCTTTGCGCAGGAACGGGAAATCGGGGTTACGGATCTCGTCGGGCCACATCATGGTGTGCAGCACGATGACGTCCTGCCTGGCACGCAGTATCGCCAGCGTCTCGCGTTGGCGCAGCGTGATCTTCACCAGGGCCATGCGGCCGGAGTCCACCAAGGCCTGGCGCAGCAGCACATACGGGCGCTCCGCGGCAGGATCGGGTTCCACGTAGTAGCTCTTTTGGAAGAAGATCGGGTCCACCCGGTGCAGGTCGACGAACTCCAGCACCTGAATCGCCTTGTCGGTGCTGATCGGCAGGTTGGCCAGCTCGGCGGGTTCGAGCACCACTTGGCGTCCGTCGTCGAGTTCGTAGGCCTTGGAAATCTCCTCGGCCCGCACCTCCTCGCCACACACCGAGCACACCTTCTTGTAGCGGATGCGCCCGTGGTCGCTGCCGTGCACCTGGTGCAGGCGGAAGTCGTGTTCCTCGGTGGCGGTATAGAGCCGCACGGCGATGGACACCAGGCCGAAGGAGATGGCGCCCTTCCAGACAGGTCTCATACCCCTTATTACCGCACGAGCTGCCCTCAGCGCGCGAGGAGTTCGACGACACCATCCTCGGGTCGGTAGTCGACCAACCCGTCGGTGTGCAATTGGCGTAACCAGTCACCCATGGGCCACCAGCCGTGTCTGGAGTGAAACAGCCGCGCGTTGCGCACGATGGACGCTGCGTTGGCTGCGGTGGGTCCGGACGGCCCGTGGTACTGGTGGTACGCGGTTGCCCCGCCGACCCAGTGCAGTTGCACCCCTGCGGCAGCCGCGAGCAACGCGAAGTCGGTGTCCTCCGCCCCGTAACCGACGTAGCCGGGGTAGAACCCACCCACCCGGCGCCAGGTGTCGGCCGTCAGCGCGAACGACAACGACCAGAACAGCTTGGTGCGCGGCTCGGGTACCACCGCGAAGTCCGGGGGAACCGGCCGCGCCGGATGCGGCGCCGCCAACGCCGCCAGCGCGGTCAGGTCGTAGCCGGTGGGCGGCGCGGCCGGTAGGTAGGCCACCGGCCCGGCCAGCAGCGCGGTGGGCAGCCCGGTGGCGGCGCGGGCGTAACGGTGCACGAGGGTGGCAGCGGGGATGCAGTCGACGTCGAGGAAGACCAGTAGCTGCGCCCCGCCAGACAGCGCTGCTTCGGCACCGGCGTTGCGGGCCGCTGCCAACGGCAGCCCAGCGCCGTGCTCGACGTCGACGTAGGTGCGGCGGGTAGGTACGTCGTTTCGGGACAGAGCGTCCGATGTCCCGGCATCGGTGCCCATCGTGACGACGACATGCTCTTGGGCGGCGACGCTGCTGCGGGCCAGCCCGGCGCGTTGCCGGCTCAGGTGCCCAGCGCGACCGGCGACGATAGTGATCACGCTGGTACGCACGACGCCGCCTCCAGCACGGTGCGGGCGGCGCGGCCGGCTCCGTCACCGGGGCTCCAGCGCTGCCAGAGCGTGCCGTCCCGTGCTGCGGTGGCCGCCAGCACGGCGGGCCACTGCCCGGCGGCGGGCCACGCCAATGGAGAATGGGCGAGCCCGGCCGAGGCGAGCACCGCCGCGGTGGAGTGCTGTTCGCCGTGCGGGCGTTGCTGCGCCAGCACCACGGCCGGTCGCCGGGCAGCGGCTACCTCGGCCACCGCGTTCTGCCCGGCATGGGTGATCACCACCTGCGCGGAGGTGAGCAGCGGCCACGGGTCCGCCACCCAGCCCGGTTGGTATACGCCCAGCTCGGTGGGCAGTGCCACGCGCCCGCCGAGCACCGTCCACCGCCACGCCGGGGTCGCGCGCACCGCCTCGGCCAGCTGGTCGGAGGTGACGTCCACGCCACCGGCACCCCACAACACGGTGACAGTGCCAGGCACCACGGGTACCGCTGGCCGGGCGTCGAAGCGGGAGAAGGCGCCGACCGCGGTGGTCTTGGCAGTCCAGTGCGCTGGCCAGCCCACCGGCGCCACCCACTCCGGCCACGGCGCCAGCAGGTGAACCGCGGAGTCGTACGCCGCGCGGTGCGGGCGGTCGAGACGATCACCCGGGGCGGCGACCACGACGACCGGCACACCGAGCAGGCGCAGCAGCAGGGTCACCTCCACCGAGGCGTCCACCACGACGAGCCGGGGTCGGTACTGGTGCACCCACGCCACCACCGCCGCCATCCGCTCCCGTAACCCCGAATCACCCAGCGGCGCCCAATGCAATACCCCGCCGGCGCTGGGGTCCACCACCGCCTCGCCGTCGGGGCCGTGCCCGACGTCGTCGCGGCCCAGCGTCACCCACGGCCCGGGCCAGCCGACCGGTTCCGGGACCGAGGACAGCCCGGTGACCACGCGCCGACCGCGCAGCGCCACGGCGACTGCCCCGGCGCGGTGGGCGTGCCCGCGCCCGTGGTGGTGGATGTACCACCCGATCACGCCGCCGACCTGGCCCTGGCCCCCGCGTAGAGCACCTCGTAGTCATCCACCATGCGCTGCACCGAGCAGTGCTCCACCGCGCGAGCCCGGGCGGCGGTGCGGGGCAACGCAGCCGCCGAGGTCACCGCGGCGGCCAGCGACGTGACGTCACCGGGGGCGGCCAATCGGCCACACGCACCGGTCAGCACCTCGGGCACCCCACCTCGGGCGTAGGCCGCCACGGGGGTGCCGCAGGCCAGCGCCTCGGCCACCACCAGGCCGTAGGGCTCGTCCCACAATGGTGACACCAACGCCACGTCCGCTCGGCCCACCAGGTCCACCAGGTCGTAGTGGGCGAGGTGACCAACGTGCTCCACGTCCTCGCCGAGCAACGGACGCACCACGGCGTCGTAGTACTCGGGGTCGACGACCGGCCCGGCGATACGCAGCGCGATGCCAGCTGCCCGGGCGGCTGCGATCGCGTGGTCGATTCCCTTCTCCCGCACCAGCCGCCCGGTCCACACCGCACCCTCGCCTCCCACCCCGGCGACCCAGCTGTCGGTGTCCACCCCGTTGCGCACCACGGGGACCGCTCCCAGCACCGGCCCCCACGCGGTCGCGGTGTGCTGGCTGACCGCGCAGCAGGTGGGGCCGCCGCCGCCGGAGACTGCGACGTGGGAACGGATGGCCGACTCCAGCACCGGGAACGGCGGGGTGTGCAGGGTGGTCACCACCGGGCACGACACCGCTGGTGCCATCGCGATCGGCAGGTGGTGCAGGGAGTTGTTGTGCACCACGTCGACGTCGTTCGCCGCGCCGTGCACCAGGCCCAGCATCAGCGACAGGTAGGCGTGGTGCTCGGCCATCACCAGCTCCGGCGCCATGCTGATGTCCCGCCGCGAGGAGGAGGTGAACCCGCTGAGGTCTAGGTCGAGTTCGCGCAGGCCCAGCGACGGGTCCGAGCCGGGTGCGGCGTAGGTGCTCACCTCGTGACCGCGGGCCATGAGGTGGCGCGCCAGCGACCAGGTGTGTGCCTCCAGACCACCGGCGAACGGCTCCACGATCGGATAGCGCGACGGTGCGAGGATGGCTATCCGGAGACGGTCGGGACGCGGGTGCCGGTGCGACGGGGTGAGCGACCTCAGCTCATCGACGAGCACAACACCTCCAGGGGTCGGCGTCTGCGGGGACGCGGGCTGGCCGCCCTCGAACGGGGCCAGGAGGCGGACGCTAGCGATCTTTGTGCCCCCCCGCCCAGCGGAGTGGGGCCGGGCCGCAACGCCGGTGTCAGCACTCGCCCAACGCCGCCGACTGTTGCGGGTCGAAGGTGCGCACCCCGAACAGCTGCTGCAGCAGTACGGCCTCATGGCGGCCCAGCGGCCCGCTCCAGCGCTGCGCCCGCTGCAGCGCCCGGTTCGCGGTGACCCGCACCTGGTGCCCGGTCGCGGTCGCCACCACCACCTGCCCTGGGCCGCCGGGGCGCACCAGTTCGATGAGCGCCGCCAGCACCCGCGGTGTCAGGCCGCACCCAGCCGAAAGGTGCACCAGGGTGCGGCAACGGGCCCGCACGTCGGCGGGCACCGCGCCCGGGTGCACCCGCGGGTCCGCCGCGGCCAGGTCGACCACACCGGTCCATACCCCAACGTCCGTCACCGAACCCAGCACCATCGCCACGCTGCGCTGCAGGTCACGGCCGTCACTGTCGCTGTCACCGCCGCCGAACTGCACGGCCACGTCGGGCAGCGGGAACGGCCCACGCTCACCCCGCGCACCCGGCTCGGGGATGAGGCGGGCCAGTGCGCTCGCCTCGGCCAGCTTCTGCGCCGCCGCGGTCGCGGGGTCGGTGATCCGTCCCGCCCAGTCGGGCCCGTCGTGCCAGGCCTGCGCCCGGTGTTCGTGTGCCAGCACCGCGCCCGCGGTGAACATTCGGTGCGCCAGTTCCCAATCCTCGCCGCCGTAGCTGGTGAAGCTTTCCTCGAACCCCCCCACCTCGGTGAACAGCCCCCGGGAGCAGGCCACCACCGCGCTGATCACCGTGCGGTAGGAGCGGTCGTCGACCGCGCGCACCCCGTCGGCGACCAGCTCGGCGAGCCAGCGGGGTTCGGCGAGTTCCGCCGGCGCCGGTCCCGCACCGGTCAGCCAGGCCCGCAGCCGCGCTGGTGTCCAGTCCGTGAGGTCGGCGTGGCGGCGGCGGCCGGTGACCAGCGCGTCGGGTAGCAGGGCCGGCAACCGGGCCAGCCGCTGCACGTATTCGGGTTCGGGGACGGTGTCGGCGTCGAGGAAGCACAGCACCTCTCCGGAGCTGACCCCGGCGCCCAGGTTGCGCGCGGCCGCGGCCCGGAACCCGTGGTCGGGCTGGCGCACCACCACCACGTCCAGGCCGGCGGCGGACTCGGGCACCCGCGGGGCGGCAGGGGAGCCGTCGTCGGCGACGATCACCTCCAGCCGGCTACGCGGGTAGGTCTGCAGCGCCAGCGCGGTCAGCACCAGGTCGAGCCGGGCCTGCGCACGGTAGTACGGAATCACCACACTGACCTGCGGGGGTAGTGCTGGCTCGGCGGCGTCCAGCAGATCCCACCGGTTGGCCGGTACGACCCACCGCCCGTCGGGCAACGCGATCGGTTCTGACCGGGGTTGCCACCTGCGCCGGCGTCGAGGTTCAGCCACCGGCCACCTGCGCCCAGACGTCGGAGTACGCCAGCGCGACCTCCGTACGCGACGGACCTAGCCGAACCCCGGGGGGCAACCAGGTCGACGCGGGATCGCGTAGCGCGGTGCGCAACGCGGCGGTCAACGCCTCGGGCCGGTAGGTGCACAGCGTGCCGGGCAACCTCCGCTGCAGTTCCGCGGCGTAGGGCCCGCACGGCACCAGCGGGCGCCGTCCGGCCGACAGCCAGGTGTTGATCGACGCCGAGGCCGACACCGCCTCGTTCGGGGCCAGTGGGACACCCGCTGCCTGCAACCGCACCGCAAGGTCGGCGCCCGGTAGGTACCCGGTGACCTGCAGGCGGCGCCCACCCGCCTCGGCCTGGGATGCGAGCTCGGCCAGCAGGTCCTCGTGGCCGTCGGCGGCGCGGCCCAGCACCGTCATTCCCACCGCGGCGGGCAGCGTGGCCATCGCCTGCAGGGCTGCCCGGTGCCCCTTACCGGGGTGCACGAAACCCAGCACACTGACCTGCCCGTCGGTGCGGCCCGGTGTCACCGCGACTGCGGGGTCGACGGGTAACGGGATCACCGTGACGGGGCGAGCGGGGGCGCCGAGCGCGGCGAGCAGCGCCGCCTCGTGCTCGCTGCTCACCACCACCGCGTCGATGCTGTGCACCACCACCCGGTAACACCCGGCCCGCCGCCGCGCGAGGACTGCGCCGTCACCTTGCTGGGGCAGGTCGTGCAGGGTGACGCAGACCGCCACCTGCGCCCGGTCATGCAGGGCAGCGGCGAGGGCGGCGAACCTCGCTGCAGCGTCCTCGCACCGCAGACCGAATAGCCGGTCGGTGTAATGCACGTGCACCACCGCGCACCCCAGCAGCGGCAGCCACCAGTCGCCGATGATATCGTCCACACTGGACGCGCGCACCACCGGGTCGGCAGCGTCAGCGATGACGTCCTCGGCGAACCGGACGACGCCGTGCTCGCCGGCTCCCACCACCAGGTGCCCGGTGCTCACCGTGCGGCCAGCGCCGTCACGTGGGTGTAGATCTGCTCGTGGGCGCGCTGCACCGCGGCGCGTTGCCGGGCGCGCTGGGCGGGATCCGCCGGTGCTGGCGCCGGAGCCCGCAGCGCCCGGTGCACGGCTTCGGCCAGCGAGTCCGGCGTCAACCCGACGGTTTCGTCGTGTCGGTAGGTGAATACCTGCGACCACTGCTGCTCGTAGTACCCGCAGTGCGGGGCGACCACGGCAGTGCCGACGTCGCGGCAGGCTTCCAACCACCCCGAATGCGTCCCGAACCGGTTCGGCAGAACCGATACGTGCAGCGACTGCAGGTAAGCGCTGAGCTCGGCGTCGGTGAACCGGGCGTGCACCCGCAGCTGCAGTGCACCGGCGCGGGCCAGCTCACGCACCCCTGAGAGGGCCGGGTGCTCGGCGGCGTCCGGGTGCACGTCCACCACCAAGGTCCCGCCGGCCGAGCACACTCCGGCCGCAACCGCCCGGACCACCGAGTCAGGGTCGACGAGGTTGCGTCGTAACGACTTCAGGTGCACACCGACGAGACCGGGGACAGTTCGGTCGACCAGGGGGGTGGCCAGCACGGCGGGGTGGGCCAGGATCGTCGCGCGACGATCCCACCGCTCGGCGATCTCCCGAGCGGCGCCGTCGGTCAGGGTGATGACCTGCGCGGCAGAGGGGATCAGTGCACTCAGGTGCGCCAGGTGCTGTGCCGGGTCGTCGTGGTGCGGGTTGCGCAGGTCGTGCACGGTGAGCACCAAGGGAATACCCACTTCGGCCAGCACACCGGCCCAGCGGCGTAGGTCGGCCGTGCTCAGGTGATCGAAACCGAAGTGCAGGTGCAGTACGTCGATTCGCGGGGCCATGGCGCGCAGGGTCGCTTCGGTGAACAGCACGCTGGGAGCCCACGCTCGCCCCGGGACCGCCGGCACCTGCACGCGATGCACGGAGGGTGGCAGCGCGGCGTCCAGGTAGGCGTGCCGTGCGGGCACGGTGGCCACCCGCAGCCTGGACGTCATTGCCCACGTTGTACGCGACCCCGGCGGCGGCCACCACTTCCGTTCGTTCTGCTAAGGCCCCGGCCCCCCGACATGATGGCCATACCTGCGCTGAGCCACCACGCGCCTGCGCTGGTGAGCCCTGCCCGACCTCGACGCCGAAGGAGCACCTGTGCTCACTGTGGACACCGTCACCACGGCCAGCCCGGAGCAGACGTGGGCCGTGCTGGCCGACGGCTGGTCCTTCGCCGGCTGGGTCGTCGGCGCCTCCCGCATCCGCAAAGTGGACCTGGGTTGGCCCGCCGAGGGCACCAGGATCCACCATTCGGTAGGCGGGTGGCCGCTGGTGCTGGACGACACCACGACGGTGCTGCGCAGCGCCGAACAACGTGAACTGGTTCTGCAGGCCCGCGGTTGGCCGGCCGGTGAGGCGCGCGTCGAACTAGAGCTCACCCCGCAAACCATGAGCGGCGGTGACGGCTGTCGGATCACCATGCGCGAGGACGCCACCCACGGCCCGGGGCGTTTCCTGCCGCTGCCGCTGCGCTGGCTGGGCATCGTGCCGCGCAACCGCGAGTGCCTGCGCAGGCTGGTGCTGCTGGCCGAGGGCCGCGCCCGGTGACCCGGCCCGTGCCCGACCGGGTCGTCGTGGTGGTGCCCGCCCACGACGAAGAGGAACTGCTGCCCTCGTGCGTGACCGCGGTGCAGGCCGCCGCCCGCGCCGCCGGCCTCCCAGCGCGACTGGTGGTAGTGCTGGATGCCTGCTCCGACAACAGCGCCGGTGTACTGCCACCCGAGGTGCACCCGGTGGTGGTGGCGCACCGCAACGTCGGCGCCGCCCGGGCCGCTGGGTTTGCGGCCGCGAACATCACCCCTCGAACCTGGTGTGCCAGCACGGATGCCGACACCGTGGTCACCGAGACGTGGCTGCTCGATCAGCTGGACCTGGCCCGGTCCGGTGCCGACGTGGTGGTGGGCACCGTCGCGGTGCGGGACTGGTACCGCCACCCGGTGCAGCTGCGGGAGCGTTACGAGGCCAGCTACACCGACGCCGACGGCCACCGGCATGTGCACGGGGCAAACCTGGGTGTCGCGGGGTGGGCGTATCAGCGCCTCGGTGGTTTCGCCCCGCTGGCTGCGCACGAAGACGTCGACCTGGTGCAGCGGGCGTCAAGCGCCGGGTTGCGGGTGGATTGGACTTCGCGGGTGGTGGTGCACACCTCGGCGCGACTGCAGGGACGCGCACCGGCGGGTTTCGCCACCCACCTGCTCGACCTGTCGGTGGCTTCGTGAGCGCCGCCGAGACGCTGCGGTCGTTGCTGGCCAACGACGAGCTGGACCTGCCGCTGCCCGGATCGGGGGCCACCGCTCGGCGCTGGCGCACCCTGGCCGCGCTGGGCCGCCGTGACACCGTGCTGGGCCGCCTTGCCGAGGCGCACGCCGACGCGGTCGCGATTCTGGCCGAGCTCGACGGGCCGCAGGTGACCCCGGACCAGGTGTGGGGGGTGTGGGCGGCGGAGGCACCGTCCCCGGTGCTCACCGCGGCGCACACCGGGCAGGGCTGGCGGTTGAGCGGGGTGAAGCCGTGGTGCTCCGGTGCCAGCACCAGTACCCACGCGCTGCTCACTGCCCACGTCGGTGCGCTTCGCCCGCTGTTCGCCGTCGACCTCGGCCAGCCCGGGGTGGCGCCGGTGCCCGGGACCTGGCACGCAGTAGGCATGGGCGCCAGCGACTCCGGCTCGGTGGCCTTCGACGACGTCGCGGCAGTACAGGTGGGACCAGACGAGGGCTACCTCACCCGGCCGGGTTTCTGGCACGGCGCCATCGGGGTGGCCGCAGCGTGGCACGGGGGTGCCTGCGGGGTGGCGGACGCGCTCTTCGCCCGGGTGGAGAAGGGCGGTGCCGACGCCCACCAACAGGCGCATCTCGGCGCGGTCAGTGCTGCCCTGGCTGGTGCCCGTTGGTCGCTGGATTCGGCAGCGGCGGAGGTGGATGCCGACCCGCTGGACAGCACCGGCCACGGGCGGGCCAGGGCGCTGGCGGTGCGGGCGGTGGTGGAGGCGGCGGCCACCGTGACCCTGGACCGGGTGGGTCGCGCGTTGGGCGCCGGACCGCTCTGCGCGGACGCGGTGCACGCAGCGCGGGTCGCGGACCTCACGGTGTACCTGCGGCAGAGCCACGCCGAGCGTGACCTGGCTGCGCTCGGCGTGGCCGTCGCCGGTGGGGCCGGCGAGCTGTGGTGATCGTCGGGGAGGGCACCCCGGAGCCGGTGTGGCTGGCATGGGGCGTGGACTTCGCGCCGTTGTCCCTCGACGGTTGCGAGCGGCTCGTCGTGGTGGCGCCGCATCCCGACGACGAAGTGCTCGGGGTCGGCGGCCTGATGGCGCTGGCCGCCCAAGCCGACATCGGGGTGCACCTGGTGGCAGTGACCGACGGCGGCGCCTCGCACCCCGGTTCACCCACCCTGAGCCCGGCGCAGCTGGTGGCGGTCCGACCCGGGGAGTCCGCCGCCGCGCTGGCGGCGCTGGGTGTCCCCGCCACCGAAACCCGGTTGGGTCTGCCCGACGGCGCGGTCGCCGAGCACGAGGCGCAGCTGGTCACCGCGCTGAGCGAGGTGCTCGGTGATGGTGGCGTCGGCACCTGGGTGCTGAGCACCTGGCGAGGCGACGGCCACCCCGACCACGAGGCGACCGGCGCGGCGGCGGCGGCTTGCACACCAACCGGGGTACGGCTGCTGGAGTTCCCGGTGTGGACCTGGCACTGGTCGCACCCCGGCGACCCGCGGGTGCCGTGGGAACGCGCCAGGACACTCCCGTTGCCCCAACCGGTATACCGCGCGAAAATCGCTGCCGCGCAGTGTTTTGCGACCCAGGTACGGCCGCTCTCGAACCATCCTGCCGACGCCGCGGTACTCGGAGGCCACGTGCTCGCCCGGTTACTGCGGGACCGGGAGGTGGTCTTCGTATGAGCCTGCCCGCCAGCTACTTCGACGACTTCTACGCCGGTGGCGCGGACCCGTGGGGTTTCACCCACCGCTGGTACGAGCAGCGCAAGTACGCCCTCACCCTGGCAGCGCTGCCCCAGGCGCGTTACTCGCGCGCGTTCGAGCCGGGCTGCTCGGTCGGCGTGCTGAGCAGCCTGCTCGCCCAGCGCTGCGAGCAGGTACTGGCCACCGACGTCGCGCAATCAGCGCTGGATCAGGCCACAGCGCGGGTACCGGCGAACGTCACGCTGCTGCGGTGGGGATTGGGTCAGGCGTGGCCCGCTGAAACCTTCGACCTGGTGGTGCTCAGCGAGGTGGGCTACTACCTGGACGCGCCGGACCTGGCTCGCGCATTGGGTGAGGCGGTGCGCGCCCTGGAGCCCGGGGGCACACTGGCGACGGTGCATTGGCGCCACCGGGTGTCGGACTACCCGCAGACCGGGGACGCCGTGCACGCCGCGGTGCGGTCGACGCCGGGGCTGGCGCACCTTGGTGCATACCGTGACGAGGACATGCTGATCGACGTACTGGTCAAAGAGGTGGTGCCGGTGCGGTCGGTCGCGGCGAGGGAAGGGCTGGCCTGATGAGCGACTCAAAAACGGAAACACCGTGGCCTGAGCACACCCGACCCGATGGGGTGTCCGACGCCACGGTGTCCGCCGCCGGGAAGCTGTCGGAGGCGCTGGAGTTCGTCGAGCGCGCCCGCGGGCACCTCTACAGCTTTCACCAGCTGATGGGTGGGGCGGACCTGGCGCTGGGTGCGGCGGTGCAGGAGCTGCGCGACGCCGGGCACACCGCGCAGGCTGACCGGGTGGAGCGCGAATTGATCGGGCGCAACGTGCTCCCCGGGCGGTGGACGTTCCAGATCGTGGAGGAGTTCGACGCCGGCTATTGGGCGGTGCTGCGCAGCCACGAACAGCAGGTCCGCGCGGAACTGGTAGCCGGCCGCCAGCACCTGTTCGAAGCGGAACTGAAGGAAAGCCGACGCACCCACGGCCACCCCGGGCACAGCGCCCGGCCCGAGGCGGGCTCGTGAGCCCCACGGTCGACGCCGTGGTCATCGGCGCCGGGCACAACGGCTTGGTAAGTGCGTCGCTGCTGGCTGACGCCGGGTGGGACGTGCTGGTGCTGGAAGCCGCCGACACCGTCGGCGGCGCGGTGCGCTCGGCGCAGCTGTTCCCCGGTTACACCAGCGACCTGTTCAGCGCCTTCTACCCACTGTCCGCGGCATCGCCGGCCCTGCTGGCCATGGACCTCGATGCCCACGGGTTGCGGTGGTCGCACGCCCCGACGGTGCTGGCCCACCCAGCCGGACCCGCGGACACCGAGGGGGCGGTGCTGCACCGCCGCGCCGTCGACACCGCAGCGGCACTCGGCGGCGCGGACGGGCGGGCCTGGCTGGAACTCGTCGAGCAATGGCATGCCATCAAAGAACCGTTGCTGCGCACCCTGTTCGACCCGTTTCCGCCGTTACGTGGCCCGGCGGCACTGCTGCGCCAGCTGGGCACCGCCGGTGCGCTGCGGTTCGCTCGGTTCATGGCGCTGCCCGCGCGGCGGATGGCTGAGGAACTCTTCGACGACGAACCCGCTCGACTGTTGCTGCTGGGCAACTCGATGCATGGTGATGCCCCGCCGGACGCGCCGGTCAGCGGGGCCTTCGGGTACCTGCTGGCCATGCTGGCCCAAGACGTCGGCTACCCGGTACCGGTAGGCGGCGCCGGTGAGCTGACCCAGGCGATGTGCCGGCGGGCGAAATTTGCGGGGGCACAGGTGCGTACCGGGGTGGCGGTCGTCGGCATCGAAGTGGTCGGTGGGCGCGCGGCGGCGGTACAGACCGCAACGGGGGAGCGGATCGCGGTGCGGCGGGCGGTGGTGGCCGACGTGTCGGCGGTCAGCCTGTACACCCGACTGCTGCCGGCCGACGCGGTCCCGGCGCGGGTGCTCGACGACCTGGCGCGCTTCGAGTGGGACACCCCGGTCGTCAAGGTGGACTACGCCCTGAACGCCCCGATCCCGTGGACCGCCCGCAACGCCAGAGGGGCGGGAACGGTGCACCTGGGCGCGGACTCCGACGGACTGGTGCGGTGGATGGCCGACCTGCAGACCTCGACGGTCCCGCAGCGGCCGTTCATGTTGTTCGGCCAGATGACCACGGCCGACCCGACCCGCTCGGCGCCGGGCACCGAGAGCGCCTGGGCGTACAGCCACCTACCCCGGGGTGTCACCGATGACGCCTCCGCCGACGTGTTGGCTGCCCGGATGGACGACATGCTGCAGGAGCACGCCCCCGGGGTGCTCGAGCACGTCGTCGGCCGCCAAGTGCAACGGCCCAGCGACCTGCAGAGCTCAGACGCCAACCTCGGGCACGGCGCGGTCAACGGTGGGACGGCGCAGTTGCACCAGCAGTTGGTGTTCCGGCCGGTGCCCGGCCTGGCGCGCAGCGAGACCCCGGTGCAGGGGCTGTACTTGGGAAGTGCGGCCGCGCACCCTGGTGGGGGAGTGCACGGCATCCCCGGGTTGAACGCGGCCCGGGCAGCGCTGGGCGAGCACGGTCGACTCGGCTGGCCGCGGCGGCGGGCGATGAACGCGGTGCAACAGCTGCTCACCCGAAGCTGAGCGGGTCGGCGTTAGAGTTCAGGCCGGCTCGACGTCGCTGTGCAACTTGAGTACCTGGCTGCCGTCGTCGGTTTCGATGAGGTACGCCGGGCAGTCGTCGGTGCCGTTGCGGGTGATGTCGGATCCGCGCAGGCTGCGGGTGACCCGTTGGGTGTGGACCTGCACCACCGTCCCATTTCCCCGTCCGTTGCACCACGCCCAGCTGACCGGGCTACCTACCTCGGGGGTCGAGGAGGATCCGTACAGCCGTTAGCGCCCTGGCTGCCACCGAGCCCGCCCCGGCGCACCAGAAACACCCTCTCCAGCATCCTGATCTGAGGCCGGCCGGGGGTCTTCAGCGCCTGACGGCCGACCAGCTGTCGACGGTGGTGATGGCGCCGGGGCCGGTGTAGCCGTTGGGTAGACCCAGGGCGTTGCCGCGCAGCGACCGGTAGATCGCGTCCGGGTGGTGGGCCAGGAGGTCGGCTCCTGCGATGCGAACGTCGACCTGCGGGGACCGCGCAACCGAGCTCGGCGTGTCGCGCCCGGTCGTTGGCGCGGGCGAACACTAAACAGGCTTCGAACGACTTCTGAGGCGTCGTTTCGCCGCCTGGTTCGTGTACGCCCAGATCGCGTCGAAGACGTCCGAGTCCAGGTCGTAGAGGTGGCAGAACGCGCTGCGCTGCTGGTCAGAGGGTGCCCGGTCAGTGGTCTGCGGCAGGTACACGGACTTGAGTTCTTGCGGTTCTTGATCTGCTGGCAAGCCGCTTCTGGCTGTGGTCGTGCGGGAGCAGCCGGCAGACCGGCCGCACCGTCATGCCCTCAGACCGGCCCACTGACCCACAGCAAGATTATCTCCGATCAGCCAGCGCCACCATGATCAACGGTAGACAGTGGATCCGGGGTTAGTGGTGTCACCGCCCGGCAACCGCGCGGGCGCGACGGCTCAGGCACTCGCACTGTCAGAGCCACGAGCGCATGTCGAAAACGACCGAAAGCGGCCGGGCACGACCTGTTGCCGTCGTCCGGCAGCCGCAGCGTCGACCTGACCAACGCCTCCCCGCGGTCGTTCCCGTAGGCCTTGCGGGAAGTTCGACGGCGCCCGCCGCCACGTCGCCTCCGCGGTGGCAGCGCTTCGGGGACGGTTCCCGTCGGGACGTGGGGAAGTTCTGGGAGTGGGCGGGTGGCATTCTGAGCAGGTGCCGACGGCAGCGGAGGAATCGGACCGGCCTCTCACCGGTGGGAACATGAACACGGTCGTTCGTGAGGGCGATACGGTCGTGCGCAACGCTGGGCCGTGGACGACGACCGTGCATCGCTACCTCCGGTACCTCCACATGGCTGGCGTCGACTGGGTACCGCGACCTGTCGAGGCCAGCCTCGGCGTAGATGGCCACCCCGACCGCGAGCGCCTCACCTATCTGCACGGTGACGTCCCGGTCTACCCGCTGCCGGCCTGGGTCTGGGCAGACCGGGTTCTCTCGGAGGGGGCACGGCGGCTGCGTCGTCTGCACGACGCGAGCGTCGGGTTCAGCAGCGATGGCGCCGTGTGGCAGTCACCGGCGAAGATCCCAGCCGAAGTTGTCTGCCACAACGACTTCGCCCCGCACAACCTGGCGTTCCGCGACGGGCGGATCATCGGTGCTATCGACTTCGACTTCTGCTCGCCCGGACCGCGGGTCTGGGACATCTCCTACTTCGCTACCCGGGCCGTTCCGTTGACCGCCGAGTCACCGGAGGGCGCCCCTGGGATGGGCCAGGCCCGACGTCGCGTAGAGATCATCCTCGACGCGTATGGCAGTGATCAGACCATCACTTTCGAAGACGTGGTTCGCGTAGCCATCATCCGCCTCCCCGACCTCGCCAACTTGTCCCGCCGCAAGGCGAAGAAGCACGACAAGCCTCAACTTGCCGCTGACGCGACGAGTTACGACCGCGACGGCCACTATCTGGCCACGATGTGGCAGTGAACCCCGGCAAGTCCCCTTGACACCGGACGAAGGACACCAGCCCTCGGGAGCACGGAGACCGTTCCGTAGGGGATCCGCTTGCGCGTCAGTCGGGTGCGGGCTCTTCGGTCGCGCGGTGACGGCGGGACGTCGACTTCGCCGCCTGGGAAACGGCATAGTCGGACGCGTGGCGCAGCGTGTGGTGTGGACGTCGGTATTCGCCGACGGCCCCGGCGGTGGTAACCCGTGCCCGGTCGTCTTCGACGCAGACGGGCGGCCAGATGCAGAACTACAGGCCGAGGCGGCAGGCTTCGGCGCGGAGACCGTGTTCGTGCTGGCACCGCGGTCAGCCGGTGAAGTGCGGCTGCGGTACTTCGTTCCGGCGCACGAGATGGAGATGTGCGTGCACGCCACTATCGCGGCCAGCGTCTTGCTGGGACGCGCCGGGCTCCTGCCCCAGAGACGTGCCACGGTCGAAACACCATTGGGGCCGCTCGGCGTCACGTGGGGCCCTGATGCGGCGGTCGTGGACCAA
>JAABUP010006848.1_pt1 | contig 15803 bp, 12 predicted proteins | sample 5559201 | NCBI WGS metagenome assembly JAABUP01 (sample SAMN10711887, study PRJNA513373) | rock metagenome | isolation source: Antarctica rocks | place: Antarctica
CCTCTCCCCCTTCATCCCCCTCCTCCACCCCAACATCCCCTTCCTCCTCCTCCCCCTCCTCCACAACCTCCACCCGCACAACCCCCTCCCCCCAAGTCCTCCGCGAATTCCACGCCGCAATCCCAGCAACGGATCCCGATATCCCCATCGACGACGAGCTCCTCGCAATGGATACTTCCTCGGACACCAATGATGATGGTGAGGGGCTGCCGTATTATCAGTCAGCGGGCGTTCGGACGAGCATGAAGCCGACGATCAAGTTGTTGCCTTATTCGCGGATGAGTAGGTATCGGGATGAGAGGGGACGGTTTGTTAGTGGGGGGAGGGTTTGGGGGGAGGGGGGAGCGGGGTTGGATCGGTCTTATTGGTTGGGGAGGAAATGAGTGAGGGGATTGGAGGGGAGAGGATTGGTGAGTTGGATGAGTGAGGGAAATGATGGAAATGATGGAATTGATGGAATTGGCAAATGTATGTATGTGTGGAGAGATGAATTGGGGAGGTGGTTCTTGATGATTGGTTGATGGGAGATGATGGGATGATGGGAGGTGTATGGAGTTTTGCTTTGGGGTTTTGTCTTGGTTATGTATGTCATGCGTCATGCGTTATTGAAATGAAATGAAGAGTTTGAAGACAGCATTGAATCTCAGGTACAAAGCGACTTTGAACATCTGTATGAACGGTCATTGATGAACTCCGGGATTCCAGTGTCATCATACATGGGACATTATCACAGAGATGAAGTACAGCTGGGTATACCAAACGATCTTGCGGGTTGAATGTTGTCTTCCTAGTATTGGGCTTCGATGGCTGGAGTATTTACCTGAAATAGAAGAATTGCGTGGAAAAGCCGGACCCATGGTGAATGGGTATCTCTCGCTCTTTCCAACCCAAACAAAGAACCTCCCTCCCATCCATCATATCTCATCGCAAAGTTGAACCATCAACTCGTCAACTCATTCCACGCTCACTGTCCCCCATCCTTAATCCACGGCAAACTGAACGTCCCAACCCACCCCTCCACCTCCCCCCTCAACCCCACTACCTCCGGCACCTCCTCCCCCTCCCCCAAAAATTCCAGAAACGCCTTCACACTCCCCGGATTTTTCCTCCCCTTCGCCTCCGCCTCCTCCCTCGCCCTCTTATCCAAATCCTGCGTAATAGTAACAGCCCGATGCACAATCTCCGCCACGCGCGTAAAGTCATCGGGGAGGAGCCCACGCGTCGTCATAGCCGGGGAGCCCATACGCAGACCGCCGGGCTTCATGGCGGATTTGTCACCGGGGACGGTGTTTTTGTTGCTGGCGACGCCGACGAGTTCGAGGACGCGCTCGACGCGGGCGCCGTCGATGGCTTTGTTTTTGAGGTCGATGAGGACGAGGTGGTTGTCGGTCCCGCCGCCGACGATGGTGTAGCCTAGGCTTGCTAAGCGCTCTGCTAAGGCTTTGGCGTTCAGCAACACGGTCTTTTGGTATTCTTTGAATTCTAGGCTTTGAGCTTGGCGAAGCGCCACTGCTAGAGCGGTGATTGTGTGGTTGTGTGGACCGCCTTGATGGCCTGGGAAGACTGAGGCGTTGATTGGACCTTCGAGATCGTACATTTCCTGGTTTCCCTTCTTATCGACTCTGCGAACCCCTTTTCGGAAAAAGATCATGGCTCCTCGGGGACCTCGGAGCGATTTGTGTGTCGTGGTTGTGACGACGTCTGAGTGGGGGAAAGGAGAGGGTATGACGCCTCCTGCGACTAGGCCGGAGATGTGCGCCATATCGCTGAGTAGATAGGCTCCGACCTTTTCAGCTATCTCCCTCATCTGTGCGTATTCTATGAGCCTGCTGTATGCGGAGGTCCCTGCTATTATAATTCGTGGGCGGTAGAGCATAGCCAGCTCCTCCAGCTTTTTGTAATCTATCAGTCCTGTCGATTCATCAAGCCGATATGGTAGGGTCTCGAAATATTTTGAAATGGCAGAGATCTTCTTCGTGGGCGTCTGGTAGCCATGTGATAGATGGCCGCCGTGGGGAAGGTCTAGGCCCATAATCCGATCGTGGGAGTTTAGGAGCGCAGAGTAGGCATACAGGTTTGCCGGAGAACCAGAGAGAGCTGTATCGTCCGAATCAGAGTGAAGGTAGCCCAAGCAAAATCAATAGCATACGTTGCACATTCACTCCCCATTCTTCCTCACTCAATCCGAATGTTTCCAGGGCTCTTTTCTGGCACAATCTCTCTGATTCATCGATGTATTTATTGCCACCATAATAACGAGCACCAGGGTATCCCTCTGAATACTTGTCTGTAGTTGGGAGATCCGATCAGCGCTCGGTCTGCCTTGTCGGGTCATTTGAGGTCGTACTTTGCATGACGCTACCCAATGCATCCAGGACTGCTTGGGACGTGAAATTTTCAGAAGGTATAAGATTGATAAAGTGTTTCTGTCGTCTCTTCTCCTACATGCCAGTTTGTTAGCACGCATTCTTCTTGTTTGATTTTGAGACTATCTCAACGTACCTTTTGGAGTATGTCGTATACGGCGGGATCTGCCTCTTTTAGATTCGCTGCTAGCATCTTTGATACCGTCAGCTAACGTTCTAAACGAATTTGAGTCAATAGTAACCTTATGTTGGCTTTCTGGGCTCATAGAGGCCATGCCCCGCTTGGACAGCCATTGCCACTGCTGGGGCGGTCTTCTCTGGCGGGAAATTGGAATTTTGGCGGAGCCGGATTGTACAGCACGAAGCAAGCACCTGCTGCACACGGGTAAGGACATAGTGAGCGTGGTAGTATGAATGCAATGCGATCATAAGATCAAATATCTGGATTCCAACGCTCGGAAAAACGGTGAAGGTGACTCAGCACGGGAACGCTAGAGCTATTTTGTCATGGCGTCTCGGGGCGTTTGAAGACGTTGCCCACCCGCCATCAACTTCTCTCCTCAACAACTATTATCCAAGATGATGGAGATGACTTCTGCGGCAGCTATAGCACTCACTTGGGCAGCGTAAGCTGCTTGACGTGGGCTATGCTGATATGTCTCGAGTCCGACTCACCACCTTTTGAGGGACAATCTGAAAATTTCTGATTGGATATGTTGTTTTCGTCTCGTCGAGCTATGAATACCGTTGCTTCCTTACCGTTGTCCCCAAATTCTTCTTGACGATCGCTAGATTCCTCGCCAAATACAGCTCATTCCGACTTTCCACCGCTGGTCAAGCAAGAGTATACTGGGCCATTCAACGGAGCGACGATGCTCATTCATTGAATGGTGTACTCCAGACGAGAATGCCCAACAGCAGAAGCATTCGTCCCAAGTCCAAGCAACCGTACTGCCCTTCTCGTATCGCTGAAACAGAATAATCTCATGGCTGATGATCCCATTAATCAATAGCATAACCGCGGCTAGAATATTGTCAGCAATGTCTTTGATTGGAAGGCCTGTGGACTATGCCGATTAGACCATTGTAGAAGATGCGTTACAAGAGCCTTGATTGCCATTTGCAAGCCTGCTTCTTCCATTCATAGCCTCCACCACGGCAGAAATCTAGCCAGGAATGCATCTCAAAGGTAAATGGTCTCAGAGTAATCTCAATTGGCATCCAGCCCTTTGTCAGAAGTGCTCCCAGGCAAATACACCATAAGGCGCTGAAGCAACGCCCGTTTGCCATCAAAATCTCACTTTTGCCATGCATTGATCGGCCGCTACGGGAGGGGTATGGCCGTAGCCTTTCGCCTTCCAAGGCTTCTTGGCCTAATTCGTGTGGTAGGCGAGATGAGATAATATTCGTTGCGACTTCCAATGTCATTGAGAAATATCGACACCGTCACTCTCCCCACTTCATCCTTCACTACCCACCACCATCCTGGCCATGCTAACCATAAGTATTCACTCACTCCCTTCACCTTGTTGAACCTTGGTCAACCTCCTTGAGGAGAATCTGTAAGTCTTGAGAGTCACCTCTCCGTGTGCTACCGCTACAACACCAATTGGTCATACATCTCGACCATCACATACAGACCGATCGAGTGATGGCCACGGCTAGCAAACTCTAATAATCTGTCAAAGTAGCGTCCGAGAAGTGTACAACACCAAAGATTCTATCTTAGATCAACCACTCACCAAGGTGCGTCCTCAGCCATGAGAACCAAGGTATCGGAGACCTCATATGCAAAAAGCTCAAACGCGTCGCAGATGGCTCCCAATCGCGTGTCAATCTATAAAGCCCCAGTCGATATCGAGCGCTCTAAGTCTGAATCTCCAGAGCTCGTACTATCTTCAGAATCTTCGTATTCCTCGTTGGTAAGTCAAGATCTGCTACGCTTGGAATGTCAAGCTCATATGCAGAGCGCAGGCTCTCAGGATGAACACGCAATTGAAGCCTAGTGGCAGACCTGTCCGAGCGGCACGAGCAAAGAGATCTTCTCTGGCTAGTGGCTTTATCGATTCGAGCACTCTCAAAATTGACAGTGACGACGAGGGCGATGAAAATGAACGCCCCAAGTATGCCCACAAGCGCCGCTTTGACTCTATCTCAACAAGTGACAATGAGGATGACTTCGCAACTGCTCGCACCCAAAATTCTGCAGCTGCAAGCTCAAGAGAATCTTCTAGTTCGCCTTCACCAGAACCAGAGCCAATGCCATGGGAGCTGAAGTACTACCCGAAGACTCACTCTGCCGTGGAAAAATTCAGGAAGATCCTCGGTGCAGCTCCTCCTGACACCAATAACCTTAACACAGCAGCCAAAGCTATAGCCGATGCATTAATCCCAGTCTCTCTCAATCCCAGGACAGTCGCACCGAAGAAATTGATCGTAAAGCTGCGCTTGCCCCCGGGATCCATTGACAAGAATGCCTCCTTTGATCCCAAGAAAGTCGGTTTCATGGACTTCCCTGGCGAGCTACGAAATCAAATTTATCTCTTAGCCTTCAAAGACAAGAAACAAATCAACTTCAAAGCTCGCACCGGATTCTCCCACTCTGCTGGGTTTCTAGGCGTCAACAAAACAGTCTACAATGAAGCCCGCAAATTCCTCTACGGCGAGAACCGCTTCATATTCGATCAGAGCACCTCTAGACTAGGCAGCTACTTCGAAAACCACTGGAAGGAAACCAACTACGGCCACATCCGCCAATTCCTCACCTCCATCGGTCCAGAGAACATCAGTCTCATCACCGACCTCGGCTTCAACTTCGAGGACGCCACTCCCTCCGGTCACCCCGGCACAACCATGAACTCGCGTCGCTACGAGCGGAACCAAGACCTCTACTGGATCCTCAAGAAATTAGCCCGACACGGTAAGCTCGAGAAGCTCAAGCTTGGCTTTTCCGGTCGTCGCGCCCTCCGCTTCTCCAAATTCAACGCCGCTTTCCTCTACGCGTTGGCGGCCGTGAAGACGGACAAAATCAGCTTTGGCGATCCTCATAGCGATTTCGCCTACGAGTGTCATTGGGATTCGGTCCATTATGGGAGGGTGGACATTGAGCTTAAAGACACGCTGAAAGGTGTCATGGTCCGTCCTCAGCCTTTGAAACTACTCGATCCGCGTCTGGAGTTCTGAACTTCACGGCGGACAGTCACACCTGAGCATCACCCTTTGCTACCCAATACAGACCAGCTTCTTCGATTCTGATGTACACCTTGTCGTGTCTTTACATTCATGTTCATACTCACTTCTTGTTGCCTAACGAAGAATCAATACCCCGAGGCATTTTATTTCTCACTTTTTGTCATCGATGGGCTATGCTTGCGCTAGCATATACTACTAATGATGATGGAATTGATAGACAGGCTCGTGCTAGGAAGACAGGGACAAGCGAAGCATGATTAATAACCACAAGCATTCATATTTTCAGTGGCACATGCCAATTGGCTGCATGCCGAGCGGAGAGGAATGTACATAACTGCTGCTTTTCGATCTCAAGTTGCTAGAGCCATAGAGATACTACAGCTCCTGTGTGTTTTACGGAAATGAAAGAATGAAAGCAACCACCTTCGTACCCCTCGTCACTGCCTCCTTTCCCAAGTCACCCTCTCCGTAAAGCCATCCCCTCTCAGACCTATCGCCAAGCCCCTCTTCAAAGCACCTCCCTCACATAAACGGATCCTTGTCCTCCTCATCCTCCGTCGCCCTCATCAAGAAACCCACAATCCCCCAAATCCCCCTCAACAACTCCACGCGATCATCGGCGTTGAAGAGATCAAACCACTTCGAGCGCTGGACCTTCAGGCCGTACCAGGGTTGCTGCGCCGCGTTAGTCCACTCGGGGTTGGTGGTTGGGTTGCTGGTGGTGAGGTAGGCGATGTATTCGGTGTGGACGCGGAGGTGGAGGATGGAGATGTGGTGGTTTAGGGCGGAGATGAGATAGATCTAGTTAGAATCAGTATCACCAGCTGATTATTTCGAACGAGCTGTGAGAGATGACATGAGATTGCTTACATCGTCGTACTGACTTCCCGCGTCCTTCCCAACATACTTGTACGCGACTCCCTTCTCCCACAAACTCGGCGGCGGCTTCATAGCCCGCCACAACTCGGCCTGCGTCGTCGTCTTCTTCGTGCGCTTTCGCGGTGGTGCCGTGCCTCCAGGCATCGTCTCGCGTTCAACCGGTGCTTCCTCTGAGCTTCCGAACTCGCCACCCGGGCCACCGCCCCAGCGGGGCGTGCTGGCCCACCACTTTCCTGCTCCGGGGTCGGCTTCCTCTTTGCCTTCGCGGGCCCGCTTTTGTGCTAGCATGGTCAGTAGGCCGGTTTCTTTCAGGAGGTCGAAGATCTCTGCGCGTCCTTCGCCGATTGGCTCTTTGTCGTCGCGGAATTTGGTCTGTTCGCGGCAAAACACGCCCATCAGGGGGCCCTCTTTCACTCCGGCGCGAGCTTTGCGGGCGTCTCTTGGTATGCGGTAGGCGGATTTCAGGAAGGGGAGGTTGACAAGGAGGTTGTTTATTTGGAGTTTTGGTTGCATCGTTGGATTTTCTAGGGTGCAACTGAATGCCCATACTGACATCTCGACAAATCCGAACACTGTTTCCTCGCGAATTTTACCTGGCATCTTGCTGCCTGTGTCAGTACGACGACCCGTATACTTGGTCTTCTTGTCCTCTCCGGGACTCTTCTTGTCAGCGTCTTGCGCTTCTGAGCGCAGCTCGTTGATGTCCATCGCTTCTTTGTCTTTTGCGTTGGTGGTTTCAATGTACCGATCGAGGCTAGTGTCCCAATGCTCGGCCATGTCTGCTAGACCATTCCAAAATTTGCGCGAGTGTATGATCTGAGGTGTTGGGCGACCTTGTAGCCCAGGCTGGCGCCGTGCGGCGCGAAATGCATCTCCGTTCTCGTGGGAGAGCTCCTTCACCAAATTGTGGAATTCGCTAGTGCCTGGTGCCTCGCGGCCATTGCTGAGGTGCTGAGTATGGGGTGGCGTAGTCGTAAAGTCGGAGCCTTCGGGTAAGACAGGCTCATTGAGCCATGAAGTTGGTGGTAGAAAGTCTGCTGACAGAAGGTCATCAAGCTGGATGTCATTGCTGATGGAGATGTTGAATGCTTTGATGCACTTGTAAGACACGCCAGGCCTGCCAATGCTGCCGAGGAGCTTTCCGATGTCAGAGTGCTCAACTATAACCTTTGGTAGTTCTGTAGGACTGCAGGAAGGAAATTGTAGCGGAGTTGCCGGAGGTGGTGGCTCTCGTGGCTCATTTTCATCGACGCGCCGAGCGGCTGTGTGGTATCGCATTGTCAGTGGGACATCCATCGCTAACTTCTGGACTGATTGCAACTATCAGAGTGTAGACGAGAGTGCTGTTCCGAAGACGATGGAGAGGTAGAAGGGATTGAGAGGTGATTGTGAAATTTTCGTGATAGGCACCAAATCCTTAGCGTGTTTGGATTGAATGGTGTTGTTATTTATTTTTCACTCCTCGATCCGCGATCGGAGACAAGAACTCGACCAACTGAGATTTAAACGGCAGTGCTACAATTCGTATCGCGCTTGATCATGACTCTTCCAGGACCGGGAATGTATCTCTTTCGGAAGGATGCAAGTAGTTGTCGTCCTAAAGGGTCGAATCTCGCTAACATTCATAGTGGAGCCATCCGAACAGAAGAAATTCTTTTCAATGAAACGATAAAAGAAGGGGAAAAGAACGTTGAAAAATACATATACACACTGAGGGCCGCCAGATTCCCAAACATAGTGTTGACACCCAACCACCACCGACCGCCCTGAGACTCAGACAGCGATCAAATCATACTCGAGGAACAACGGCACTATGTCTAAAGAGCGCATAAGAGAACACAGGTGCCACCATAACGAAGACATATTTATACAATACCTATGAGAGATGTGAGGAAGGAAAACAGCATCAGACTGAGTTCTTTGATTTACATGGTGCCTAGAGGCTCGACCCGTCCCGCCGCGGCTAACGATATGCAGTCTGGCTCCATTTTGTGTGTCTGCCGAGGTACAAGGAAAAGAAGTGTCATAAGTGTCAGATCCCCAAGCCTGGATCACTGCATGGCCACCATACCTACGACTTCAAGCCTTCTTGCACAAGACCAAGGACTTGAATGAGAGAACCCAGGATATGGAGCTTTGGGAGGAAGTGCTCCTAGATTCTATAGCGGAGGAAGTCCGTGGAACAGGATACAGGCGGAACAGAGCACCCACGCTCAATGATTGAGAGTATGGGGCATCCATAGGTCCCCTACTGTCTACTCTATGGTCACGTCCAACCTACATTGCCCCTGTATCTGCTGCTCGCTCTAGGCTTTCGAATTTTCAATACGAATGGCAGTCATACTATCGTGTTGTGGCCGGACGGCAATGATGGAAGGCGTTGCATTTACCGGATAGTTCGTGCCCTATCCAGGTACTTAGTGAATAGCTTTGTAATGGCTAGACGCACTGGATACGGGATACTTAGTAGCATCATCTTGACTTGATTGACCATGATCTGGTCTGATACTACTGCTGTGCCACGCATTATTCATTGGGACAGTTGACGAATTGGCAGCAATAATCTCTTAAAGTTGTAGACTAGATAGCAACATATACAAGTAGCAATTGAACTGCGGTCATTGGTCTTTGCTAATTTCAAAGTGCGGCACAAAAATGAGGGAGATCCGCCATCACCAAATGCTAGACCTATCTAATTACAGGCAAGCCGTGAGAGAAGAGAAGAGAAGAGAAGAAAGCAAAATCATTCATGCTTGCATCCAGGTCCATCAATCATTCCCGTGAGAGCTCAAGAGCGTCGTTGTCATTGACTTCTTAGTCGTACTCATAGCCCTCACCGTTGTAACCCTGGTACTATCATCATGTTGTAAGCTTTGGTCTCTTGAATCTGAGCTTGAAGAAGTCATCTCACCTGACCTCCATGATGTGGTTTACGATGGTGATAGTAGTATTCGCTTGGCTGGCTCCTGACTGTTGGTGTGTATGAGAATATGATGCCAGTAGAAGCAGTAGCGGTGATGGAGAGCGAGTATCCAGTCCCAGTCCCTGAGTAATAAGTGCCAGTTGGAGGCGTCACGCTTGTTCCATTTGCAGAAATTGGGGGGATTGCAGAGATGCTAGCCTCAGTTGAGAACGCTGTGCCGGAAGATGCTGGTACGGTAGTTGCGTTGACTGACATTGAGGCACTAGCAGAGGGGTCTGATGATGAGACAGTGGCCCCGATGGTCCCGGGAGTCGAAATGAAAGAGTAAGAGTATGGCTTCAGTGATGAGGGACGAGTGTACGGCCCATGAGTGGGATAGAGACGGCTTGCGGAAGGGTCGGTAGCTGTCACCGTTGTGAAGTTGTAGATCCCGGTAGCACTCTGTGAGATTCCAGTCCCAACAGTTCCACTTGGAAGATAGGATCTCTTGGAAATTGGGAAAGGGTATGGCCCGTGAGTAGGATAGGTGTACCCTGGATCAGTGACGTTGGATGCAGATGTAGGAGTTGTACTGACGGTACCGTAGGAGGTTGGGAATCCACTGATGGAAGCGATGGTTGTCGCATTTGATGATGGAAATGGCTTGCCTGAAGCCGTAATGCTAGTGGCGTTTGGATCGATGGAAGTGGAGAGGAGGCTACCTGTGCTATAGACAGTTCCACTTAGGCTCGGGGTGTAATTTCCGTAGGGCGCAGTCGTTCCAGATGCACCAATTGTGCCAACAGAAGTGCCGCTAGGAAGTCCTGTTGATAGATTGGGCGTACCCGTTCCAGTGGGATCACCACTGGTGCCTGTCGAGACTGGAAAGGGAGGAAAAGGGAAGCCAAATCCATAGCCATAGCCATCTCCTTGACGAGCGGCAAATCTGTGTCTACTGCCTGGCAGTGGGTCTCCATGGACAAGGGCGACGAAGCCAGTAAGGCATGCTAGCTTTAGTGCGTACATACCAGAAGCTGCTGTGTTAGTAGGAGTTAGTTCTCTAAGCCGACGGGATCAAGTAAGAAAAGGGAAACGAATGACATTGAATCATATGAATAGGAACTTCGGGGGGTCTTGATATAATATCCGAGTCTAGGGGATCCGCAAACAAGACCAGATTCAGCTCCGCTGACCGTCTTACGCAGGCAGCCTCTACCCTCACCTAGATAGACTGAACAATACCATGACGATGCAAGGTGAAAAAAATCCCCAAAGGCATATCACTGGGCCCCAACGAGCCCCTTCTTGAGCTACGACGGCTTCAGCAAGGGTTTTTGACGTCCGCGGTGATTGCTACTCCCACAACTTGCGGTAAGCAGCATAGGCTCTTGTCAACAAGGGCGAGATGGTCCACTCATGTTGGAGGCCGAGTCACAGCGTACAAGCTCTAACCAAAGCTTCGAAGACGGTCAGAAAGACTCATGGACCCGGCAGATTCGCTTTGCAGATGTGGAGAGCTCATCCTTGCATGTGCAGCAGAAAATTGCGATAGACGTGCATATCCGTCAGCAGGAAAACCACTAGACTAAACATCAGAGCTTCAATTGGGAAGGCTTCTGGCAACCTGCATTGCCGATATATCACAAACGCCCAAGCACAGAAAAGTGGGTACTGGAGAATGTTACAGATTAATGCATCTGGGAAATGATACTTCACAACAGCTTTGCGAGAGACGTCCCAGGACTTGAAATTGGGACTCGAAGGTGAGTGGATATGCAAAGGCCAGTTTGTTGAGAATTGAAAGAAAGCAAACGATAGAGAATGCCAAGAGCTGTCGCTGTCAGGAACGGGCCAGGCACAATGTCAAGCTCGCTTGAAACATGCTTAGCTGCAGGGCCACGCCTGGACCAGGTCGTCGAGTACTCGCAAACGGTGTGCAAGTCGCTCGGCTATCGCGAGATGTGACATCGATCTTCCATTGGCTTTGGCACAACATATCGCTTTGGCGTTCCCGATTCTCGTAGGCGTTGATGGTATTGCCTATTGCAGCTGGCGAGACATCTAGACTGGGTCACAATAGCCACCATCTCGCGACCTTTTTCCGAGAGATTCTGAATTCGGACTTGGCCGGTACTAACGAAGGTAAAGAGATACTCAGAGACTGTCAATTGTGTAAGCCATTACGTCTTCTTAGCTATAGCATCCTGGATTTTGGGAAGCAGAGTTGAGGTCTATTCCTGTATGCCATGCATTTGTTGCATAGAGCTGTTTTCGTACAGACTTCGAATGGATATCATCGGTTCCTTGTTGACTGAAGGGTTCTGAGCTTCGGGGCATTGACACCTGCTTCGTATTCGACATTCGGCGACGGGTGAATGTAAAAACTTCGCCGGTAGAACTTCACTTATGATTTGTGATCTCGAGTCAAGCTTGATCATGTCGGTGGCTTTGAGGCTCTTGTGCGTCAGTCTGTCGCCACCTCGCCCGACCTAATACCTCTTGGAACGTTACACAAACGACGTCATATATGGTAAGCGAGAGGAAAAGAGAGCACTTAGATCACGCTCCAATCTTGGTGATGTCAAACGTATAATAACGAGCGAAAAACAAATCATCTAATCTTTCGCACTCAAACCATGAGAGAGGAAGGAGAGACAAAGTGACTAACATAGATTGAGGCATCATTTACGCTGCTTGTCTTGGCCTAGAAAGGATCTGATACATGTATGAGAAAGGTTATGCTTGCTTGAATTTCTTCGATTTGTAATTGTGAAATATCACGAGAACTGGTCGCGCCCCTTTTGGCAAGACATGCAGCCTTCCTGCGGGCGGGTTCGGTAGGAGTGCTCAAGTTGTCCATCAGAATGGAGGACCAAGAGACCTCTTTCGTAGACCACAAACTCGAAGAGCCTGTTCCTGTGTAAATCAGGTATACGATTGCGTGTAGTCCCAAGCAGCTGGTAGTCAAACGTGGATGAAAGGGCCCAGCGTGGCGATATTTCGCATATGGAAAGGTTGCTTTGCCAATATACCGCTTGTTCGGCGAATGAGCCTAGCACGCTCTTACCACCGATGATAGAAAGGTCCAAGACGTAATAGACTGTGTAAAAGGACATTGAGATCACAGCATCATTCATCGCAAATGCTGTCGGCTCTTCCTAAACGGCCTGGACTCTATCCATCGTTCAATTCGTAATGCAATGTTGACTTGAACGATGCGTTTTACAGACGAGAGCAAGGAGAAGGATTTTCCTGGACCCTTGAGATAACGGGTACCTTCATACAGTCCTGAACACGGCTTAATCGATACCTGTACTTGATGCCATCGAAAAGTGAGCCAAGCTGCACGACGATGGAACATATTACAAATGTTGCTGCTATGTTTGAGATGCTTCAATATGTTGTCCGGCGAGCTGCCAAGTTGCCAAGCATCCAAATCCTGTTTTGTTTGGATGGGCACCAACTTCGCGTTTCACTACCTCCGAGCGCTGAATTTTCCATGAACAATGGCTTCAAGTCTTTACTGAGTGCATCATCCTCTGTCGGTGGACTTCATATGTTGCAGAGCTCTGCATTGGAACAGCCCTAGGCATCTAATTTTCCTGGAGCGCTCCACACCCCAAGACGCTACACACCTATCACAAGCATTACAATGCATCTTACCAGCCTTCCCACCGTGCTGCTTGCACTTCTCCCTCTAGCCTCATCATCAGTCGTCCATCGAAGTCTCCCAAGACCAGCCGGCGTTGTGCAGCGACAGCCAATCATCACCCCTTCACCCGCTCAATGGAGTCCTACAAAAACCTATAAGAAAAGAGGCGTGATCAGTGACGCTGTTGGTGATGTTACTGGGGATGTCAAATCGATACTGGCAGGTCTCGGCTCAGATATTCCTACCTACGTCGCGTCGGGAGTGCCAAATTTCTTCCAAGATTTCCCAACTGGGGATAAGGTACAGAGTAGCTTGGGTCTGGACGATGACCAAGTCAAGGCGCTGCCGACGCAGGTCCTTAACATACCGTAAGTGCTCTGGAACATGGTATGCGACGACGACTGACTTACATCTACAGGCCCTATGGCAATTGGACCGATCAAGGGTGGAACGTACGGTTCCGCGGAAATGTCTATAAGCAGCCCAACATCTCAGAGTCCAAGCTCAATGATCTTGCCAACGTCTTCCTCATCGGAACCTCCGTGCAGTCTCTTCCACCTGCAGAAGCCTCACAAGCCCGAAATCTCACCGCGGAGATTTTTGTACTCCAACAAGGAAATCAGAACGTAACATTCAATCTTGCGCCTGCACCAACAGCCGGAGCATCTGGCCAGTCAGGTGGAGGTGGAGCAGTCACTCCGTCAGGCGGCAATCAACAGATCAAGTTCCCAACTCCTACAACTCCAGAGGGCGACTTTGATGGTTTTGTTCCCATTAAATCCAACGGTCTCACAGCCGGGAATTCCACCACCAATGTCCAACGCTTGAACGTCTACACACAAGGTGACATCAACGGGAACGCAACAGCCTATCTTGCTCCTCCTGAAGGCTTGACCATCATCTCGGACATTGATGACATTCTGCGAGTGACCAAGATCTACGCGCCAGAGGAAGGGTTGTTCAATTCTTTCGCAAAGCCGTTCACGCAATGGGATGACATGCCAGACATCTATGCAAACTGGTCCCGCAGCATCCCAGGCGCGCATTTCCACTACCTGACGACGACCCCCGAACAGATCACCCGCAATTATATGGACTTCATCTACAAGACCTACCCAGGTGGTTCGTTCGACACGCGCCCTCTGAATTTCAGCGATGTCAGCGCAACCCTGAGTATCCGCAAGTTCTTGCTGGACAAGATCTTCCAAACATTCCCAAAGAGAAAGTTCGTCCTCGTAGCCGACACCAGCAACAGCGATGTCATGAGGTACGTTTTCCAAGACATTTCCCTCACATCTACGAACTACACAATCTCCCGTCACAATCCTACCCCCTATCCCCCTCTAAACTCCAAAAAGCAAAAGCTGACTCCCCACCCCTCAACAGAGACTACCCCCAAATGGTAACCGACTACCCGGGCCAAGTCCAATGCATCCTCCTCCGCAACACCTCAGCCACCGACCCCGAAGACAAATTCCCCTACAACACCAAAGGCTTCCAAGGCCTCAACGAAAGCACCTACATGTTCTTCAAAGTATCCGTAAGCCTCCCCATCCCCCTCCCCCACCTATGCATCCCCCCAACTCTAACAACCCAACCACACAGGACGACCTCAAAAACCTCGACATCGCCGCCGGCCAATGCCGCAACGCCACGATCCCTCAGAACGTGACGTTCAGCACACAAGGCTTACCGTTTGGACTGAGCAAAAAGAGCGCTGGAAGTCATTTCGCGCCGTCGGCGTTTTGGCTCCTGATGGCTACGTTGATGTGGGGGCTTGGATTGAGCCTCTGAAAGGATTCCATCCGTCAGTCGGTGACTGAGCATGAGGTTGGAGCAAGGGGGGTGTCTTGGACTTTGCATACCACTTGTGTACTTGTACATAGCGCGCAGCCTTCTTGAGGGCTTGTCCATAGCATCAGCATAGCCGAGCGCGATCGTAATTATTCTTACCGTACAAGACCCACCTCTGCCCGGATATCCCTTATCATTTCACAGTAGTCTGGAATTGTTGTCCCGACGCTAGAAGATCATGATATTCTACCCCCTTTTTCGAGAATTAGAGCTAGGAGTTGGGTACCAAACAGTATCGACTGCAACCATGCTGGCAGAACATTCTAGACGATCCTCATCTCCTAGCAATACTTCAATGTCATGCTCTTGAGATTTCGTGAGATCTCGGTTACGAAAAGGAGAGATCTAGATCAAATTAACTCCTGTGCGCCTTGCCGCCCAATCTCAAACCAAGAGAAAAGGAAGCTCAAAAGAAGCTTTCACGTACGGGTAAGGCTTCATAGAATGGTATCCCAATCGTCGCCAGCACAGATGACTGTCAGAGGAAGCTTGGACACATGTGCAGAACAAAGGTCGCGAACAGGTTCGCGTACTCAGTGTGGTTCTTACTACATGAGACGGTATCGACCTATCAACACCAGTAGAGATAAATTTCTCATCGGAGATGGAGCATGCGAGGGCATCACTGAGCCACTATCTGAGACATCAATGGTGTATCGAACTCAGTGTATATTTCCAAATGTCAGATAGCCATCGGCTGTCCTGGCAGAGTGGCGACGTTTCAGGGACTGCCCTGCGTTCGTTCCGCAGGCTCCCTGAACCTAGTCACCAACTGCCAGGCAACAGGATACACACCGCGACGCCATCTCCTCTCTCTCTCTCTTCCCTTCCCCGTAAAAAATGCAAGACAAAAAAAACAGCGCAAGCCGCCCAACCGACCAGCAGGAGAGCTTATAACCCTTGCTCTTCACCTGCTTGCAAACAGCAACGACGATGCTCCGGCCCGAGCGATGAGAAC
>JAABUP010006849.1_pt1 | contig 15800 bp, 17 predicted proteins | sample 5559201 | NCBI WGS metagenome assembly JAABUP01 (sample SAMN10711887, study PRJNA513373) | rock metagenome | isolation source: Antarctica rocks | place: Antarctica
CGCGCGAGTCTGCGTACGCCTTGAACCACTGCATGAACTCCATGTTGTCCAGCGGCCGCCCCTTGACCAGGGCGTTGACGGGCACCGGCTGCCGCGCGCGCGGCGCGCCTGGTCAGCGCTGCCGGCGCGCCCGGCGCGGTCCCCAAAGCACTCGGTATGCTCCGTGTTGCTGATGTGCGGCGCGCCCTTGAGCAGGATCTTGGCCGACGCGGCCTGCCGCGCGCCGCTAATAGCAGCAGTGCCCTGAAGACAACTGAGACAAGGCGTAACCAGATCAATTTGAGTGGGTGCAGAGCGCCTGCCCAAGAGAGGTTTTCAATCGCCTGCCGCCCAGTGCGCAGCTCGCTGAAGCAGGGCAGCGGCTCAGGCGCTCGTGCTGCGCCGGCTGTCCAGCAGCCCCGGCCGGGCGGCACCTTGTCCACGTCCAGCTTCAGGAAGGCGGCCTGCAGGACCTTGTAGTTGTTGATGAAGTCGTACTCGTTCTTGGCGTTGAAGTCGACCTGCGCGGCCGGCCGTGAGTGCGTGCGCGCGCTCCGGCTGACCCGCGCACCAGGCGGGGGCCCACCTTGCCCATGTTGACGACGCCGGGGTGCAGCGCGTCGAGCAGCTGGCAGGCCACAGCGCCTGTGGCCGTCTGCGCGCGCCCGGTTCGCGGCCTTTGCGTTGCGGTACCGCCCAGCCATATACCATGAGCAGGCCCACGCATCAGCGCGTGTCGCAGCGCTCTCGCATCACGGTATATACATCGCACCATGCACAGCGAGCGACCTCTGTCTGCTTGCGGCGGCCCAGCGCGCCTGCTCTATCTTTGACAGGTTGAGTGCCAGTGTTGAGTTGATCCAGCCCAGCAGCTCGGCCTTGCCGATGAAGTAGGCGCCGCCCTGCGCCATGCCTGCCTGGCGCGCTGGCTCAGCGCTGCCCAGCCCCACAGCTCGGCGCGCTCTGCAGTGCTTGGTTGGCGAGCGAACGTTGGCACTTCGCCAGTTGAAAACTTCACAGCCACAATATGATCACAAGTGGGTCCAGGTCACACTGGCTTGACGCTGCGCAGGTCCTGGCTCGCTGTTGCGTTTTACCAGCGCCCGCTCGAGCTGATGACAGCTAGGGTCTCGAGGGGGTTACGCCCAGTCTCGATGGCTCGCACGCTTGCTTTCCCCATCACACCTATGTGCCAGGACGATCTGGCAACTACTCTAGGTAGGCGTGGTGCTGCAGCAAGCAGCTGTGCCGCCTGCATCCCAAATGCATTAGCCCGCGGCACGCAGGATGCTCTGCCACAGAGTGACCTGCCTTTTGGTCTTATTTTGGGCGTGCACGGCCGCACTTGCTCAGTCACACGGCGGGCAGAATGAGACAGACGGGCATGCACCGCGACCCAAGTGTCCTGGCAAGGGAAGGTGTGCAGCCAGTGACGTCCGGGAGCTGCCGGACGATGAGTTGGAGCACCTGGCGGCAACGCTGCGGCGGTGAGCGACACGGCTTCACAGCAATGCCTCTCTGCGCGTTTGCTCCCTTGTCAGTAGCTTGCAAGGTCCTGAGACCAGTGTGCACACAGCGGAAGCGTCCGTGGCTCGGCAGGGCGCACAGGGGGCTGGGCAGCATGCCCGGTGTTGGGTTGCAGCAGCGCGCTGTCGGCATGGCGCACCCACCCGGCGCCACCTCGCGCGCAGGTGGCGGCGGCCCAGCAGCGGCTTCAGCTACCGCGAGCTGTTCCTGGGCGCGGCGAGCACGGTGGCGCTCGGCGCGGTGCTCGGCTGGCTGTTCCGCGGCTCGCTGTCGAGCCTGGTCGGGCAGCACCAGCAGTCGCGCGTGCAGCGGGTGCGCGCGCAGCCTGCCGTCCGAGCTCACGCTCTGCGCAGCGTGCGGCGCCCGCACTCCTGCTTGCAATGAGCGTGCCGAGCTCCGTAGTGGTGCGTCGAGCACGGCTGGGGCCGTCAGCTGCAGGCTCATCGCGAACTGGTGCAGCGCTTAAGTTCCCGGTGGCCTTTTCTGGGCAGGTTCTGTGTTGTCAGTGTGCTGACCAAGTTTTAAACATAAGGTGACACGCTCCAGCGCTCCCAGACGCGTCTGCTAGCGCGAGCACCCCGGGCGCCTGCTTGGGCGCGGTGCAGGGCGCAGCGCAGCGCGGCGTTGCTTGTCGGAGCTGGGCGCACCTCCGGTGACGTGCGTCTTTGGCGAGCAGGCGCTGAGGGACATGGGGCCCGAGCCGCTGGGCAAGATGCTGGGCGACGTGGACCTGCCCAGCTGGATCAACTTCCCGGACTTTGAGCGCGTGCGCTGGGTCAACACAGGCGCGGGTGCCCGCTCTTCGGCAGCCTTACCCTATCATAGGAACACTGATCACGTGCCCACCATGCCGAGGTATCGCGAGCAGCGCCGGCGCGGGCGTTTGAGCCTGCCCATGCATGTACCCTGCATGCAGCCTGCTTCCCTTTGACGGGTGTGCATCGACTGAAGGTATTGAAGCCTGCCAGGATGTTAGTCTAAACACATCTGGGTGCGTGCCGCACACGGTGCTGGACACCCCAGTACTGGCTGGCCTGGCCGTGTAGATGGGCTGCTGGCGCGCCCGTCGCATGGCCATGTCTGTCTATGTGTACCTGACTGGTGGTGTTCCTCAAAGCAAGCTTCCTTTCATCTTGTAGCAGCCCTGACATGCGCGTGGCTGGGCGTGGCATGCAGTGCTGGACGAGGCGTGGCCGCACCTGTCCAAGGCGCTGGCCGTCCAGGGGCGCGCGCAGCTGGAGCCGATCCTGGCGGCCAACAAGCCGGCCTGGCTGGCGTCGCTGCAGCTGTCCAGGTGCCGGCCGTCTGGCATGGGAGCCCTGCATGCCCTACAGATCACTTTTCATAATCAACGACATCACGAAGATGCTTTACTGGGCGCAGAGCATGGTGCGGACTCTGCTTTTTGTCCTGGCTGAGGTTCAGGTTGTCTGCACACAGGCGCCTGTCAAAGCGCGCCTGTGAGATCAGACTGCCAGGCAGGCAGCTCGATTCAGAAAGCGCACCTGGGCACCCCACGTCTGGCAGCACAGGGCTGAAGCGCCAGCCGGGACCGCCTGACTGGTCTGCAGCGCTGCCGGCCGCGCATCAGCCCTCCCGGCTGTGGGTCGGCCGCCAGCCGCGCGGGCGGGGCTGACGGGCCTCGCCCGGGGCGCAGGTTCGATCTGGGCGACAAGGCGCCCCAGGTCAACGGCGTGAAGGTGTACCAGGGGGAGCACATCGACGACGAGGTCAACATTGAGCTGGACATCATGTGGTCAGGCCACCAGGCGCGCCCGTATCGTGTCCTCACATTTTCTACCGTCCGCTGCTGTCAGCGCATGCGCCAGCCTTGCCAGCTGTTTCGCTATGAGCAGCGCAGGCGTGGTATAGGGGTTTGGGGTTGGGAAATCCTGTCCAGCGCCTGAGCCCGGCCCGCGCGGCCGAGCCGCGCAGGACGTGCAGCTGGCGGTGCAGCTGCTGCCGGCGCCCGGGGAGGGCGCGCTGCCGCCGCTGCTGACCCGGCTGGCGGCCCGGCTGAGCCCGCTGCACGTCGGCGTAGCGTCCATCATCTTCAGCGGCCGCCTGCGCGTCGCGCTCAAGCCGCTCATGAGCAAGCTGCCCATTGTCGCGGCGATGCAGGCGCGCGGCCCGGGCGCGCTGCTGCTGGTCATACCTGCAAAGTCAGACGAACACTGGGGAGCTTGGCCCTTGCGCCGGTCTTCATTACGGGCATCAGCTGCCAACCCGGTAGCAACCGCAGCACTTAGAAGGGTGCCAGTGTATGCGTAGCATGGCGAGCGCACTCTTTGACAGTGGCGCAAGGCAGCGCACTACCTAGGAGCGCTTTTGCAAGCTGGTCTCCGCGGCCGCCGTGCGCCGTCGCATGCGCCCGATGCGCATCCCGCACGCCGACAGCGCGGCGTGCGTGGGGAGAGTTGCAGGGACAGACGCGCTGCTGCAAGCTGGTCGGTGCGGCCGCCGTGCGCCGCCGCAAGCTGACAGCGGCGTGTGCGGGGTGGGGCCGCAGATGGCGCTGGTGGACGTGCCCGACATCAGCTTCGACCTCAACTTCCTGGGCGGCGACGCGTCGGCGGTGCCGGGCCTGGAGAGCTGGCTGAACGGGCTGGTGTACCAGAACGTCATCCGGTGCGCGGGCGCGCCCGGCCCCGCGGCCCCGCACGGCTGCGAGCGAGTCGGGGCGGCCCGGCGGGCGGCGCGTGTTTGCTGGACCCCGCTCTGCTCTGCGGCGCGCGCGGCTGTCATGGGCCTGCCTGCCAGCCCGTGAGCCCGCTCCTTCAAGCCCTGCAACCTGTGATGCTGCCAGATGGTTGCCTCCTGGCCGTCCCAGGACATTGACCATCCTGGCTCTCGGCTGGTGTACAGGCCCTCTGGCGCCCACTTAGCTAAACCCTGCAGTATCACAACATGCCGGCGGGCAGGTACATGCTGCCACCAAGTCTGCATGGGACAGTCTCGCATGTGTTGGTTGGACTTGGCCGGCATGACTCCTCTGCGCCGGCGCCGCGCGCGCGCGCGCAGGCCGTACGTGCTGCCATGAAAGTGCAAATGCAGCCACCAGAGTTGCATGACTCCTGCAAATGTAGTAAGAATATCAGCGGCATGCGTCCGGCGCCGACAATGAAGGTCACGCGCGGCCGCGCAGGCCGTACGTGCTGCCGGGCAAGTACGTGCTGCCGCTGGTGTCGCCGGAGGACATGGGCATGCAGCCGCCGCGCGGCATGCTCTTCGTCACCCTGGTCGAAGCCAGCGATGTGCGGGCAAGCGCTGCCTGCGCTGCTGGTTTTGCATCACCTTGTTGCACCTCACATCCATGACCATGTTTTCTTTTTGCTGCAGCCTCACACGCTGTCACAAATCAGGTTGAGGCAGCGCTTTAGCTTAGTGCTGGGGCAACAATTGGCCTTTCAGACATCAGACCTATCATTTGTTTAAAGACCCCATCTCCTGTCCCGCTCTGCTGAGCCCGCCTGCATTCCAGGCGATTGGCTGGACGCCTCGCCCTGCCGCGGCCGACAGTGCCCATGCCCCCCGCGCAGGTGCCCAAGATGGACCTGTTCGGGGAGTCCGACGTGTATGTCAAGTGCGCGGCCGCACCTCCTCGGCGCACCGGCCCCGCTCACCTAGCAGCTTGCTGTCAGCGCCAAGTGCTCGCTCCCCACCCGCGCTTGCTTGCTGGGCAGCCCGCTCCGCTGATGAATGTTCGTGGGCGTCGCTGTCCTCGCACCCGTGACGGCGCGGTCGCAACGGCGCATGCCACCACCGCGTGCGCCGCGCGCGCGCATGTCTGCACGCGGCCCCGGCGCGCACGGGCTGCATGGCGGCGCCGCCGCGGCCGCGCAGGCTGTCGGTGCGCGAGAAGGTGGAGCTGAAGAGCCAGATCAAGGAGAACTCGCGCGACCCGCACTGGGGCGAGCACTTCCGGCTGCTCGTGTACAAGCCCGACGAGGAGGCGCGCGCCGCGCCTTACCCTACCCTATGACCTGCGCCGCGAGCGCCGCCTCGTGGCCCGCTCTGGCGCTTGCAGCAAGCAGCGCGGCAGCAGAGTGCGGTGTGCTGGAGCCCGGCGCGCCGCCGAGCGCGGGCGGCGCGGAGCCCGCGATCAGAGTGTGTGCGCTGGCCTATTCGAGAGCAGAAGTAGCAACAGCGTTGGGGCCTCCTCCATGCGGCGGCCTGGCTCCGCGCCATGCCGGCGCCGCGCCCGGCGCATGCGTGCCGTGCGCTGAGCCCGGCCGCTGCCCAGCAGCGCCCGCTCCACAGTGTCCCCCGGGCCGCCTGACCCACGGCGCGCGCCGCCGGCCGCGTAGGAGCTGAGCCTGACGCTGTTCGACCACGACACGTTCGACCCGGACGACCGCATCGGCGCCGCGCGGCTGCCCGTGCGCGAGCTGGCCGACGGCGGGAAGCGCGACCTGTGGCTGGACGTGGATGTTACGCCCGCGCAGGAGAGCGAGAAGACGGCGCGCGCCCCGACCCTGAACCCTACCACCTTAAACCCTGACCCCGACCACGTTTGCCCGTGGCAGGGCTTGCCGCGCGGTCCAGCGGCGGCCTGGCACGCGCCGCGGGTCGGACTTGCAACAGCCTGCGCTTTTGCGCATGCACCCTATTGCAAACGTGCACGCACCCCGCGGCAGGGCCTGCTGCGCATCCTGGTGGCGGCCAAGGACACGTTGCGCGACCTGGCGCGCCGCGCGGCGACGCACCTGCCGGGCGTCCGGCCGCCCTCCGACCGGCCCTGCCGCGTGCGCATCGAGGCGCGTCCGCACGCGTCTGCGCCCCGCCTATGTGCAAGCGGACGTGCGGGTTGCTTCCGTAGCACGATACACACTGTGTAGGCTATACCTCACTGACTGCGAGCGTGCGAGCAAGGTGTGTGTACACGTGCGCACAGCTGTGAGGGCAGCGGCGTCCGACACGCGCCCGCGGCGGCTAGCCCTCACTCTCCCAGGCGCACCAGCAGCCAGGGCGCCGGCGTGCAGCCCGCTGCGCCCAAGAGGCGCTCGGGCCCGGCGCCGCTTGCAGCCGCACGCCGGAGCGCGCCCGCGTCGCGCAGGCGCGGCACGTGCAGGTTGAGCGGGAGCAGGTGGAGACCGCGTGCGGCGGACCTAACCGTCAAGAAACCGTATGCTTCACTTGGAACGTGCGTGCGCCGCGCAGGCGCAGTACGTGGAGTTTGCCCGCGAGGAGGTGGAGGCCGCGCGCGGCGGCGAGCTGGTGGGCGGCCCGATCGCGCGGCAGGCGCCTGGCGGAACGCCGGACCACGGCGCCAAGGCGCAGGCGCTTGACGCCCTGCAGGCGCGTCCCAGGGTCTGAAACACAGGTTTTGGGGTGTCTGCGCAGGCGGCGCGCCCGGCGGTGCCGCCGAGGCGCGTCCTCGGTGGGGATCGAAGCGCAAGGTGGGCGCGGCGGCGCGGCCCCGGGTGCCGTGGCTGCGCGTGCGCGCGGGAAGCCGCGGCCACCTCCCTGTGCATGGGACAGGGAAGGGGTAGGACAGCCTTGCACCATGCAGGGCGAGCGCCCCGCTGCAGCAGCAGCGCCCCGCACGTCCGCCGCCACGAGCCGCCCGACCCGGCCGTCGCCGCCCCGGGGCGGCAGGGCGGCGTGCTGTACGTGCTGGGCAACCCTGGGGCGGCAGCTTTGTGAGGGGTCCCTGGTGCGGCAGGGCGGCGTGCTGTACGTGCTGGTCAAGCGCGCGTCCAACCTGCCGCGCAAGCCCTTCTTCAAGGGCCGCTTCCTGCGGCGCCGCACCGCGCTGCACGTCATCGCGGCCGGCCAGGAGAAGAAGAGCATGTCGGTCAAGGGCGACGACCCGCACTTCACGCAGCCGCTCGTGTTCCTGCTGGGTGCGCCGCCGCGCGGCGCTCGCGCCGCGCGCCGCCCAGTCGCGGGGAGCGGCTCGGAGTGGTCCTGCAGGAGGCCCTGCGTGCCAAGATGCGTGTCAGGAGGGCGGCGCAAGACCCACGCCCACTGCTTTGACTTCTTCTTGTCTTCTTCTTGGATGCGCGCCCCGCCTCTCGAAAACCTGGCAGGCACAGATGCGCATGTGCCGAGCCTGACCTGCCGCATCAGCTGCGAGCATGGAGGGCGCACGCTGTGAGCCCAGACTGCGCGCGCGCGCCTTGCCTGTGCGGCTGCGCGTGCGCGCGGCCCGCCCGCCCACACTACGCCCACACAACGCCCACACGCGTTCCTGGGCTGGAGCCCTGCAGGCCGCCGAGCCGTCTCCGCGGCGCAGGCGGCGAGGAGGTGCGGCGCACGGAGCGCGAGGACGGCAACATTGAGATCCAGGTGGGGCGCAAGCATGACATCAAGGCTACTGAGGGTTGCTTACCCCACCGAGGCGCCACCGCTCCATGCCAGACCCCAGGGGGGATTTGCAGCCAGTCTGAAGCCGGCTGCCTGCCTGCCTGCATGCGCTCCGGCCCTGCACCAGGAGTCCGGGAGCGCCCCGCGCCCCAGGGCTGCCGACAGGCCGGCGCGCGCGGCGCCAGGTGTGGGACGAGCGGCTGGTGCGCTGCGAACTGGGCGCGGCCACGCTGCGCCTGCGCGACGTGCTGGAGCAGCGCCGCTTCCGCGACCGCGTGCGCCTGGGCGACTACGGCGAGCTGGACGTGGAGGCGCACTGGCTCCAGATCATGGGCAACCACTCCGGCCTGCCGGGCTGACGCGGCGGGGCGCGGACGCGAACGGTGCTTTTGGGTTTCCAAGGCTGTGAAGGGCTAGGGCTAAGGGCCATCGCTGCTATTTTCTAGCAGCAGCGAGCAGTTTTGCAGGCAGAGATTGGAGTCTGAAGGCTGCTGCCTGAGGCGCGTTGTGCGCGCCCGAAGGCGCGAGCTGGTGCGGCGCAGCGGGGACGGGGGGAGAGCGAGAGAGAGAGAGAGAGAGCGGTATGCTGTGCATGTGTGAACAGGCTGGAGGACCATCCTCCTCAGCTGCAATGCCTTGGCCAGCGGCTTAGAGTCCCGCACGCTGGCCAGCGTGCATGTGGGGCGGTGAGGGGGGGGGCCGAGCGGCATTTCTGCTGGACCCGCCGGCACTGAGGTCCGTGGCGGACCAGCATACAGTGTTTTGCGGCTTCTCGGGTGAGGACTTGCCTCACGAGTGGCGCCTCCCCACGGTGTGTCTACGTCATGGCTCGTGCGCTGCAGCCAGCGCTGCTCCTATGTGAGCAGCTGTCATGCGAGCAGCTGATGTGCAATGTTGACATCAGTATGTGAGAGCAACACGCAGTGCGACAGCTCAGGCCAGGCTCCTCCTCCCTGAAACGCAACACAAGCATGCGGGCGCACGCAGAGCGGACAGGCAGAGGGCAGGACGACAGCTTGCAACGCTGCGACACCATCTTTCCAGCCAGGGGACGTTTTTGAGTCTGTGTGGCTGGCCGTCAGGCCCTGCCCGCGGCGCCGGCGAGCGCGGTGATGGACTGCCGCGCCCGCCGCTGGCCGGCCGGCGTGCCCGCATGCTGCGCCTCCATCACCTGCCCGCCAGCATGCGGCCCGTCAGTGTCCCTCAGAGCTGGCGGGATGCCTGAGGGCAGCCGCTGGGCCCCTCACATTTCACTGTTCTGCGCACGCTCCAACATGGCCGCCCGACAGAGCGCGGCCCTGAGTTGCGGCGCGTCTGCCGCGCGCGCCCGCCGCGCGCCCCCGCCGCGCACACACCCGGACGCACGGCAACGCGCTCGGATGCGGTGCGGCGCGCCAGCATCCCAGCCGCAGGGCGCGCGCCTGGATGCACTGCAGCAGGAGCGCGGCCAGGCGCTCGGGCGGCTGCAGCACGCGCAGGCGCGGCCGCAGCGGCACATCCGGCGCGCGCGCCGCCGCCGCGGCGCCCTGCGCCGCGCCGCCCAGCACGCCGCGCCGCGCCTGCCGACGATGCATGCAGGCAATCAGCGCCGCCCTGAACTGTGCGCGGCCGCTCGCGCACCGCGCAACATGGCACTGTTGCATGCTGTGCCCGCCCGCTGACGCGCGTGGGTCGGATGAGAAAGGCCCCTGGGTATAGGTAGGCGTAGCGCGCCACGTTCACAGAGCATGTCATGACGCTGGTAAATGGGGATATTGTCGCCCCGTCAAGTTGACGCCTCTCAACAACGGCTGCCACGGCGGGCGGGATGCCGTGGTGCACGCCGTCTCGCACGCCCACCCCGCCTACGCTCAGCCGTAGGACCCGGCTGGACGGGCGGCGAGCTCTCGACGAGCGCGCCTGGTCGATTTCGAGGCGCGCGCGGTGCGTGCGCAGCCGGTCGCGGTGCGCGTCCAGCTGCAGCAGCAGCGCCTCGCGCTCGCGCCGCAGCGCGGCCGCCGCCACTTCCGCCCTCACCTCCTGCGCGCGCGCCCCGGGCCTGCCGCGCTCGGCGGCAGCTGTGCGATCTTGAGCATGCTGTGATCGCCCTGATGCGCATCGCACAGCTGGCAGCGGGACGCGGCAGCAACAGCAGCGCGCCGGCACATGGGCTGACGTGTCGCGCGACCGACGACCGATCGCCGCTGGACACGCGGCAGCTTGCACGGCGCGCCCGCTTCGCGCATGCCGCGGCCCGGCCGGGCAGAGCGGCCAGGCATGCGCCGCGCCATGCGAGCGCGGCCGCGGCGCGCGGCGGGGCGCGCCTTGCGGATGCGGCCCAGCAGGCGCCCGACCAGTGCCTGCGCCTCCGGCGGCAGCGGCGGCGGCGGCGGCCGCCGCGTGCCCTTGGCCGCGCCGCGCGGGCCGCCCGGCGGGCCATCGCGCGGCGCGGGCGCGCGCGCGTCCCGCTCGCGCCCCGTCACGCCTGACGCAGGGCGCGCAGGTGTGACATCACAAACAGCGGCCGGCGCCGCGCAGCCTTACAGATGCGCAAATGCGTGTCTGCACACGCACCTGCTGCCCGGTCAGTCCCTGGTGCGACGGACGAGCGTGCCGCGCTCTCTCACCACGTCCCGCGTCAACGCTTTGCTTAAAAACACAACGAGGCTGAAGCAGCATGTCCTCTGAGACGCAACAGCACGTCGGCGGGACAACCCCTGACAGCGCATGCAATGCCCCCGCGTCTCGGGCCGGCAGCGCGTGCCTGCGCCGCGCTCGCGGCGGACGGCCGCGACGGCCGCGCCGCGCGCTGCAAACGCGCCCCATGCCGGCGGCGGCGCGTCCGGGCCGGGCTCGCCGCCGCGCGCGGCCGCCTGCTGCGCGCGCCAGACCTCGGCCTCCAGGCCGCTCAGCTGCGCGGCCAGCAGGCCCGCCTGCGCGCGGCGCACCGCGACCGCGCCGCGCCACGCGCGCTGCGCCGCCACCACCTGCGCCGGCCGGACTTGCGTCACAGCTTGACTCACACGCTCGACATACACGTCAGGCGCTCTTGGCAGGGCTGCCGTGCGAGCTGTCTGCCTGCGAGCACGGCATGCACTAGCCTCGAGCGTACATGTCGCAATCGCGGAGACGCATGCCAGGCGCCTGCCTTGGCGTGCAGCGCGCGGATGGCGGCGGCGCCGCGCGCGGCGTCCGCCAGCGGGCGCAGGAAGCCGAGCACGCGTGCCGCTGCCGCCGCCGCCGCGCGCCGCCGCGCCGCCGCCAGCCAGCGCGCGGTCATGCGCAGCAGCGCCATGCCCGCGTGCAGGGACGCGGCGCGCGCGCGCCGCCGCCGCAGGCGCCGCCAGGCGCGCCAAATGGTCGCAGCCGCCTCAGCGCGCCGCCGGTCGTTCTGCGCCCGCACGCGTGCTGGACCCGCGGCTCCAGGGCCAGGCCACGCACTGCACTGCATCGATGGCTGCTGTGCAGATTGTGGCAGGCCTGCGCTCAAGAGCGCCGCGCGCTTGCGCTCTGCTGCATGCGCTGCTTGCATTTCTAGTCGGTTCCGTGCGTCCCTGCCGCTCCGGCCCCATCCGAGGCACACCGCAGATGCGCATACTGCTTTTAACGAAACGCAGCACACGGCCCTGCACCTGCGCGTCAGCGTGACCGGCTGCCTATGCCGCCCAGTCCTTTGCGTGTATGAAACCCAGTCGCTGGACCTTCCCTACAGTCCCTGGTCTGCCTCTGGTCTGCCCTACCCTTAGATGCTCGTACCTGCGCGGCGGCGCGCGCGGCGAGCACGCGCTCGCGCAGCCGCGCGAGCGGCAGCGCCAGCGCGACCGCGGCCGCCCACGCCGCGCGCTGCCGGCGCTGCCGCACCGCGCGCTCGTCGCCGGCGGCCGCGGCCTCTGCGCGCGCGGCGGCGGCCGCGGCAGCTGCGGCCTCACGGCGGCCGTGCACGGCCACGGCGTGCTCGGCCGCCTGCTGCCGCGTGGCCGCCAGGCAGGCCAGGTACTTTGGCCTGGGGTGCGCCAGGTGTCATGCAGCTGTGCCGGGCGTTTGCCCGCGTGAGTGCACAATGGCCTGTCACAGGTTGTGCTTGCATGTCCAGTACGCGCTTGAACGAGGACGCCGCTGATGCGGATGCAGCCTGAATTCAGATGGGCCGCGCGAGCGCGCGCGCGCGCACGACCAACCGTAGTGTTCGGCGCCCTCGCGCTGAGACGCCGTGCAGGCTGCTGGCAGGCTCTTGCTGACCATGCGCCTGCATGTGACGGCGGGCTCTAGCATGTATGAACGCCTCTGAGAGTGCTGCGGAGGAGGGCTCCATGCGCGCCCACTGCCAAACATTCCTGCCACTATGCTAAGAGCTGGCAAAGCGCGCTCCATCACAGCAGCCGCGACTGCGCGCAGGTGCCCTGCAGCTGGTACCTCCACGCCCTCCTGTCCTATTTGCATGCTGATATGGCGCGCATTGGCAGGGTTCGAAGTGGCAGGATGGGGTGCGGGTTGCGCGCTGCGGGCACGCCTGCTGGTAGGCGAGCCCCCCGAGCCCGGCCGCGCCAGCCGCGGGCCCCCTGCCACGCCGGGCGTCGCAGGTGCCGTGCCTGGCCTCCGCGCCGCGGCCGGGCCCTGTGCAGACGCGCCCCATGCGGGAGCGCTCTGAGCTGGTGCATAGACGGCCGCGCTGCCAGGCCGTCCAAGCCCCAGAGTGCCCCGCTGCGCGCCCTGCGAAGCCCCACAGACCCCCTCCAGGGAAGGCCGCGCCGCGACCGCCAGCAGCGCCGGGCCCGCCCAGGCCGCGGCCGATGAGCGATGCTCCTGCCGCGCGGCGGGCGCTGGCCCGCTGGGCCAGCGGCTGCGGTCACCAGCGCACCCCGCGGGCGCAGGAGCTGCGCTGCTGGGGCGCCCTGCGAGCGCGCGGCCATATGGCGACCCGCCACGCCCAGGGGATGTCGGCGCGGCGCTGCTGGCGCGCCCTGCAGGCCGGGCGTCAGGCCCGGCAGCCTCCAGGGTCGCGCTGCTGGCGCGCCCGGAGAATGAGGCGCCGGGCTGGGGGAGCCCAAGGGCCGTGGTGCCGGGCCGCGGCGCGCTCACAGGGCCGGGCATGGGCTCCCAGGCGCGGCTGGACGGCCGCGCGGCTGCGCAGCCGCCGCCCGTGGCGGCAGCCGCAGCTGCGGAGGCGGGCTGCGAGGCGCCCGCCAAGCCCGCATCTGGCTCCAGGGCGTCGCCCAGCATTCCAGGCATGGCGCGCGAGGCAGCGTGCGCTAGCATACTCCGCCGTGCGCTCCCGCGCGCGACCGCGGCGCTCCCGTAGCGCGTCGCGATGGCAAAGCTGCCGCCCCCCAGCAGTGCGGAGCTCGCGCCCTCCGGCTGCTCTTCGAGGCTCGCCGGGCACCAGGCTGCAGGGTCGCGGGCCTCGTCAGTCGGTCGCCGCGGCCGGCCGGGCCCCGGCGTGCTGCCGCGCGCCGGTGGCTGGTCCGCGTGCGGCATGGCCCCAGCAGGTTCAGTCCCCATGCGCTCTTCTACGGCGCCTGTAGCACCAGCATGAAGCGCAGCGGCCGAGCGCGAGGCGGCCTGTGCTGACCGCGACGCCCCGCCGGCTGGTGCGGACGGGCCCAACCTGGACGCCCTGGGGCTGAACCTGGCGGCTGCGCTGCCGTGGCGAGGGCTGGGCGGGACGCCATTGCCGCAGTCTGGAGCGGACACTGTAGAGCCCTGTCCATCACCGGACGGCGCTGCAGGCCCCGCTGAGCTGGCTCGACCCGCTGCGCTCGCGGCCGAGCCCGTGCTGGCAGAGGACAACCGTAGAGCACCACTTCTGGTGCGCCAGCGCGCAGAGGACCTAGCCAGGAACAGCTCGGCTGCCGACCCCCGCGCCCGCTCGCCGGCGGCGGCGGGCGCGGTGCTGGGTCTCTGCTGAGACCCGGAGCCAGGGCTGTTAGCAATGGGCGCGTCCGGAGGATCGCCCCCTGCGCCCCAGGTCCGCATATGCCGCCGCCAGTGCCGCTCGCGCCCCGCCGCCGCCAGCGCCGCCTGCGCCGGGCGGTCCGCCCAGCCGGCCACGCCGCCTGGCGGCCATGCGCAGCGCCCTGCAGGGAAGGACCCGGGGCAGGGCCCTGGCAGGCCTGCCGGCGGCGAGCCGGGCCCCGAGTCGCGCGGCGTGCGCGGCGCGCCCCAGGGCCGCGAGGGCTCCGTGTTTGGCCAGCCGGGGCAGCCCCAGCCAGCGTCCAGCAGCGGCGCGACCGCCAGGATGTTCGCTGCATTGTGGTCGACGCCGCCGCGCGCGCGCGCTGCGGCCAGCGCGGCGCGCGCACGCACCACCTGGCGCCCCCAGCAACAAGCGGATCCGAGGTCCGGCAGCCATCCTCTGCATCCCGGCGCTCGAAGCCAAGGTTGCACATGCAGGCTGGGGGAGCTGCTGCGCGGCCGCCACAGCAGGCGCGCGCGGAGGCTGTACGGGCGCGGGCCCAGCCATGGGGCAGCACAGGCGCCGGCGTGGCGCGCCTCGCGGCACTCGTGCTCCAGCTTCGTGCGCAGCTTGGCGCTGCGCCGGTAGACCTCCAGCCGCGCCGCCAGGTGCGCTGGCAGGTGCACCAGCGCCTCTGTGCCCTGCAAGTCAACGACTTGATGCGCTTATGTCACAGAGAAGAAGGGCCTGGTTGTAAGTGCGCAGGCCCACCACGAGTCAGGTGGCGGCAAGGAAACCAATACCGAGAGCTGACGAGCTAGCTTTAATGCTGCCTGCGCACAGGCAAGGGGCACTGCTGCAGAGCTCAGTGCGAGGACGCATATGCCAGGACGCCGTGCCGAGCTTCGTAGCGCCGCTCAAGCAGCTGCTTGCTGCACAACATGCACTCAAAGCAGTGCTGCACCTGCTTCCCGTGTGAGCATACAGTTGCGGCGATAATGGCTTGCCAGATTCAGTGGGACGTGGCTTATCATGAGTCTGCCTCAAAGGTGATCGCCGGCGCACGGGGAGCGCACCCGCCACGCCGCGCTGACCTGCGTGCGCTGCTTGACGCCGCCGGGGCTGGTCGGCTCCGGCGAGGGCGCCCTGGAGCCGCTGGCCCTGGCGCCCGTGCCTGCAGCAGCCGCCCGTGGCGGGGCCATCTTGTTACATACACATCGCCGCCCAGCTTCCCAGCCGCGCCGCGTGCTGCCCTGCAACAATGCCGGGAGCCGTGTGCGAGCTCCTGTATGGGCCTGGCTGGATCGCGCTCGGCAAGCTGTCGAAGCGTTTTGTACTTTGCTGGGTTCAGCAGGTTAAATTTGTGCTGCCCAAGGACGCGAGCCACAGCGCGCTGACTCTCTGACTCACAGCAACAAGTGCACGAGGCGCTGTTCAAGCAGACCAGTGCTAGCAACTTGCAGCCTCCTGAGTGAGTGCGTCTGTCTAGACGCTGCGTGCGTAGCTTGCGCATAATTATCTAGCCTGTGCGCAGGAGCTTTCAATATCCCAGTCGTGCACACGCACAGCTTTATCAGGCAAACATTCAGCGTGACGACAGCGTTGCTCTGGGCCACAGCACGTGAGTCTGTCTGGCAGATGTAGCAAGCATGCTGGCATGACTGTTCAATGCTGACGGATATCTGGTATCACGCACACAGGTCTGCGCGCGCAGGAGATGTGCAATGGTTATGCAGGCGATCTGCGTGCTATAGCGTGACACATTGGCTGCCCGCTGTTGACCACAGGCCTGAAGAAGTTGCAGCACTCCTTGCTGAGTACTGCTAGCGTCGCACACGCCGGTGCTGCTCCTCCAGGAGTCCTCCAAGCGTGTCGCACAAAGTGTGTGACCAGGCCCTCATCACACTGTAGGTTTCCTTTTGCTGGTAACGGTGGTCTCCACTCCGTTTCAAGTCCCTCTGGCCGCTGGGCAGGCTTGCCGTGGCCTATGAACAACGTGCTGCTCAGCAGAGGGAAGAGGCAAGATGTCTCTCGGCGAGAGGATGACCGCCGTGTTTGCCGGCTCCCTGCTGGCCAAGCTGCTGCCGCGCGGCCTGTTTGGCGACCGGTGCTC
>JAABUP010006850.1_pt1 | contig 15800 bp, 22 predicted proteins | sample 5559201 | NCBI WGS metagenome assembly JAABUP01 (sample SAMN10711887, study PRJNA513373) | rock metagenome | isolation source: Antarctica rocks | place: Antarctica
TGAATTTTGGTGCTTGACATATTGTCGGCGCCTTTGAACTCTGAACCTCTCTGCAATGTCTTCCAACGAAGGCGAAGCAGGACCACCGGTGCTTGACAATGTGTCAGCGCCTCAAAACCTTAGCTCAACGAAGCACGCCAAAGCGTTTTCACCTCCGGTGCTTGACAATGTGTCAGCGCCTCAAACCTTAGCTCAACGAAGCACGCCACAGCGTCTTCTTCATCGGTGTTTGACACATCGTCAGCGCACTTCAACTCTCCAACCACACCTGCCCAAGCAGGCACTAGTTACTGGATCTCAAGGACCTTGGGTCGTCTGCGCTCTCTAGGTGTGTAATCCAATTCACCCAACGGAGAATATGAGGCCACGAGAGCACGATCTCTTCGGCGTCAGCGAACGCGTCAACTTGGTCAGATCAGTGAAGATATTCAACTTCAACTCGTTGCTTCAGGGTCCAGTGCAGCGAGTCCACATATCTTCGGTGCATCTCCGTCGCAGCCAACTGCTGTGGGTAAGATCCTAACCCCACGCGCTGATCGTTGCATTCATCCTCAAGGCATCTTCCCCACTTCCTAGGGCTTCACCACGATATCAACGAGTACCTATCACTCGCCCACAACGTCAACTGCCAGAGACGGCACCATCCACGGAGACCTTCAACGGATTTGAACAATTCAAGGTGAAAACGAAACCGGAGGAAATCCCGCTTCCTGAAGAAGAGAAAGGCGAGTTGTTGGATAATGACTATGGATCTTGAAGATGCGACGAACTCAGGAGATCAGGATACAGAGTCACTGAAAGCACTCGACCAAGCAACATCAGAGCCGCAAGCGTTTAGAAAAGCTTGGAATGACACTGCGAAACCATGGGAAGGGTTCGTTGATCCAGAGCACCTGATCCCATCGATTGAAGCTGCTGCTCCTCCAGAGGATGCAACAATGCAGGATGCCCTCCATCATTGTATGTATTTCGTAAACCTGTGTATAAGAGTAACATTGAGATCGCTACTCACGTTCGGGAGCGGTTGGTGGCATGTATTGTCTAGGTATCGATGTGTTAACTTATGCTCACGATGGCTTATGTAATCATAAGGCGTTTTGGCACATTAGTATTATTGCCCTTACAATCTCAGTATAACGCCTCAACGTATCCTTCGACCAATATATAGCTACTGACGTCTTATCAACAGAAGTTTGTGCTGCTATCTGAGAGACTCAGGCATCCCATCTATGTTATCTGACATGAGCCATCCCAGCTTCCATCGACAGTGTCTAAGACGCTGCACCGCTACCTTGCGAATCAGTACGTGCGAACCAGTTTTGCCTGGTTGTATTCCCATGCCGTCATCTTATCGTACTTAGCCGGGTTTCCTTGAAGAACGAATTCTTTCAACGTGCCAACAGATTGGGTGCGATTCGGTTTCGCGAAGTATGCTATGCTGTACCTATCATCAACCCGAGCGTCTTTAAATGCGGGCGGCAGTTTCACTCGGTGATTCGCCGAGTGGAGCACATCATTGGTCCATCGCTGAAGGCAATCTCCAATGTTGACGATCATTTCTGCCTGGTGATCGTTCTTCACGGGAATGAAAGAGCCGTGACGGCTTTGATCCTCCACTTCGAGACCGCCAACAGAGTCCTGAAACAGCAGAGTGACGGTGCCAAAGTCGGTGTGCTCGGAGATGCGATTGGCGCCGCCGTTCGTCAAAGCCTGAGTGTCACAGGCAGGATAGTGATTGAGGCGCAGCTCGCTAGTGTTCTGATTGCAAACCCTCTCGAAGAAGCCCCTATCGAGGTTCAAGCCTCTCTCAAGGGCATGCAAAAGATCGATATGCACGGTGTGACATTTCTTATAGAAAACCTCCATGAACTTTACATACGTTCAGCAATTCGGTACGGCCAGTCCGAAGGGTTGAGCCAGAATTCTTACTAAGCGAAAGCCAGGAAGATCTGAGTCGTCTATCCAGATGTTGGGATATAGCTCGTCGTCGGAGCAGCCCTGGTCAAAGGACTCCTGTAGATGCCGCTCAGTCAAAATCTCATAGGAAAGGACTGCCAGCAACATACCTTCACATCGTGCACGACCTTCCCGTCTCTCATGCCCTTCTCATAGTCAGCAACCATGGACAACTTCTCCTGGCCGACATAGCTATAGCCTCGGTGAGGATTTGGGCAAGGTGGATGAGCAGCCTTCATCTTGATATCGAGAGGAAGTGCAAAGAAGCGCCGGTTCTGAGAGTCATATTAGTCCAGCTGCTAATCGACTACCGTCATCTTGACTCTTACCCATTCGAACAGGTCCTGAACGACATCCTCCTTAATTCCATGATTGACAAGCTTCGCAAACCAAGCTGCGAGAACGCATGCAGAAGCTGGTCACAGAATTCTTGTCGTTGATGCTCAGTCCCTCCCAGAAACAAGGAAAAGTCCAAGGATGGGACTACTTCAATAGGGGCGTCGACAGTCATGATATTGATGATAGACGATCTCGATGAAACAAATCGATGCCCCTTTACATGAAATGCTCTGTACGTGCTTTCCGGTACTTTTAAGTAGCATTGGTTTGGTTAACTATGTTTCTCCAATGTCATGTCTTATGTGTGCGCTATTTTCATCTGTCATTTTCTTCCTATCATACAGCACCTTGTCTGTACTGTACCTTAGCCTATGAGCCCTTGACTTCGCGGAAGTCAGCTTGATCATCATGTCTGCAAATCGATCTGCAATCATTGAACCATTCTCTGTTTTTGCGCGACGTCGTTGTCTCCCATAGTATCTGTGGGGAATGTAAGCCTTAGGCAGGAAGTCAACTCTTCTGCTGACATGGGTTTGCTGAAGCAGGGCAACCACGATGCTCCAATCAAAGAGGACATGGTAGTCTGTGCTGCCTTTACATGGAGCGGACTGGTGAAGGGCGCTTGAAAGGTTCTCATCATCGATCATCGTTGATTGACAGACTCCGTGGTACTGATCTTTCTTTGATTCCGTGCTTTGACAGCCACAAGAAGACCGGATCGGCGCGGAGCCCCGTAGCAGCATCCAAGAGGGTCCGAAGGTGGTGGCATCGGATCGCCGAGACGGCACAGAATTCTGCATACTTCCAGTTTACGCAGGTGAAGAGGTGGCAATTGCTGCAGCGCCTTGCCAAAAGTTATACTATGTGACATAATTGGGTCTCCAACTCATATTGCTGATCTCTTCATGCTCTCTCCTGCACAGTCAGCGGTCTTGTTCAGGGTCTGTCAGCACAGATCTCCATTGCAGCTGCTTCAAGATATTGGTGCACATCCTCTGAGCTATCCCCACCCCCGCCAATGCTCATACTGACTAGTACGAACACTGACATCCGCCAAACTACTTCATTGCACGTCCCATGTGCGTAAGCCGGCGTCACGCCCGCCTTGTAAGCATTGCATCAATGCAAGTTACCCGTAAGCCGTGGGGTACTGCAGCCCCAACGCTACCTTGTCGAGATAGGTACCTTAGGCAAGCTCTATTGCCTTGGTCACAGTGTTAGTGCCGACCCCGCATTAATAACGGCAGACGGTTCACTGTTTCACGACATTGAAGACAGCCTCACACTTGGACACTCCATTAGATTATTCTCAGGGGAATGGGATCCTGTGAAGTAACGTACTTATAGTTGCGGCTGAAATCAGGTCATCTCGAGTCTCCAATTTGCTGGTGTGAGAAATGCACCTCAAATTTGCTTGCTAATTATGGTCTACAATTTCATGGAGCTTCTGTGAGGTCTTCTTACACTACCTCGTTTGCTCACAATAAATGAAATATTTTACGATGAAGGTCTCAAGTATAAATTCTGTGATGCTGAGAAGCTGTTAGAGAAGATCATGTTTCCTTATATGCGCTTGCAAGAAATCCTTGGCAAGAAATCCTTGAGCGACATCCTGATTCCCAGTGACCGAAGCAACAAAGATATCACAGTAAAATTTTCGAAAATCATAACTCAACTCGAACCTTGCCATCGCTATTCGCATTGCTATCTCCAATTCAATTCATGTACTCCTGTCCCAACTGCCCAAACTCCGGCTGCCATCCCACCACCCGATCCGCCTCCAACAAAGCCTTCGCCTCCCCGCTCTTCCACCACCCGTTCTTCCCACCCGGATAGCTAAACTTGTCCATACTCTCCGGCCGCATTTGAACACTATACCCCGGCGCCAACGGCGTGACATGAAATCCGTCGTCGATCTTCGCAGGGTGATAGAAGTGCTCATGTAGAGCGTCGATGTACTCTAGGACGCTCTTCTTGCCGCTTACGACGAGGTAGTCAATTGTGCTGACATGCTGACTGTATTCAGGGAGGCCGACGCCACCGATGTGCTGTTAGGAAAGTCAGCATGGTTTGAACTTTACAAGCTAAGGGCAGGATCTACTTACTGGGTGGATGGGGATGTTAAATTTCGCGGCAAGGAGGAGCACAGCGAGGACTTCGTTGAGGCCGCCGAGGCGGCAGGCATCTACTTGGCAGTAGTCCAGAGCAGAGGCTTGTAGGAACTGCTTGAACATGATGCGATTGGCGCAGTGCTCGCCTGTGGCGACGGCGATGTTGTAATGACGTATGGAGTTGCGGATTGTGGCGTGGCCAAGGATATCATCTGGTGAAGTTGGTTCCTCGATGAAGAGGGGCTTGAAGTGGGCGAGGTGGGAGAGGTAGCCTTCAGCTTCGAGCACAGACCAGATCTGGCAACCAAGTCCTGTCAGTTACCTCCTTACTTGTAATCAAGGATTGGAAGAAAGAGGTAAATGAATACCTGGTTAGAGTCGAGCATGAGAACGTCGTCCCACCCAATGACTTCTCTGAAGATTCCCAATCTCCGAATATCGCGCTCGAGATCTCCACCGACTTTAAGCTTGTAATGGTGGAAGCCATCAACTTTTGCCAGTTTGAGCAAAGCCCGCATCTTATCATCCGAATACCCCAGCCAAGATGCGGAAGTAGTATAAATGGGGACAGCTTTATTCTCTTCCACTTCCTGCAATCGGGCTGCTTTGCCCCTCTCCTGCTTTCGAAGCAGCTTAATGGCCTCATCAGGTGACAAAGCATCAGTAATGTATCTGAAATCAATGCACCGTACATACTCTTCCGGCGTCATATCTGCCACGAGCTGCCAGACAGGCTTGTGCTGCGTCTTTGCCCAGAGATCCCAAAGAGCATTGACTATTGCAGAGAGTGCCAAGTGAGTGACGCCCTTCTCGGGACCCACCCAGCGCATCTGCGAGTCCGAGACAAGATAGCGCCATGTCTTGCCCATGTCGGAGGTTAGGGAAGCGAGAGAGCGATTGACGAGGAGGGGCGCGAGCATGTCGATGGCTGCGCAGACGATTTCATTGCCGCGGCCGATGGTAAAGGTCTGTGTTGAGGAGATCAGTAAGTGAATGATCAACGCTGATATCCGGGAAGCTCGTCAGGAACTGACCATGCCGTGGCCTTCATGTTCAGAGTTGGTTTGCAAGACACAGTAGGCACTCGAGAAGTCGACAGCACCGTTCATGGCGTCTGAGCCGGTATCATCCAGAGAAGTCTGCTTGGGTATCAGCAATGTGCACGTAGCAGAATTAAAGGAGTGTCTCGGAACATACAGGAAACCTGACATCCCGAGAGAAGAAGCCAGTGATGGAGATGGACTTGAAAGTGTCACCATTCATCTTGCCATTCGTTGAGAAGAGCTGTGCGTTTATCGAAGAGGGCGCCATTGCTGATGTGAAAGTTGTTGTAAGATTGAGTAGAGCGCTTCTGTGTGCGGTAATGCCTGCGTCGAAGTGGAACAGGTTGAAGATGAATATAAACCTTGGTCGGCTTGAAGGTGTTGAGTGCAAAGGTGGTGTTGAATATCCGTAGCAGCGGATTTCTCACTTTTCTTTATATGTCATAACAAGCACTTTCTTCCAGATTCATGGTGTTTCCCTCCCGGCCAAGATTGAGCATATTTTTCACCCTCCTTGCTGCATGCTCCGCGTTCCTTCACCAGGACGGAATGGACCTTAGCTACACGTGGATCTTCTATTCGTTCATAGGTCTTCTGACTATAGCAATATCTCCGCTAATCATTCATGTAAAATTGCTGGTGTACGTCGTGTTGAAGCTTGCATTAGCAGCTTTTTCGAGGGGTCCGAGTAATATGAACAACGTTCTACGTAAGACATGATGGCGAGATGTCAGTGAATGTCAGCCAAAGGATTACCTCATTGGTTGATGAGATATTAGAGATATTAGACGCCCCATTCAAGTTGACGTGCAGTGGTGCATATTGTAGATGCAGTCATGGTGCCTGAAAATGCGTACGTGCCGCCGCGAACGACCAACAGGAAGCTAATGCTGGAGATCCTCAGAATGCAACGATCAAGAATAGGTCAGGACATATGCATGCATGCCAAAGTAGAAGTGGCGCTACCAGGATCTGCACCGAGTTCTTGTTTAGCTTTCATTTGCTCCGCTATAAACCTCCGGTAGTCATATATGAGGGTTTCATCCGAGATGTCTGACTCGCCATGCATACGTATAGAGCATCCTCCTTGCGGCACTAAGACATTGCGTGATCGCAATCGCTGGATGCACCATATTTCAGTATCAAGAACTTCAATTTTATGTGTTGAATTCGCTTAGGAAGTGGAAGCAATTGAGAGCTGTGTACGAGCCTGCATAAAGAATGAAGTCGAAACAACGCTCCAATCCTTCTCCAACTGACCACCTAAGAGTGACAAATGATGAAGTTATGCCGTAATTGTGAGATTTACAGCCTCGTTTGCCTGCGTGGATGATGGTCTTCAGCTATGAGTCTCGCAGCCTTCTCCCCGATGCCGTACGCAGGTGCTTGAGTATGTCCACTGATCAAAATTGGAATGATGCTACAGTCTGAGTAATGTAAGCCCAAATCAGCGAGTGAAAGCGGTACTATTCTGGTCTTACTTACCTGCGACACGCAAGCCCTGAACTCCATAAACTCTTAGACGTGCATCAACGACCGCACTAGGGTCATCTGCATTGCCCATTTTGCAAGTCCCACAACCATGATAGCAGGTGGTAGCGTTGTCGAGCACGAAATTTTCCCAATCTTTATAGGCCTCAAATGCATGATGCCCAGACTCCGGTGGCCAAGATCCTTTCACAAGGTCTCTTGTTCCTTCGCCTTGAACGGCGATCTTGAAGGTGTCAGTCTGGTACCTTCGCGAGTGAAAAGAAATGGCTCAGACCTCGTTTGCAAATCTGACTGCCTCCGTCAAGACCAGAGTATCCAAAGGATGCGTAAGGTAAGCATGATCGATAACCGGTTGTGACATTGGATCAGGTCCAGAGAGTGTAACAGAGCCACTGCTCTTCTGCGCGAAGAGTTCGACGTTGATCCCAAAGACGGACTCGCCTGGATGACGGTTAGTATGGTAGCCTGAAGATAAGAGATTTACATACCGTTCTTGGGGGAATCATCAAACTGATTCGGACCGAAGTAGGCTTCCGTGCAGAAGTATTCCGCGTGCGGCTGGTCTTTCGTACGTCCCATGGGATCACGCTGCGCCGTAGACCCCTGGTATGCGTCGTTCCATGCTGCATGTTGTTCTAGTTGCTTGTCGAGCCTAACGAAAGCAAATGGTCCGGATGGGAAGTCGGCGAACGCTCCAGAACGATCTTTCTGCCACTGCGCCAATGTCTTGGAGATAGCCTGCTCGTTGTGCAGGAACTTATCAAGGGTCAGGTCTGGTGAGTGGCACTCGTAGAATAGAAAAACAAGCTTCACAGGGCCTGGTCAGTCAGATTCCGATCGAGTGGCGGTGACACGTACAACATGATCTTGTAGGTTCCGACCAACACCTGGTAGATCCAGGATTGGCGTCACACTGTTTGCAGAGAGATGTTCGCGCGGGCCAATACCCGACAGCATGAGCAGCTAGATAGCGAGCATTAGTTGGGCAAGAATAGACCAGAGATTTGGAGAAAGAAGGAAGCATACGTGAGGACTATTGTAGCAACCAGCAGAGAGGACAACTTCCTCATTAGCCTTGATTGTTCGTACTCCACCGCCAATCTCATCCTGTATCTCAACACCGTAGGTCCTGAGTCCAGCCTTCTGGCGACGCACAAGGATACGAAGAACAGTAGATCTGCAGATGACCGTCAGGTTCCGTCGTTTCTTCGCCAGATATGCTGTGGCGTTGCTGCGTAATCCCTGGTGTACTGTCCGGACAGTGTTGCCGCAGCCATGACTGGTGATACCCTTCGAGAACATGTCATCATCCCTCGGGATCCCAAATGACTCCAGAGACTCAAACAGATTCTGCGATATTGGTGCAAGCTCATGGGGCTGGGTATGAATTGGGCCGTTGTAGCCATGAGACTCTTGGTCGTGTCGAAACTCAGGACTCGGGTGGAAGCTCTCACACTGACCGATTAGTGACTCACTCAAGCAGCTGGTTGTTTGAAGGCTAACGTTTTTCATGTTCTCCCAGAACCTGTCGCCATCCCAACCATCAACGCCCCACTGTGAAAGCCGTTACGGAATGACCTCCACACAAGAGTTTGAGCAACACACATCATCATAGTCTTGCTTCACACCCCGAACCATCGCAGTGCCGTTGATAGTTGAGCATCCTCCCAGCATACGTGCGCGCGAAAGGTCGACTTGACGTTTGCCAATCGTTTGGCCTGGCACAGACTTGAAATTCCAATCCCTTGCAGTGCCAAAGCCCGACGACCACTTGCCCACCATTTTAGTCTCATCCTCGGCGGAACGGTCATCTCCAGCTTCAATGACTGAGAAGCTAGAAAAAGGCAGATAATCGGCTAGACGACCTGCCAATGCCAAGCCAGCCGTCCCTCCTCTGCTGCTTGTTAGTCCACCATGACCGAGTCATTCTAGAAGAGAACAATAGCTCTCACCCAATTATGATGAAGTCAACACTCTGAACAGCGTCTTCGGAAGACATCTTCGTTAATGATCAAGTGCAAGAGTGATAGACAGACATACGAAGAATCTTCCGCAGAGGAGAGAAAGTGAAACTCGATAGGAGAATGCGCTTCTATTAGACTATGCGAGTGTCATGTGAAATCTTCTTGCCTATGGGGTCATACGGGTTTCCAGAATGACATGGCCAAAGAACAGGTGAATAAGCTCAACACTGCAGGTTCACGACATAGCTGCAGCGTCCGGCGCTGCACGGGTGCAAGACCTGCCGGGCTGATCAGTTGCCCCAAGCAAATGGTGGTGCGGAATGAGAGTCGCCTCGATTAAGGTACTTTTGTACATACATGTGGGTATGCACTTCTCGCTTAGGGAGTCACTTACTGCGTCCAACGGCGAGGTGAGGGTTCGGAAGACGTTGATTGCTAAATGTGAATTGTATCACTTTGCTTTGTTGCAGCTCTAGATTGCGTTATGGCTAGTCAATCATGCTAGAATATATCAAAGACGGATCGAGGATCAGTTCTCAGCCGTGTATGCAGTAGATCAGCATAAGGCTGATCTTTCCAGCGTTGCATCTACGCACACTCTGCTCTCCTCTGCTCAAAGAAAACTCGACGTGACTTCTACATGGCCTCCAGACACGGGTCTGCGGAAGCAGCAGCAGCAGAGTACGGACTTGGTCGAAAGCCTGCTGGAACATCACCAGCACAGTCGATGGACCATACATTCCAAAGCACAACTATCGCCTTCTCCAAAGAAGATCCTGAGTGTGCTGCAAATTGGTCTACGGTTATGACTTTTTGGCCTTCTCAAGCGCCAATTCTTTCCAAAGACTGATTTCAACAGGGCAAGAAAACACTCGTTATCGTCACAGGCGTACTCCTCGTCATAAACAGCACTTTGGGCTCCTCACTTCCCAGCGGCGCCTCAACATACCTCTCCGCATACTTCCATGTCTCAAACCAGCAACAACTCGTTCTCCCAAACTCCACGTATCTCATAGGATACATATTCGGACCTCCGCTATTCAGTCCACTCAGCGAGACCTACGGGAGGAAGATTGTAATGCTATGTACCTTCGCTGGCTTCACGATCTTTACAATGGCCTGCGCTCTGGCTCCGAATTGGCCGGTACTGTTGATATTCCGTTTTGTCGTTGGTGCATTTGCTTCTGCTCCAATTTCTGTTGTCGGCGGGATGTACGCCGACATCTATGAAGATCCGGTTTATAGAGGCAGGGCAGTGGCAGTCCTTATAGGCGTGAGACTCCATAGTCAAGACTCTGACTCACTTGCTGAACTGATGACAGTGCACAACCCTTGGACCTGTACTTGGACCGGTTATCTCAGGTTTCGCATCGCCAGTATCATGGAGGTGGACTTTTTGGATTGCTCTCATCATTGCCGGGGCATCATGGCCGCCTCTTTTGTTCCTTCCAGGTGACAATCACTGTCGGACTATACAGTTATCTGCTAAATGTCCGTACAGAATCTTACGGCCCTGTTATACTCGCTCGGCGTGCAAAGGAACTTAGAGCCAGTACTGGGAATCCGTATGTCTACGCGCCAATGGACTTACAGAAGAAAGGCGTCAAGCAGATGATGACTGTCACACTTGCCAGACCTGTAAGTCGTCGTCGCTCCTTTCGTTCTAACTTTCAATTGACATGTCCGCCTCCAGATCCTTATGTTCGGTGAACCAATTGTTCTTTGTGCATGCTTGTATCTGGCGTTGGAATACGCAATCTTCTACTTGTTCTTTGAAGCATATCCCATTGTATTCCAAGGTAAAGGTCACATCCCAGCCGATCTAGAGCCTAACTGATGATTCTTCAGGACTATATGGCATGAGCGTTGGCATCGCCGGGCTGGCGCTCTTACCTAGTCACTCCTTGTACCCTCTCGAGTCTGATTCACACTACTAACATCAGAGCAGTTGCTATCGGCGCCGTTATAGCGTGTCTCATATCTCTTTGGTATGACCGCATTCTCCGAAACGCAAAAGAGCGACAAGCGCCATGGTCAATGAGCGAAGAATACCGCCGACTTCCCTTAGCATGCATAGGAGGCCCGCTACATGTGCTGTCCCTATTCTGGCTCGTAAGTCTCCCTCTCCCGTACTTCATCAGAAAAGACTTTGCCTTCGACTCAAGACGCTCAAACTGACACGTCTATTACGGCGTAGGGCTGGACAGCCAGAGCAGACATCCACTGGATTGTGCCCATCCTCGCCGGCCTCCCCTTCGGTATTGGCATAGAACTAACCTTCATCTCCCTCCTCAACTACCTCACCGACGCCTACGAAATGTTTGCCGCCTCAGCCCAAGCCTCTTCGGCGTTCAGCCGCAGTATCTTCGCCGTTGTGCTGCCCCTGGCGGCGGATCCGATGTATGGCAGACTCGGAGTGGCTTGGGCGTCAAGTCTGCTTGGCTTTCTGAGCTTGCTCATGGCGATTACGCCGTTTGCGTTCATCAGGTATGGAGACCAGCTTAGGAGGAGGAGCAAGTTCTGTCAGGAACTATTGGAACTGAAGCGGCAAGCTGATCAACCGGCATGATGGGCTTGGGAAGAAGAGCGTTGTCTTGCCAGACCATTGGCGAAGTAACAGGACAACCCGAGTTTGCAGTACGTTATAGATCTTAGATTGTAGTAGAGTAGATGCTGTATCAGAATAAGAGCGCATTATGTTCGGGCCTTGCGCCTTAAGAATTCTACGAGACTGCCGTTGAGGATGGACATTGTACGTCGAGTTGAACGAAGCACCTAAGGTGCAGAACCCATGAGTGCTCGCTTTTCAGAATGGCTTGTGATCTCCTGGATCGAGTTCTCTAATTTTCCAGTGCATCCGGGCAAGTGAGAGTGCCAGCTTCTAAACGTGCTCGTTCTCGTAAAGACATGATCAACCATTGTTACTCTTGTGGATGCGTGCTTGACAGGACATCAACTGGCATTGTTGTGCAGACACGGGAACTGCAGCTATCATCGTAACAAAGAGGCAATATAATTCGAAGAGATCGACATGCCTTTAGTCTATGATGACCCGCGTCAACCTCTTGAGGTGGGGGATCTGCATCAAGCGTTCCTGGTGTACGAAGCATTAAAGCCAGCAATTGTTAGCTGCAGTGTGCGCTGCATGTTTTCTTAGCTCTTCCCGAATTGCGGCCCAGCATCGCCTGTGTATAGCGGCGGGAGCTAGCGGCCCGGACCTTAGCGTTGTTACCTACTAGCTAGGCTATGTCCGAAAAGCAGACACCGATGGTGGACATACCAAATTTGGGTGTATAGCCCAACATTGTCATTTCATTCTACGGACGAGTTCTATTGCGTTAACTTCATTTTTCCTGCAAGCTCCCGTAGTGGCGGCCGGTAGGTCCTCCAATCGTGCATCGGTATTTTACACGTGGTGAGATATGCTTATATCCGGTAGTGCTGAGTATTCGCTTCCAGTAGAGGGATTTTGCACCCCTTGAACAGCGGCATGCAGGCGGCGGGCTACTTTGAAGCAGCTTGACAACTTACAGTCAGCCAGAGCATTGATGCGTGTCGTAGTGTCATGCAGTCACTGTGTCAGATCCAGTACCGCAGCGAGAAGTGAGATTTTGATTTTGATGAGAGATGTTTAGTGCAAGCGGTGACCGCCACCGTGGTCGCACCGGTTCCCCTTAGAAGGGTTTCCTGCTCGAGAAGAACTGCTAAAGTGAACCGTTAGAAACCCCCTGTTAAGGGAGCAACGCCACCGCACTGCAAGTTCTGGGGGTGCAAAATCCCTCTAGTGTCAGCACGTGTAGTCAGAGACATCAAGCATTGCAGCGATTGTAAAGCCGTGCAGCAAGTATTGCTACCCAGACAGCGCCTTCAGTCAGATCTGGTGGCTGAGATGGGAAGAAGACATTTTGACATTACAGAAAAAACTACCAGGATGACGATCTTTGTTGAGAGTGCTTGCTCAACCGCGTGCTCCCTGATGCACCCGTTCGTGCAAGGTCAATGAGCGCGCCAGCCAGCGGCGTGGATAGGAAGACCAAATTGATCGCCCCCAGGGAACCAAATGCAGAGGAACACCGTGTATTTGGATCTGCTGAGAGGTATCAACATCCTGGAGCGAAGACTGTCTCATTATCACCGCATGTATCACTGAGCGACTGAGCCACTACATACCTTCAGAACGGTCCTTCAGCGATAATGTGACATATCTGACATCGTACTTTTAACAAGCCCTTCTAGAGCTTCTCAGGCCATAATGGGATCATCTAGACTTGCCAAAGAGTACTGGCGGCAGTATATCAAAGACATCAAACCATGCTTCTTTCCTTGTACGACTAGCGGAGACATGGGACATTATGATGTCTCCGCGAGCCTGGAGTCCATCAGCATTCCATTCCATGAAACAGACGAACTGCGTATCTTTGCTGAAAGACACACTTTGGAGTCATCGGAGATCCTCCGCACAGCATGGGCACTAGTTCTGCGTCAATATACAGACAGTGATGAGGTTTGCTTTGGTGTTCATTACAGGCGTCGAGACGAAACCATGAGCGCTATTTGCAGATTGCACATAAACCCTACAGACAAAATCTGCGATGTATTGTCAAAAGCACAAAGGGATGCGCTTGAGAGTGAGCCGTACCGGATAGATCTGTTGAAAGCTATCTTACAGACAGCAAGTGGACCGAGTTTGCCAGATTTCTGTAATAGTGCGATTCTTGAACAAGATGGAATGTCTGTTGATTCTGCAATTGAACCAGTGGATGTAAGTCATATCCGCGCTGATGAGCTTTCAATGACTGATGGGGCTCCCTTGCTTAGTACGTTGCTGCTCTGCACATCGGTGGCTCTGATGAGCTGGTCCTCCGGTATCAACCATCAGCGATGGAGGATTTGCAGGCCTTGAGCATCGCCCATACCTTCTCGAAGACCTTATCGAGCATTGTCTCTGCTGAAGCAACCAGGACTGTCTCAGATGTTGACATGTTCAGTGAGCATGATAGGGAGACAGTAACAAGATGGAATGACCCGCAAGTAAAACTCATTGATGCCTGTGTACATCAAATGGTAGCAAGACAAGTAAGTGATTAGCTTACAATTGTCTCCAGTCCCTTCTCTAACTTCGGACAAGGTAGACCAAAGTCCGGATGACCAAGCCGTATGTTCCTATGACGGCGACCTCACTTATCGAGAGCTTGCGCGGCTGTCGAGTCGCCTTGCATATCACCTGAAAGACTTTGGTGTGGGTCCAGAGATAATTGTACCGCTTTGTTTCGACAAGTCAAAATGGAATGTTGTTGCACAACTAGCAGTCCTCAAAGCCGGAGGAGCTTGTGCCTCGGTCGACCCGCTCCATCCTCAAAATCGTTTAAACGGCATTCTGGATGATACGGAGGCATGTGTCGTTATTACAGAGCCAAAGTATACTGCTCTCTTCAAAGATCGGGTGCACACAGTCGCATTGTCTCCATCGTTGTTCGATTGTCTTCCTGGGGATCAGGTTGCGAAGCAATACACTTACGACTCGGTGCGTCCAAACCATGCTGCATTCGTCGTCTTCACATCAGGCAGTACAGGTAAGCCTAAAGGCATCGTGCAAGAGCATGGTGCATACTGCACGAGTATGGTGGAGTCAATTCCGGTCTTTGCTTCAAAAGCAGGTCGTCGACACTTGCAATTCGCTGCGCATACTTTTGACAACAGCATCAGCGATGTGTTCGTAACTCTGGCAAATGGCGGCTGTATCTGTATACCATCGGAGTATGACAGGATGAACAACCTTGTGGATGCCATCAAGACTATGGATTGCAATCAGGCTGAAATTACACCAACAGTAGCGCGGCTTCTTCGGCCCGAGGATATTCCAAGCATGGAAGTGTTGATGCTCACAGGAGAATCAGCCACCAAAGAGAACCTAAGAACTTGGGGCAATATTCCGAAAGTCAACCTCATCAATATATACGGACCTGCAGAGGCGACCATTTTGACGACGGTCAAATTTGGGCTACGTCCAGACACCCATCCACTCGACATAGGATATGCGGTCGGAGGACATTGTTGGATCACCGACTCTCATGACTACCATCAACTTGCACCAATTGGTGCAATTGGCGAACTACTTCTGGACGGACCGCTCTTGGCGCGGGGATACCTTAATGACAAAGAGAAGACCGATGCAGCGTTTGTCAGAAATCCAAGGTGGACATACACCGATGGATCCAATGCACTCAATCAAGCTTGCCGGGTGGTTTACCGCACTGGAGATCTGGCGCGATACAATGTGGATGGGTCAATCCACTTGATTGGGCGGAAAGACACACAAATCAAACTACGTGGTCAGAGAATAGAACTGGGAGGCGTGGAGTATCAACTCTGTACCAGCAATGATGTTCGACACGGAGTAGTGGTCTTTCCCGAATCAGGTCTTTGCAGTCAAAGCCTGGTTGCGATCCTGTCATTTCATGATATTCCTAATACGAGATCTGGACAGGATGCTGTGGACCTGGTCTCCACGAAGCACTTGGGGGTTAGCCGACAGAAACTGTTGTTCCTTCGAGAGTTCCTTGCCACCAGGTTGCCTACGTATATGATACCAACGATGTGGCTAGTCTTGGAAAGCCTTCCATTGCTGACTTCCGGCAAGCTGAACAGAAAGCTATTGAAGACGTGGGTGAACAGGATGAGCGAGAGTGAGTTGATCAGGGCCAAAGAGCTTGCACTTATGCCACGGCAGAGTTCAGGCACTCGCAGGGCCCCTAACACGGAGGCTGAGAAGCTTCTGCTAAAGGTTTGTAGTCATGTATTGAACTTTCCAACGGATGAGATTGACCTGGACGATTCATTTCTCAGACTTGGAGGTGAGGCCCTTCTTTTGTCGTTTAGACACTTGAGCTGACCAT
>JAABUP010006851.1_pt1 | contig 15798 bp, 22 predicted proteins | sample 5559201 | NCBI WGS metagenome assembly JAABUP01 (sample SAMN10711887, study PRJNA513373) | rock metagenome | isolation source: Antarctica rocks | place: Antarctica
GCTGGTCGTGCGCGAGCCCCAGCAGCCGCTGCGCCAGCGCGCTCCAGGCGGCCGCGTCGCCTGCGGCGCGCGGGCGGCGTCGGCGCGCCGGCGCTCGGACAGGGGTGTATACCTGCTCAGCTGCTGGACATGGGCTGATGAGCCCGCAGGGCAGCGCGCTCGCTCGCGAGATCACCAGGATAGGGTTAGGGTAAGCGGGATAGATGGCGCCGGGCGTGCAGCACCCCTATCCCTATCCAGGAGCCCGGTCAGACACAACAGCGAGCTTGCCGCCAGGTCAGGCACACAGCGGCATTTGCGGCCGCTGAGCCGCGCGCGGCGCGACCGCGAGGAGGCTGCGCAGTGGCCTGGCACGGGCTGGCGACATCCCGTAGGCCAGAGTCTCAGCCGGAGGCTGAGCGCGGGGGCGAGCAGGGTAGGGTAAGCCCTAACCCTAGCCCGAGGCCGCGGGGCCGCGCCTGCCGCGCGCGGCACGAGCGCCAGCAGCTCCGCGGCAGCCAGGCGCAGGCGCGGCGGCGAGCGCGGATCGACCAACGCGCACAACGCATAGCGCTCCAGCGCGCGCGCGTGCGGCCGCAGCGCCGCCGGCAGCGCGCGCAGCGCGGCGCACAGCGCGCCAGCCATCGCCACCGCCGTCGCTGCGTCGTCTGCTGCGCCACGGCATACCGCTGCAATCTTTGTGCCAGGGCGCCGGGCGAGCAGCGGGGCGCTCGCGCCGCACAGGCTCAGGCGACAGTCCTGGGACAATAGCAGGGGCAGCGCTGCTACGGCAGCATCGTCTGCGCTGCGCAGCAAGACCGCATTTCAGGTCTGTGCAGCAAGCACCAAGTGCTTTGCAAGACCACCGTGACCGAGTACGCAGCGCTGAGTGCCCTGTCCGCGGCCCTGCGCCTGCCCTGCCGAGTGGGGGGGCGGGCTGGGCGCGCTGCGCGCACCCGGCGGCGCCTGCAGGAGCGGCAGCGCGGCGGGCATGAGGCGGCCGACGAGCGCGGCGCCCTCGCGCCGCGCGCCCGGCGCGCCCGCCAGCGCGCCCAGCCGCTCGAACAGCGCCGCCAGCGCGCGCCACGTGCCGCGCTGCACGGCCGCATCCTCGCCGGGCCGCAGCGCGGCCACGCACGCCGCCAGCCAGCCGCCCGCGGCCGCCAGCAGGCGCGCTGGGCCGGCCTCGCCCACGGCGGCCGCCAGGAGCTCGGCGCCGGCGCGCCGCGCCGCCGCCTGCACCAGCGGCTTTGGCTTCAGCGCTCTCATGACCTTGCCTATGGCTGTTGGGGCCATTCTTTGTGCTCCGTTGCAACACGCAGCGCGTGTGCTGCAACGTGCTCTGCACAATGTGATGGCACATGCTGCAGACTATGCCTGCGCTTGTCAAGCGCTCGGCATTTGTAGGTTGTGGCATCTACTGGCACAGCAGGCAGTCCCCCTTGTCACATGGTCCGTCGCGCACATCGAACATGCTAATGATACTCTGCAGGACTTCACATTACGCCTCGCAAGTTGGAGTTCACCTGCTCGCTGGCGAGCAGCGCCGTCACGGATTCGAGGTACGCGCCAACAGACTCGGCGGCGCGCTCGCGCTCGGCCGGCGCCAAGCCCGGGCCGCTCTCGACAAGCAGGCTGTGGCGGGCTATGACGCCGGTACAGCGGCTGCTCGCGCTGGGGTTGCCCTGGGCTTGCGCACCCAGCGCCTTGAGCAGGTCGAGCCTGGCGGAGACATCCACCTCCATGTCGGGCGGCTACGGCAAGCGGGCTGCACAGACAATCAGTACCTCACATTGTTAGAACGCTGGCAAGGTTCAGGAAGCACGACAGCGCCCTATCCTTGCAACATTCATGCAAGTTCTGTTGAAGCTCATAAGCCGCACGTGCGTAGGGAGCAGCCTGCCTGAGGGCCAGACCAGGGTCTGGAGCGGTGCTTCTGATATGGGCCAGGCAGCCTGGCCTAGGCTGCCTTTCCTTTCCCAGTCAACTTTATTTTTGTCAGGAGTTGGCGTACAGAAGTCACTTGTCGCTTGCGCTCCGCTTACGCTAAGTGCAGTTGTGCGTACCTGTGCTGCTCTTCCTGGCCCCTGCGGCAGCCGCTTCCAGCGAGGCGCTTGGGCCGGGCCGCCTTTGCAGGGATGGACTTCCTGTTTGGCATCAAGGGCCGGGACTTTGTTATGGTGTGCAGCGACACGTGCGCGTCGCAGCAGATCATCACCATAAAGCACGACGAGGACAAGCTGGTGCCAATCGACAGCCACAAACTGATAGGGATTTCTGGTGCGCGCTGAGCGGTCGCGCTAGCGTGCAGCCTGTTTCTGAACTGTGTGTGGCTGTGAGGACGAGCACGCTGCCTCCTTGTTGCACTGCGCGCCCCGCCGGCGACGGAGTTGTGTCTCCTTTTCGCTCTATCACGCGCGGGAAAGCGATGCAAGTGCACTTATTTGGGCCAGTCAGGAAAGCATTTGTTGTCAGCCAGCTCACCTGGGTGTCACGCTGTGCACGCAGCTGCTTGTGCCTGCAGCCGCCCCTCTCACAGCTCAGTGCGCATGGCAGGCGAGCCCGGCGACCGTGTGCAGTTCTCCGAGTTCATCATCGCGAACGTGCGGCTGTACGCGCTGCGCAACGACTTCCCGCTCAGCACGCCCGCGGTAGCCAACTTTACGCGCTGCGAGCTGGCGGAGGCGCTGCGCAAGGTGCGCGCGCGCGCCTTTCGCCTGCGAGATAGATTTGTTACACTACGCAGCCCCAGCTAGGCTGATGAGCGTCGGCGCTGCGCAAGGTGCGCGCGCCGGCTCGCCTGTGAGCTAGACTTGTTACACTACGCACCCCAGCTAGGCTGATAAGCGTCGACCCTTTGCAGTCAGGTCACGTTTTCTCATGCACTCGTAAATGAAGCAGGCCACACCATACAGGTCTGCCTGTGAGCAAGTACAAGAGCAGTGCAGGCAGTGCAGGCGAGAGGTTTGTTTATTAAACTAAATGAGTCTAGAGCACACCCATGCAGCCAGTGAGAGGCAATGTGCCTGGCGAGAGACGCTTGCGTGCTTGAGGGTCGCTCTGGACGTGACGACAATCTCTGCGCTTGGCATCAGACGCGGCGACACCTCCGTGCCCAAGTGACATGCCTGCTGCTGTGGGCCAAAGACACCTTGGCGAGCACTCTCGAGCGTAGAAGGCTGCAGAAGGCGTCCATGTGTAGCTGGTTAGCCTGCAACTTAAAGCCTGTGTTGCTGCCTACATCGCCCACCCATGATCAGCGAGCCCCTGATTGCGCCCTGACGGCCGCCGGGGCACCGCGCGGGGTCGCAGCGCATGTACCAGACCAACCTGCTGATCAGACCACCCATGGTCAGCCAGCCCCTGACCGCGCCCTGACGGGCGCCGGGCGCCGCGCGGGCGCGCAGCGCATGTACCAGACCAACCTGCTGATCGCGGGCTGGGACGAGAAGGCGGGCCCCTCGCTCTTCTGGCTGGACTACCTGGCCACCATGCACGCCATGAATGTGGCCGGCACAGGCTATGGCGCGCTCCCCGCCAGCCACGCGCTGCGCACCAGGCTGCTGAGTTAAGCTACGCTGGAGCATCTATGGGACTGTGGGGGCTGCAGAGATGCGCGTGGGCCTGTTTGAGCCTGCAACCGGCACGTCATATGCCTATCAGGCTCGCAGGGAGAGTGAAACGTGCTTTACTCTCCCCTCTTGAAAGTCTTCTGAGGGGGCCTTTGCCGAGGGTGTACATACCCTGCGCCAGGGTCGTACTTCGTGCTGTCTATGATGGACCGGCTGTGGAAGCCTGACCTCAGCGAGGCTGAGGCGCTTGAGCTCATGCACCGCGGCATCGACGAGGTGCGCAGCCTGCACACCTGGGTGAAGAGGTCAATGTCAGGGGTGTTGTCTGGGGAGCTGTCCTGGCATGGGGCATCAGTGCCAGACAATGTCAGCATTCCGGGATGCGTTCTGCTTGCTCATAAATTTCTGAAGTATGTTTGGTAAGAATGTCGGGGGTTGCTTCATGTGTTTTGCAAGAACAGCAGGCTTGATTTGCAGTGGCCATGCCCACCAGCAAATGCATTTGCTCGTGAAGCCCAGTGCTTGATAAGCGTCTGCCCTTGTGCGCGCAGATCAAAAAGCGGCTGGTGGTAGCACAGCCGAGCTATGTGATCAAGGTCGTCGACAGGGAAGGCACGCGTGTGGTGAGCACCATCGGCGGCGGTGGAGTTGCACCCTCAGCTGCCTAGCTTGAGCCTACCATTCTGCATGGGGCTTGTAAAATGAGTTATGGGATCACAATCTCTCGCGCCCACCCCGGAATATCAATGCTGCATAAGGCTCAAACCGCGCATCATGTCTCTCTTCAAAACAGCGAGACAGACATAGCAGGGCGGCTGCCAGCCGCCGCCTGTCATATGACGAGCGTACTGAAAAGTGCAAGTCAGGCTGCTGACGCAGCCTTGCACACTATCAACACCACGTAGAGCCCATCTTCGCCTCTCCTTGGCAGTGGAGTCATGGCCGGTTGTTTCTACGTCTTGTCTGGAACACTAACATCTGGTCGAACTCTTCTTGGCACCAGCACCAGCATGCAAGGACTCAACCAATGCATGCAGCCCTGGGCAACATGGTCGCTGGCTAGCATGGCCCACACATCCAGGTGCCTTTTCTGACAATACAGACGCTGTAGACCGCCAGACACACCGCTGCCCAAGCGCTTGCTGTGCACGGCTGCTTCTTTAGCACAGTGCTAGGAGATGCAGTTACAAGCGCATCCCGCGCCTGCAGGGGCGCGCGCTTGCGTGAAGCAGGGCTGGAGACTCGCACAATGCAGGCACTGTCCAGCTCGCTTTGCAGCCTTCAGTCACCTCTGCTGCTCTTACGCAGGTGCTTGCCGGTCCAGACGTGTGCAAGGCAAACGGCGTAAACTGCACATGCTGCAACGTACACGGCATACAAGCTTGAGGAGGGTGCACGTGGTGTCAATCGCTGCAGCGAGTAGCGGTGTTGCTGGAGGCGAGCGCTCAAGCACAGCTGCACGCGTTTTGCACCTGCTCAATGACAGCACAAAGTGGGCAGTATCGCTCATTGCTGGCGGGGTGCTGTTCTGGCGGCGCGACGCGGAGACCATGTGGTGCTTGCTGGGCGCCGTCGCTGCGTCATTCTTGTGCCAGGCTTGCACTGCCTTCGTTGCTTCCTCAGCGGTGTGCATGCGTCGCAACATTTTGCACTGTGTATGCTCGGTACGCTTGTGGCTCTGCCTGCTGTCTCCATACACCGTCACGCCACCCGCAGCGAGGCCTGTGCAGTCTTTGAGCTCGCCTAGTAAGGGCGTGCCTACAGAGTTCCAACACGGCGGCGTGTCCCGCCAGGGGCTGAAGCTGACGCTGAAGCACCAGCGGCCGGCGCGCGCACGCAAGGCCGACCCAGGGATGCCCTCGTCGCACGCCAACAGCCTGGCGTTCCTGGCCACGTCGGCGGCGCTCGCGCTGCTGCGGCCAAGCGGAGCGCAGGCCGGGCAGAGCGCGCTGCTGGCCGCCCTGCCACTGCTGCCCGCAGCGTTCCTGGTTCGCCCTCCTCGCCGCGCCGATGCGTACCACGCTTCAGCATGTTTTGAGCTAGGTACATCATGCATTTTTATAGGATCTGTGGACGCCCGCTGGTCACCCAGGGAACATCCGGCCACACCCCTCGACGCGCGCTCAGCCACCACAGAGCCTGAGCCCAAAAGTATACATATCTCTCTCTCTTGCTCACAGCCCGGGCCTTGCTGCAGGCATGGCTGCGCGTCGCGCTGGGCTTCCACAGCGCTGCCCAGGTACTGGCCGGCGCGGCGCTTGGCGCGGCCACCGCGGCCGCCTGGCACCGGCTGGGGGCGGAGCGCGCGCTGCCGGCGGCGGCGCGGCAGCCGGCGCTCGCGTGGGTGCTGCGCGGCGCGACCGCGCTCGCGCTGGCCCTGTTTGCGCTGCGCATCGTGCTGCAGTGGGCGCGGCCGCGCGCGCCCGGGGGCGGCAGACGCGAGCCCGCTGCTTTGACGCTGTAGCCTGGCTATCAGTGACCGTCAGAGCCGCTGTATATTTTCCGACGTGGATGTACACTTGTGCGCACCATCATCACAACTGTTTGGAGTTTTTGTGGGTTACAGACTTGTTATTCAGAGCATGCATGCACACAGTTTTGGATAGTCATTTAGCATATGTACTTGTGTATGCCTGTGTACGAGGCGTTGGCAGTAAGCACTGAGTGGGCACCACATTGGTTGGCTCCTTGGCACGCATGGCTGTTGCGTTATTGCATTTAGCACAGTAGCGTGTAAGCAAGCCCGCTGCTTGTTTGCGCACAGCATCATGTACGCTGCTTACAATCCTCTTTGCCTGCAGCAGTTCCTGCAAGCACGCCCTGCGCACAGAGACAGACAACTTTGTGGCAGCAAATGCGTCGCACTGTTCATGTGCCGCATCCCATGTGCGCACCTGCCTTTGAGTCAGCTACCACCCCGGCCCCCCAAGATGGACCCCCTAGCCCTCCGCAAAGTCAGGCACGCCGGCCGCCTGCAGCGCCTGCCGCAGCAGCGCCGCCAGCTCGCGGTGCCGCAGCCGCGCGGCCTCTATGCATGCCTGCAGCGTGGGGCCGTTTGCGGCTGCGCGCCCGCCCGGTTTGTACACCCCTGGCGCGCGTGGCAACGCACGCGCTCAGGCACTTCCTGCAACGCGGGCCCGGGCTGCATGCAGGCACTTAAGATGCACAAGTGGCTGCGTGGTGATCGGTGAGCCTGCTACGTTGAGTGAGCATGTCCTTCAGTGCGCAGGTCATCCAGATCAGTCTACCCGCCTGTACCTACCCACCTGTCTGCCCTGACATTTACTCACCCCGTCGTCTGAACACAATTACACACTGGGTGGTCATCAGATATGCAGGTGCTGAGGCCCAGGTGGGGGCACCTAGCGAGCCGTTCTGACAGATTCGCCCATGTCAAAACCTGAATCAGGCGGGCCATGGTGGGGCAGCTAGCAGGCGGTCCTGGCATATGTGCCCAGAAGTCAAGTCTCAGGCTCGGGGGTGGAAAGCACCCAGCAGGCGATCCCTGTCATCGACGGTGACCGACACCAGCGCGTGCGCCAGCGCCTCCTCCTCCCGGTTGGGGTCCACGATCTGTCGCGGTCCAGATTTTGCATCACATTGCTTGGGCATTACTGCACGGATGTGCGCAGACTATATCAATCCCGAAAAGTTGGGGGTTACGGGGTCACAGCACCAATGCGCATGCCATGCGCGCACTCTCAAGCAGGCTCGTTTAGTGAGCGTACTGACGTCGCAAGCCGGGTGACCGCGGGGGAGGCCTACACAGGTTTTTGTGCAAGTGATCGGCAATGATATAAGCAGTGGGCTGGCACAGAGAGACTACCCTTGCAGCTCCTGTTCACTCGATGACTTGCCACTTCCCCTGACCGACGCGCGTGAGTGCGAGCAGCAACAGCCCATCAGAGAATGCCGGCCAGGTGCTTGCCGTATAGGGCGCAGGTAGCGCTGTGGGCAGCACGGCCCTACCCTAACCCTAAGACATGCAGCAACAGCCCACCAGAGCCGCACCAGGTGCTCGCCGTACAAGGCGCAGGTCAGCGCCGTGGGCAGCGAGCCCACGCGTAAGTAGCCGCCGCGCAGCGCCGGCGCAGCCGCCGGCGCTGCCGCCGGCGCCGGCGCGCCGCCGCCCGCCCGCTCCTCGCCGGTGCCGCCCTCCTGCATTAGGTCCCGCGCACCGTCCTCTCCGGCGCCCGCCGGCACGACCTGCACGTGCAGCAGTCTGTGGGAGCTGCATTGCGGTCTTGCTCTGCAGCAGCATCCCCCCTGGAGCTCGCAGGTGCCTGCAATACACCCCGCAGGACAAACCCACATGCCCTGCATGTGCAATTTTCCGAGCCAGTCTGCCAGCGGAGTGCATGTTGCCCACCGACGCTCAGCTGCAGCCCGCCCGGCTCCTGCGCCAGCTCCCTCGCATGCCGCGGCTCGGCCAGCGCCGCATGCAATGCCTGCAAATGTACATCCAGGCCCATGGCGCACGGCCCCTGTGCGACCAACTGCACCAGCCCTGCAGCACCCCGCTTGCCTTGCCAGCATCGTCCACCGCCACACTCGGCAGCCGCAGCGCGGCCAGCGCGGCCAGCGCGGCCAGCAGCGCGGCGTCGTACAGGCCGCCATCGGCGTCCAGCACGTAGAGGTCTAAATAGGCCAGCCAGGCCGCGCGGCCCTGCGCAATGGCCAGCCCGCGCAGGTCCACCACGCGCCCGCCGCGCAGCGCCGCGCCCAGCTGCGCGCCGTGCAGTGAGCGCCAAGTCTGTGCGTGCCGGCCAGGGCACGCGCTCACACTTTTGCTGCGAGATTATGTCTATACATACACATAGTGCAAAGCAGGGCAGAGAAAAATTACATAGGTAAACCAGACAACATCGCCAACCGTCAATTAATAAGATGTGCTTGGACCAGGGGTTTCACACAATTGCAAGCACGCACAGCCCAAGTGATACGTCGGGACGCCCGGGCAACGCGCGCACTACCAAAGCTCTGGAACCATGGTGAAATGCATCAGCACACTTGAGCTGAGGCTACTTGAGGCCGCTGCGCTGCCACGCGCGCCTGCTCGTTCAGGCAGTTCGCCGCCTCGGAGAAGCGCCCCGGCCGCGCGTCGGGCGAGCACAGCGCCGAGAGCTCCACGCTGAGCGCCAGCTGCCCCTCCTGCGGCCGCTCGTCGGTGGGCACCATCACCTGCGCGAGCATTCCTCTGTCAGCACAGGCCGGAGCCTGAAAGGCCTGGAGCCTGTCGGGAAAGCGCGTCACGTGCGGCAGCCTGAAAACCAGCAGTGGGCCCCTTCCTGTAAGCACGAGTGCCGGGTAGGCCTTTCCGTGTCTGCAGGCCTGTCCCAAAAACAACGCACTGGCCATGACATCTTTGCGGACGCATACACTGCGTGGTGCGGCAGGCGGGGCACGCGCCTCGAGCTTGATGCCGGCCATGACGGTTGTGCTGCCAATCTTCACTAGCGCGGAGCTGTCCGCGGTGCTGACAGCGCCCAGTGCGATAGTCGTCGGGCGCGCGCGTGCCAGCGGGCGGCCGTCCGGGCGCAGGCCCTCCGCTACAAAGCGCGCATAGTACTGGTCTGGGTACAGCTTCTTAAAGGCGTCTGGCTCCAATGCGTCCTGGGCCATGGCGCCCATGCGCGCTGATGCCCCACCACTGCCGCCCTGAGCAAAAGCAGGGCCGCAGGTCCCTCGCAGCCCCTCTTTGATCAAAGTCTGCGCTGTGGCGGGGAGAAGATTGTTCACCACGTTGTTGCTGACAGCGCTCAATGCTGCAACAGCAGCAGCCCAGATAAAAGGAGGGTTGTGCAGGATAAAGCTTTGTATTTTTCTTGGAGCCTGCAACGCAGTGTGCAACGACTCACTTCACAGGTCTCCTGCGGTTGCAGAGGCAGGCAGGCTAGAGTTGTCGCTGCATGAAAGCACGCTGATATACCAAGCGCAATGCGCCTGTAGCCGTGCTGCACCTGACCGCTATGGATGCGCTGCTGGGGGCGGGTCACGCTCTGCCCTGCAGGCCCCGGCGGGCTAGTTTCGCAGGCAACCAACTCATGCTCCACGCGCACGCAGCGCGCTTGCGCTTTACTGCCGAGGCTACCCCCAGCTGCAGGCGCCGCGGCTGCGCTTCCGCGCCGCCTCCCCAGGCTGCCCGCGGCGCGCCTGCTCCGGCGCAGCCGGAACGGCTGCAGAGGCGGTGGGGCTGCGCGCTGGCGGCTCCCAGCCGCGGGGGCCGCCGGGAGGGCGGCCGGGGGGCGCGCCGTGGCAGCGTGTGCGTGGCCGCGGCGCTGCAGGGCCAGCTGCTCGGCGCGGCGCTCTTCTTCACGCCGGGCGCGCTGGCGCTGGCGTACGCGTTTGTCAAGGGGCGCGGCAACCTGCGCGACGGGCTGAGCCGCCTGCTGACGGAGGTGCACTAGCGGGCGGCCTGGCCACCCACGGCCGCGAGACCCGGACCTTTGCTGCACTCTGCCCAGCGCTGCTCCCACAACGTGGAGACAGCCAATAGGAGACAGCCCAATAGGACAGCCTCAGAACAGGCCTGAGGATGTCCTGTTGGGCACGCTGCGCCTCCGCGGTCGCTGGCAGGCGTGTGGTGCAGACAAAGGGCAACGAGCCGGCCTACTGCGTTTGAGCAACGCTGAGGGGCCTGGCTGCCAGCTTGCCGTGAGCCAGTGCTTGAAAATTCCGACTGTTTGTCGTCCCCGCCTTGCTTCCTGAATGGTGAGTGGTCGGGCGTGCCGGCGGGTGTGCCAGCGGCCGAGCGCCTGCTGGAGACCTGGTGTAGCCCGGACGTGAGCCGCAGAAATGAAGGCAAGATGCGAAGCGCGCGAGCGGCGCTGGAAGGCGGTGCGGCCGCGCGGCAGGCGAGCCAGGGTTACCTGCAGCCGGATGTCGGCGGCGCCAACATCCCGACCGCCGAGGGCGAGCTGTCCGACCTGGCGGGCGACGAGCCGCTGTTCAAGGCGCTCTACCAGTGGTGCGCGCGCGCGTTCCCCCCGCCCCCGCTGCAGCGGGGACTGCGGGCTGCGAGCGCGTGCGCGCTGCGCAGCGCGCACGGCAGCCCGTTGTCAGGGCGGCGCCAGGCGGGCGGCGCCAGGCGGGCGGCCTACCGCTGAGTTGGTGCAGCGGTCCAGGCGTGCATATTCATGCGGTGCCATGCACACTGTTAGCAGAACGAGGTCGACTCAGGGGTGGGTTTGTGATGAGGGTAGGGTCTGCTCTCTTTGTTCGTGTGCACCGCCCCAGCGCACCTTGCTGCCCACGCTCACCAATTTACATGCGAACACGGCCGTGCAGATGGATTGCACAGGCCTGGACCGCACATTCAGCGTCTGAGCGCGGCTGTAAGTCACCCTGCCGCCCGCGCGCGCAGGTTCCTGGACAGCGGCGGCGTGTACAAGCTGGCGTTCGGGCCCAAGGCGTTCATCGTCGTCTCGGACCCGGTGGTCGTGCGGCACCTGCTGAAGGCGCGCCGCCGCGCCGGCCCTCCCAAGGCTGGCGGGGACCTTGTAGAGCAGAGATTCAGCAACGGGGCCCCACACTTGTGGGGCCATGCACCGCAACCGGACAATGCGGGCAAGTCCAAGGGGGGCGGTGCTGGCGGCGCCCGTGGAGCCGTGGCCAGGAAGGGCCTCAGCGCCCGCAGCGGCCTGCAGGCAATGGCGGGCATCTACGACAAGGGCGTGCCGGCCGCGGCCCCGCAGCCGCGGTCAGGAAGGGCCTCATTAAACCTGAGGCTAACCCTGAGCTGCCCGCAGGAGAACGCGGGCAACTACGACAAGGGCGTGCTGGCCGAGATCCTGGAGCCGATCATGGGCAAGGGCCTCATCCCGGCCGACCTGGAGACGTGGAAGCCGCGGCGGCGCGCGATCGTGCCGGCGTTTCACCGCGCCTGGCTCGGCGCGATGGTCGCCATGTTCAACGCGTGCACGCGGCAGACGGTGGACAAGCTGGACCGCGCGCTCGCGGCCGGCGGCGGGGTGCGCGCGCGCCGGCTGCCGCGCGTCCTCCCAGGACCAGGAACCATGTTTTGTGTCGCCATTTGAGACAACTTGTGTGACACGCGGGGAGGCTGCGCGCACGCCTGGGCGCTCTCAGAGTAAGCAGCACAGCAGACCCATGCGTGCCCCTGCCGCGCACCGGCGGGCGCGCCCCCCGGACCTGCCCGCGGCCGCTGTCATTCAAGCTGTTGTAGAGCATGCAAGCGGCCGTTCAGCGACCTGAGGATCAGGCCATGGTGTGCTCTGCGCACAGCGCTGCACAGCCCTAACCTTATGCCCTACCCCTGACTCTAAACCCATGCGCCCATTCGGCATTACGCCACCGCAGGCGGCCGCGGTGGACATGGAGGAGGAGTTCCTGAGCCTGGGCCTGGACATCATCGGCCTGGGCGTGTTCAACTACGACTTCGGCTCCATCACGCGCGAGTCGCCCGTCATCAAGGCGCGCCGCCGCGGCCCGGGCTGCGGGCGGGCGAGGGCCGGGGTGCCGCGGAACAATCGCCAGCTGCATTGGGGCGGTTTGCTTTCCGCAGGGGCTGTTGAGCATCTGACCTTGCACCCGTACGCAGCAGCAAACAGACATGATGCAGGTCAGTCGTCAGCGGCGTGTCGCTGAGCGCGCACCTGTAATAATATACCGCCCCTGCACGCACACCGCGCGCGTGTCGGACCTGGCTCCGCGTTTGGGCCCCCATGCGTGAGCAGCGCGCCGTGCCGGTCCGAAACACACGTGCCGCGCCGCCAGGCGGTGTATGGCGTGCTGAAGGAGGCGGAGCACCGCAGCACGTTCTACATACCCTACTGGAACCTGCCGTTCGCCGCCGCGCTCGTGCCGCGGCAGCGCCGCTTCCGCGCCGACCTGGCCGTCATCAACGCATGCCTGGACGGCCTCATCGCCACGGCGAAGAGCACGCGGCAGGCGACCGACGCGGAGGCGCTGCAGGCCCGCGACTACTCCAAGGCGCGCGGCGCGCGGGGGCTCCTGCGAGGATGCTAACCCTGACCCTAACCCCTGGCGAGCGTGCTTCAGCAGGGCGCTCCGAATTCTTATTTTGCAGTGGTAGCCGTGCCGCAGGCGTCCCGGCCACTGCCGGAGAGCGCGCGTCAAGGGTGCGGCCTGCGGGAGAGCGCCTGCACGGGCGCCAGCAGGAGACCGTGGCGCGGCCGCGGCGCCGCAGAGCCGCGGCGCCCGCCGCGTCCGGCTGCAAGCGAGTGCGCGGCGCGGCCTAGCGCGCCCGCTCACAGGCGGGGGCGGCCGCGCGCGCCGCGCAGGTGCGCGACCCGTCTCTGCTGCGCTTCCTGGTGGACATGCGCGACGCGGACCTGGGCGACCGCCAGCTGCGCGACGACCTCATGACCATGCTCATCGCCGGGCATGAGACCACCGCCGCGGTGCCTCCCTCGGAAGCTGCTGCACTTCTCATTGTATTGTGACGGTCCTGACCTAGTAAGCTAGGCAGGTGTGATATGGTGCGCGCCCCGCCGCGCTCTGCCGTGCGCGGGCGCGGCGCACGGCGGGCGGCTGGTTGGGGAGCGGCATGCTCGCCCGTGCCAGGTTGTGTGCCGGCGGGCGCTCGGCGGCGGGTGCATTCATTGCAGCAGTGCTCGCTGCGTACTGCACGTCTTCGCCATAATGCACTAATTTTGCATGCATGCGCCAAGCCGCGCTGCAGGCATGTGACACAGGAGCCAGTCATGGTGTCGCGGGTCCGTACCAGGATCGGCCGATGCAGGCAGGAGAGGCGGTCCCCGGGCCCGGCCGTCCGCTGGCAGCGCTAACCCTAAGACATATTCTTGCGCGCAGGTGCTCACCTGGACGCTCTTCGCGCTGATGCAGCAGCCGGACGTGGAGCGCAAGCTGCTCGCGGAGCTCGACGCCGAGGTCGGCGATGCGGCCGTCAGTGCGCCCCTGCCGCGAGCGGGCAGCGCCCCTGCCGGTAGCTGCGCCCATGCGAGCGGCCTGGACCACAACGCAGTGGGGCGCAGCTGCGCGTGGCGCCCCTTCCCTAAGCTAACCTACGTAATCCGCGCGCAGCGCTGGACCACATCGGCCGGCTGCCCTACCTGCGCGCGACGCTGGCCGAGTCGCTGCGGCTGTACCCGCAGCCGCCGATCCTGATCCGGCGCGCGCTCGCGGACGACGTGCTGCCGCCCGGCCTGCGCGGCGCGCCCGGCGGCTACCCCATCGGCAAGGGCGCCGACCTCTTCATCTCCGTCTGGAACCTGCACAGGCGCGGGGCCCGCGCCGCGCCGCGCCGCGCCGCGCGGGTGACGCGCATCACGCTCGAGTGCGCGCTCGCAGGCCACTGACAGCAAGGAGGCGTTGGTAGCGGTTACACCCACCCTATCGGTCGCCGATGCGAGGACATGCGAGCACCGCCGTGCTACTTTCCAGTCCTTCCCAAGTCTTCCCATACGCCGCCTCCTGTAGCGACCCTGTAACACGCCAGGGCCGCGCGCGCAGGTCGCCGCACCTGTGGCGCGACCCCGACGCGTTCCGGCCGGAGCGGTTTGCTGAGGCAAACGCCAACGCGGACTTCGGCGGCGCGTGGGCGGGCTACCGGCCCGAGGCGCAGGGCTCCAGCCTGTACCCGAACGAGGTCGCGTCCGACTTTGCGTTCATCCCCTTCGGCGGCGGCATGCGCAAATGCGTCGGCGACCAGTTTGCGCTGACCGAGGCCGCCGTCGCGCTCGTGCTGCTGCTGAGGTGCGCTCCAGAAGTTGTTCACGACTTGCACCCTGGTGCCCACGGCGGCCCGTCCAGCGCCTCGCCAAGGCGCCTGTGCCGCTGCTGAGGTACGCTGCATGCGGGAACCCTGGCGCCCCGTGTGGCCCAGTCCGCGCCGGCCGGGGCTGCGCCCGCGCTCGCGCTGCTGCTGAGGCGCGCTCCGCTGAGCCAGCGCCTTGGGCTTCCGGTATGTCCATGACGGCACTGCAATGCTCTGCAGCCAACATGCAGCCAACAAGGCGATTGTGTGGGCAACAGACGTGCGCGCACATTTCAACAATGTGCCGCGCGGCGCGCACGGGGCAAGGTGGGGGCTCCACACGGGGCTCATCTCGGGCGCGCGGAATCAAGGCGAGCCGCGCGGGGCGCAGGCGGTTCACATTTCGGCTGGAGGGCGGCCCCGAGCGCGTCGGCATGGCCACGGGCGCAACCATCCACACCGCGAACGGGCTGCATGTGCGTGTGACGCGCCGCGCGGCCCACGCCGACGCGGCCGGCGCGCCTGCGGAGGCGCCTGCCATGGCGGCTGCTGCCTGAGCGCGCGGGCGGGCCGCTGCGAGCCTGTGCTCAGGGAGCCCGGTGTTGAGCTGTGTACGTGTTGGGATCGTGTTGGCCTGCCGCCGGTGCGCCCGGCGCTGGGGGCGGCGCCGCCGTTGACAGGCTCGCAGCCTGGGGCTGCCACGGCCTTTGTGCTATCAAGTGTTGCCGTGTGCATATGTTGGCCTGCTTCACAGCTTATGACACACGGGCCATGACTGCTTCACGGGCTATTGATTCCGGCAGCACGTTAGCTTGCGCCCGGCAGGCAACGCACTGCGCTCCCCTGATGTGGGTGTCATCCCCAAAAACTTGGGTTATGAAGCAGCTTTTTGGACCTTGCTGTTAGCTGGGATGGCCGGTGTGTGGCGTGTAACGGCAGAGCGGGGGCTGTAGCCCGCTGCCAGTGGACTAAGCACGTATGCTGCCATCTTGACCTTGCAGTGTGTGACATCTGCAACCAGGGCGTGGCGGGCATGTCATGCATCCGGGTGTAATACACCCCGCACATGCATGTCGTCGGTCGTTTTGAGTCGTACGTCTCTGCAATGCGCGAGCCTCTCCAGCCACGCTTTTGAGAGCCTTTGAGCGCCGCTGTTGTCTCCTCAATGCGCAAGCCTCTCAGTCCCAGTCTCGAGCACTGCTTTTCCTCACCGCTGTGCTTACGCAGTCTTCACTTCATTCCCAGGGCATGCGCGTTGCCAGAGCATGTGCGGTGCGCATGCGCTGAGTCATGTGGGGCATGTGGCAGAGCACATGAGATGTGTCCGCATAGGCTGCCTTGGGAGAGCAGGAGATGCAACGGCGAAGGACTCTGCATAGCTAATTACAACATCCTGAGCAGCACCTAAGCGTCTCAAGCAGCAGCAAGCAGCGACTCGATTCAAACACCTGCGCCCCACACGGGGGAAAATCTGCGTCCGAGCGATACAAGCCGGCAGTCTGCGGCGCAGCGCGCGCGCAGCGCAAAGAATGAAACAGCGCCGCGGCG
>JAABUP010006852.1_pt1 | contig 15797 bp, 19 predicted proteins | sample 5559201 | NCBI WGS metagenome assembly JAABUP01 (sample SAMN10711887, study PRJNA513373) | rock metagenome | isolation source: Antarctica rocks | place: Antarctica
AAGGCGAAGGAAGTGCATTAGCTGCCTCGAACTGCTTCCGAACTCGCGCCACCCGGCCCTCAGCGGACCTGGGAGCCTTGCTGGCGCGGCCATGACTGCCCGCGCTGTCCGCGTCGCTCATTGCGCCTGCTACCCCTTGCTTGGGGGCAGATGCAATGGATGAAGACGAACGACTAAATCATGACTCAGTCAGCCGCAGGCAGCATGCACGCACGCACGCGATAGCCTTTCGAAAGGTCTAGCGAAAGCGTTGACAGTCAGCAGTCATTGAAACGTACCCGTAGCACACCTTGAGTCGTTCAACTTGGAGTCAAAGCGCTGTTCTGTGATTGGCGTCAACGGCGGGCCACTAATTGCAGATCGACATGTCGCAACAACAAGTGACTCTGCCAGATAAACTCTTAGCCGGGCCAAAGCGCTTCAGACGTCAAGCAGAGACATGGATTGCGCAGCAACCTCCGTATGTTGAAGTGGCTGTGGCGACAATGCTTGGCGGTGGTCAAGGAGCATTTCTTGGCACTGTAATGGGCACTATGACCAAGCTGGACCCGAACGCTGGCAAATTTCCTTTCAGTCCTCCGGCTGGAGCCAACCCCGAGGTTGCTCAGCGCATGTCAGCCATTCAATCTGGTGGTCCCATGGCACAAGCCAGAAACTTTGCAGTCATGACAGGAGTAAACGCTGGCCTGTCTCTGGCTGTCAAGAGGTACAGAGGTGGCGTGGAGGACGTCCGAGGAGTGTAAGTTGTTTCAAATACACTCACATGCAAAGCGAAGACCAAGCTACTCAGCAGTCTCTTACACGGACCATGCTATGCTGCAGGATGATAGCAGGGTTTGGGTCAGGGGCAGCCTTCTCATTAGTCAGTGGCATGACCCAGGGAAATCCTCTCATGGGAGCCTTCAGCACAGGAACTCTCTTTGCACTGTTGCAAGGAGCTTTCTACCAGGTAGTCACCCAGTGCATCACACACCACACTGTGATGCAGCTGCAGGAGAAAGCAGCTGGTGGTGCTGTCTTAGTATTAGACGCTCGACAGTACGTGCAGTTCATACACAGCCTACATCTGGTGTGTTTTGTCCAGGTTGGCAAGAAGTTCCAGCAACCAGCAGGAACAACACCAAAGCAGTATGAAAGGGCACAGTTTATGCTGGATAGACTCGGCCTTTCAGTGAGTCCAGCATCATTGTGCTTTGTTGCCACAGGCTAAGAAAACATGCATGCTGGCATGCTTTCTATCTTTGACGCAGTGATTTTGAATGCCACTGCATGCAATGTGAAGCTCACAGGCTCACAAGTGCAAGTGCTTGCAGAACTACCAGAAGAACCTCAAGAAGGCGTTATTGACGGATAACACCATCATGCTATGGAATGACAAGTAAGTTGCACCGGTGTATTTGACCTTGGCATCAGCTGAGTCTGGGCAGAGGTTGACATGCCTATCATGACAATTGTTGTCTGTGTGTTTTCAGTGCGTTGCAAGAGGCAAGGATACCACCAGGGCCAAGGCTGCAGATACTGCATCATCTAGAGCAGTATAAGCACATCCTAAAACCTGGCATGCCAGCCCCAAACCAGCTCCCCCTGCCTCCTCAAGAAGTGCACAATGATTGATGCCCCATCATTGCTTGGGCTAGTGGTCCAGCACCAGCCCTGTTGCTATGTTGACTGTTTATGCTTGCAACCAAAAAGCCTCTTCTCAATTTCATTGTTGAATGAATGATGCACAAAAACGCTTTGTGTTTGAACATCCACTTGCTATGCTATGTTTGGAACGGTCAGTCATGTTCCCAGACACCCCTGTGCATATCCGCCTTTTTGAAAGCAATAAGTCAACAACTGCGAGACTGCTGCTGATAATTCTTGGCATTCCAACTTTGTTGCATGATGCAGCCTAGTTAGTGCGAAGCTTGCACACAAGTGGCTGATGATGCTCATACTTTGCTTTGTGTCACAGCACATTCACAGAACGTCAGTGCAAAAGAGGGCCTGATAACGCTACCTTACTGCTAACTTATTGATCATGATCATGAATGTCATATCTCACACTGTACAAGAGAGTTCACAGGTCCAGCAACCAGCTACCTGTCAGAAACATCTGAGCAGGCCTGCTTCCTTCCTCAATGCACTTGCAAGAGGACAACGCAGAACGTGCACATTCCACACTGCACTACAACTGTAATGAATCACACGATTCAGACAGGATCTGGCGGAAAATAGTGCAAAAAACAAGAGTCACTGTAGCAAACACTACATACACGATTTGATTCAAAATGCAAGCGCTATGTTGCCAGCCAGTAAACAGTGACAAGGACCAGCATGGTCTGATTCTCCCATTGAACGCTCATCTTGCCGTCTGTTTTCTCGTTCCACCTTGTACAGCTGGCTGTGTGCAGTCCAGCGCCTGCCTTCTGTGTGAGATTGCAGGTGACCACGTACTTGAAAGGCTTGTTGAGAGAAGCTAACTTTTTGAGACACCCTTCCACTACATTGGAGCTCCAGAGGTTGATCTTTGCAAGCGCAAACTGGCTTTCCCCAACAGTTTGTGACACAGAATCCCTGATCAGCGTGTCCACTTCGGCGTCATCAATTAGGTCCTCCTCTGACAGCCCAGCTATGGTGCCATCGTCATCAGCCATGACCTTCCTCCGCCCAGCAAACTATTGAAGAGAGTTACGATCGGCAGTATAGCGCTGACACTCAGCGACGAGCACGTTTGTTCGCCGGTCTGTGTGAAGAGGACAGAATTCTGCAACACCGCTGCGTGTAGGAACAGCAGCGTGTTGAAACAGCAGCAAGCACAAAGATGATGATTTTGTACCCCAGCGCCAGCTCAGGCGTAGAGGTGCAGTCTGCCGCTTTGTTTGAAAAGCTTCCGCCGCTTTCCCGCAGCTGGAAACTTGTATCAAAGTCCGGTCTCGGTCAAACTCAGGTTGCAAAACTTTCCGAGCATAAGCTGATTCGTTCGATGCTGGTACACCGGGCGAGACAAGAATTCAGCAAGGCATATGCGCACTGCTCTGCGGTTGCGGTTCGCCCAACATCTTGTCGCACCCACGTCTCGTTCTGCATGCTTACCAGACCACTCGCCTATCAACATCAGGCCGTTCAGCAGTTGCGACAAGGAAGCTCCCGATACCAGAAACAAAAGCAAGTTGCCAGTGCAGCAGCATTGGCTAGATCGCCGGTTTCCAGGACTACGGGAGTGGCTTGAGGCCAAGAACCGACGATGGTGGTTGAAAGGGATCACAGCTTGGTGCAGGTAAGGCGTGTAGGAGATTTGCACAATTGAACTGAATGCGCAGTTGTACGTTGTCACCGCTTTTCTATCGCCGATTGCCGCTTGCCCCATCGCCGCTTGGCCAAACGCTTTTGCAGGAAGTACCCTGCCCTGCAAGGACAAGAGACTCAACTGCAAACCCTGATTGAACAGTCCTATCAGCAGTTTTATGCAAGGCACACGGGCAGGCTCTCCGACGAACGATCGCAAACACATCTGCAAGTAAGATGCTTGCGCTGGCGCCTGGCTGCATGCAAGGCTGTTGCTTAATGGCCTGTTACCACGCAGGTAGCGTGCCTTGTGATGGCAACATACAAGACTTTGCTGCCATGGATAAAAAATCATCAGGTCTGACACCATGCGCTCGCCAAAATATGCACACCAAATGCTTGACACACTTGTAGTAGGTTGGTTGCTGCTTGCCCAGGAGCTTGCTGACATCATTAGGGCGCACATGGGTGAGCAGATCTCTCCTGCTTTGAGGTGAGCTGAGCCAGCTCTAGTCATATTAAGAATGCATACCACATAGCTGACATGCATGTGGTCACATCAGAAAAGTTCTGCACATGGCATGCTCTGCAGCATCTTCCTGCATGCTGGTGCAGGTTTCTGTTGCAGTCAACCCTCTACCTGTCCCCTAACCCCTACAAGACCATGGTGATCAATCAATGTTGCTCATGCGGCGTGCTTGTCCAGCCCAGTTGTTGCCAGTGCTGCTCGGCATAGTAAAGCCCTGGTTGTACAGTTGAGCATGATACATGGGTTTTGTAGATGTTTGGCTCATTGATCTGCATGCCCACTTTGCATGTCTGCATAACCCTTAAGGACAAACAGCCGCTGCTCTTGCCACTGCAAATACTTGCCGTCCAAGCAACGCAGACCACATCCCACGCATGTTGCAAGCCCTGCTGCCTTGCAGAGCAATAGGTTGAAGGGTCTCCAGCAAGACTATGGTGCAGCTTTTGACACAGAGTTCACTTATACAGACCAGTGAGATGCTTCATAAGCTGCATTTGGCTTGACAGTATTGCCTCTGTAGCGCATTGCAACATAAGGAAGCCATGCAACACGTTACATGACTGCACATTTATCTATCACTACATTCCTGCTGTGTTTGCTGCAACGCAGGTCACACTGTGTCCACAGCATTTGCTGAGTTTGCACAATGCGTCAACAGCTAATTTCCATGCAGGCAGTCTTCTCTACATGTGAAGTCATGTGTTTACCATGAAATTTTCGCAGCTGAGGATGTTCCACAGCTCACACAGTGTTGCTGCTGCTCTCAAGACAGAATATGGTGAGCTGGGTGTGCACTCAGCCCATTGTTGCTCTTCTTGAGCTTGCTGTTGCAATATGTGTCATCATTGACAGTGTGTGTGTGCTCTCAGGTTTCACAAATCCAGCAGTAGAGCGGTCATATTTAGCAGAACTACCTGCATTGCTGACGGTGACGCAAAGTGCAAACTTGTTGTTGAGCAGTAACAGCAACTTCCTTGAATTGCCATGCAAGTAAGTACTATAGTTATAATGCAATATACACCCAACTGTAGGTGTATGCACCAACGCCCAAAAAACTGCAATGGGCGTCTGCTGCCAAAATTGCAAAGAGCTATTAGGCTGTCACCAACAACTGTAGCAACGTGTGCATAGTTGAAGATGCACCATGGTATTTACAGTAGTCACATAGTAGTGGTTTCACCTTTAGTATGTCAGTACCAACAGCATAACACAGGCAAAACAGCACAGCTGGATCACCAAGATTCATTTGGAAGACAACATACTCTGCTCAGAGGATGTGTCTTCATTGTAAGGGCAGGCATCACCACAACCAGACTGCAGAAAGCAATGAACTTTTCTAGGCTGTTGCTTCCTTCAAGTATGCAATCAAGTCTGCCCTGTCCTGAGGCTTCTTTAGTCCAGCAAACACCATCTTGGTTCCTGCACAGCAATGATTGCTGTCAACAAAGTGGACAAGGCAAGAGCACTGACATATGCAGCAGTCATGACCACAAGCTGCTGAGGCCTGTAGTGCTGTTGATGAGCAGCCAATAGCGTCTTACATAACAGTACCTGGAATGTATTTCTTTGGAGCTAACAAGTAGTCATACAAAGTGGCTTCCTCCCAGTGCACAGCCTTCTCTTTGTTAGCCTTGGAGTATGAGAAGCCGTCCATCGTACCGGACTGCCTGCCAAAGAGGCCTCCAAGGTTTGGGCCCTACAGCAGGCACTTGGGACACTGAGCGACCCGATGTGATTGTCTGCATGTCATGCGTGAATGCACAAAGTTACGGTGCCATTGCAACAAGCACGTCCTGTGATGTGTTGATTAGTGAGTAAGCCATCGAGCAGACCTGCTTATGGCCGCCCCCCTTCTCAGCAACGTGACACTGCGCACACTTTGTCTTGAAAATCTTGGCTCCCTTGCCGGAGTCGCCGTCAGGTGCCTCGCCAAAGCTTGCCATAGTTGCTAGTAGAAGAAGCGAATGTGGTGAGAGACCGTTGTGCCAACGCTTCTTTGAAGCTTGTCGACGTATTCCCACGGTTCATGGTTCACGCACTACGTGTACATGACTCATCAGTACAGGTGGCTTCGTAATGGCACCTACCTCAGTGTTGTAGATGTCATTACGAAGCCTCCACTTTTTAGTCGTTTACCTCAGTGTTGTATTGGCTATTCCGCTCTCGGGTGACTTTTCAGTCGTTTACCTCCGTGTTGTTCCGCAGGTCCGCACTACCCGCTAAACGCAATACGATGCGGCGTAGTGCGCAGCGAATGACCCTGGAGTCAGTCCAGACAGAAATAGATGAGCTCAGAGATCAGACAGCAGTGGTTGAAAGGCAGTTGGCAAAAGCACGAGAGAATCAAGACAAAGAAGCTGTGTCTTGTTGCCAGAAACGCTTGTTAAAACTTGCTAAGTGCCGAACAGAGCATATAAAGCGCCTAGCAGAGCAACAGAAGTACCAGCATGAATTGGAGCTGCGCCTTCTGCGAGCTCAAGCAGCAGGTCGGTTTGCTGCTGACTCAAGTGAACTTTTTTCCTCAAAGATGTATTCGCAGCAGCCCTTGCAGTTCCTCAAGATGTCGTCGGTCCCCTACCTGTTGTTGCCTCAGAAGCTGGAACAACCTTACTTTGCTAATGTCGCTGTGTGCAAGCCTCTTCTGTCTGCGCTATTGTACAGTGCTTGCGGCATACACATGGTTATGGTGCTTGCCGGCTGCAGTATGGCTGTGCCTATAGTTGGGTGCGGTCTGAAGCAGTGCTGTGCTCCAGGGGCACATGCTGCATTAGTCGAGCTTGAATTGGCACATGCCTGACGCACTGCAGGGCGCTTGTGCTGTCTGCTAAACACACACAGCGGCGGATCCTGTGACATTGCTCATGCTGCTGGGCTGCCCGACTACAAGTGTTATCTTTATGCTCCCTGTGTGAGCTGTAATTGGAGGCAATGCAACTCATTGCAGTTTATACTATGCTGACAGGGACTCTACACAGTTGAGCTATCTGATTTCTGGTTCCTGCTATCATGCAGGCTTTCACACCCTCAAGCAAGTGTTCAAGACTCCCTTACATCGCTTACATGCACAGCTTAGTCCCCTTCAAGGCTCGTCCAAGACAGAACCCTCCATACCACGTACCTTCAGTGACATCCTTCCATGGTCAGAGTTTCCCAGGTGCCTATCAACTTGAAGAGAGCTTGGACGATGTCGAGTGCGAATACAGAATTCCAAGCACCACCATAGATCCTGCAGCAGGGATCGGCCCTGCTGCAGATGAAATAGAAGTCAGAGGGGTCATCATGAACGTCCTATACAGCATCAACGAGGCAGCCAAGATCCTAGGAATCAAGGCTGAGTACGTTGGGGGTGGCAATGGACGCAGCACCAGCTTTATGGACTGGGTTCTGCGCAAGTCTGGGCAGCTGTCAAATCCTGAGAAGCTCAGCTGTTTAGTCTTTGGAGCAGGTCGAGTCAAGTGGGAATGGCAGCTGGATTGGAAGCCGGGGGAGACACTAGAAGCAATTTTGAAAGACCCTGAACGTAGAGATGCTCTGTTGCTTGCCCTGCAACAGGCAAGCTTCCCACTCTGTTAAGCTGCGTCGTGCAAGTTACCTCACCGGCATGCTCCATCTTACCCAAGACTTCGCCCTGATTTGCATGCTTGCACATGGCATCTGTGTTGTGCAAGTCCCTGTTTGATCTTAATCAAACACGGGCCACTTGCAGTGCAGGCATGGCATTTGCTTATTGCTAGGCCTTGCCAGGGCTGAGCTTTGCTCTGTGTTTGTTGGTTGCGGAAAGTGTCTTGCCTACCATGGTCTTGTGCATTTGCAGGCATATGGTGATGCAGTCATTGATGAGGCTCCCATGTTCATCATCTCCAACTACCATGTCACCGTGTTCCTGAAAAGAAGTGAGGATGTTCAAGACAAGCGCCTGTGGGCGTCTCAGCCTGTCTGGTGGGATCAGCAACAGCCAAGCGCACGCTCTTGTTGGCTCTGGGCTCTGCATGAAGCCACTCAGAAGCAGCACCTGAAGTGCAAGCTACCACGCCTGGCTGTGCCACAGACTGACATTGGATGCGACCCTCATGTAATCAGCAAGCAGGCGCAGAAGTCAAACCTTGAGAGGCTACCGCGGCGCGCACATCCAGTTGTCGGGCTCACGACATCAAGCACACCACAGAACATAAAGGAAAAGAAAAGGAAAGACTGCACCTCTCGGCGTCAATCTAATGAGCAGCCAAGTATGATGCCGGGCTGCCCAGGAAGCTCATCACACAAAGGCCATGAGCTGGCGGCCCTCACCCCAGTGCCAGCAAGCTCTCAGCAGAGTCTCTCAGGTACAGTGGCACGCAAGCAATGATGCTTGTAGCATAAAAGTTTTATGCTCAAACAGTCATGTGTCGGATTGCACTCACCACCCTTGATCATGCTGCTGCTGCTAGGACAGTGGCTTGTTCTATCATTCAATGAGCGCATAAGTTGGCAACAATCTCATGGACAGCTGCCTGCATCCTAGGCAATAGGATGTGGTCTTTATTGCATGCATGCTAGGCATTTGGAATGGTTTCACTGTGCAATGCCGTTGTCAGTTTGTTATCCAGCGGCTTGGCATTTGGGTGGTTTCAGCCATTAGTTTGTTATCAACCGGCTTGGCATTTGGTGTGGTTGAACTCTTTAATGCAATTGTTATTTTGTTATCCAGCAGCTTTGCATGGTGCAGATCTGGATACAAGGCCGGCTCAAGCTCCTGCAGCAGTCCCACAGCTTGGTGATGAGCCTGAACTGAGCCATGAATCGGTGGGGCTGACTGACAAGCTCCTTAGTGTTGACCAGTATGGCCAAACAATGTTGGTGAGCTGCTGGGGCACCCCTCTCCTGTATGGCCATTTGCACATTTGTTGCATGGCGACTGATACCATATTGGATGAGAAACAAGTCCATGCACTGTCAGGATCCTGTCGGCAGTTGGCTGCTGAGCTAAAGCATCAAGCATTGTTGTAGTATGGACATGCTGTACTGTGTGCAAAGCCTTCGTTTCAATCAAGCTTAGAAGGAGAAGCTTGTCCAGCAACGTCGCCTTGTCATTGCTGGAATGCGGATTACCTCACCAAAGGCATCACTAAGCAATTCTGGCAATGTTTAGCACAAATCTTGGACCTGTGCTGATATGTTGCGCGCTTGACTTCCTTGCAGGGGCAGGTCAATAGTGAGAGGTATGCTGTCAAGTTGTATGACAACCGGCAACCAGAGGCCATAAATTCATACTTTAACGAGAAAGCATGTTTGCAAGCCTTGGGAAGCCGTGCCTCGATTGTCAAGCTGAAGATGGCAGGCCGTCTGCAAGATTCCCTTTACCCATGCATAGTGACAATGTATGCTGGAGAACCTGTCCAGCGCTTGACAGCTGTCCAACGCTCCCAAGCCAAGAAAGCTATCGTTACACTGCACCAAGCTGGGGCTGCTCATGGGGACATTCATCTATCAGACTTGTTGTTTGACAAGGACAGTGGCTCGTGTCTTGCTGATGGAAAGTTGTACATTGAATGCAACGCTGCAAGACAAGTCTAGTGATTTGCAGCAATGGAAGATGTTGCCACAATGATCAACACCGCTTTTCCATTTCCTGTTGTTCATAGCTGCACAATTCAAAGTAACTGTTGTGGCATTGTTGACTGCTGAAACATTCCATACCCTTGACATAAGCAGGACTCTGGCAAAAAGGCAGTGAAACTTGCAGACTCATCATCAGAGTTGTACTGGTGGTCAGTTAGGCAACTATAAATTGATGTGCGACCCCCACTTTTTGAAAATCGTAAAGATTTTCAAAAACCCCCTCGATATTGCTAGCACTGTGAGGGCAGCACACAGTTGTAGGCTAGTACCAGAATATGCATGTCGTACATGCTAGTAGAATCACAATGACCATTCAGTCAGCCAAAGTGCTTACAAATTCAGCTACGATAACATGCACATCATGGTCCAACAGTCACTAGTGTTGCTCACAGACCAATTGCAGCTGCAGACTTTGTGAAATTTGGATTGGAACGCAAGACAAGCTACGTCTAGTGTACACAGATGCATTCTATGGAGTTTCACAACAAACATACACGAGCACTTGCACCCACAAACACCAAAGAGGTTGGCTTGCAGCAACCTCAATGCAAAGGACAGAGCTGCTAAAGCTTGGTCAACCAACAGCAAGACCGAACAGATCATCAGAGGCCCCTGGGTTCCTAAGCTGCATTGCATTTGCAGAAAGCATGCAGCATTGCCTGAACATCTGTTGACCAGCTTGGATTCACGCATCACTACAGAACAGGAGTGTCCAGTACCAAGCACTGCTGCTGCTGCTGCTAGTAGGAGAGATAAAGCTCAGACATTGTTGGCACCAGAAGTGCCACCAACAGCCTTCTCCTGCTGGACCTGCAGCTTCTGAAACTCGTCTGTGAGCTTAGCAGCATCCCCTCCTGAGGCAGCCACAGCAGCTGCAACCTGCTTGTTACTAGGCTTCTGCTGCATCTTGATGTGCAGCAAGCTCTCGACATGATTTCTGCAGATTGGGCACTTGCTGGTCTGCTTGCGCAGCTCCTGAGCGCACTCATGGCACATGCACATGTGTCGGCAGGGCAGGACAGTGGTGTCCCTGTCCTTGTTCAGGCAGATGACACACAGACGCTCCTCCATGTCTTCCTCACGCTCATGCTGCAGACAAGCATTATTAGTATTATCAGTATTATTGTTGTTATTATCATTGTTATTTAGTATTATTATTTACTTTATTATGATTATTACCATTATTGTTATCACTATCATTATCATTATCATTGTTGTCATTATTATTGTTATTAGTATTACTGTTATGCTGCAGACAAGCAAAGCAATGTTTTGGCTTGCTTGTAGCAATGATCAGCCATCAAGAACGCTTGATGCAAAAGGAGGTAGCCACGCTGCACTGTACCTTTCTGTCAGTGTGTTGCCAGAAAGGTAATGCAAAGGTGCACACAAGCATGCAGTCAATGGCAGACAGGTGTACCAAGCAAGAAGTGACCCAACAGGAGCTTCTCGCATGACGAGGCTGTGCGCTGCATGTTGCATGACAAGACTCTGCCAACATTTCTGTTCTCATTCCCAGTACGAAATGTGGTGTGAATGCTACTGGTGCCAATGCCACTGATGCTGTGATGTTTTGACCATCAAACCCTGCCGACGAATGCATAAACAAAAGACTCATGTTGAGACTGCATCATACCTGAGTCTTGACACGGCCATCTGAGGCGTGTTCCATGCCATATATCTCCTGCAGCTCGTATGAGATGCCCTCCACCCAGATCTTCTGCTTCAGCACCTTGCACATGTGCTGCCCCTCCTCATTCTTGGCCACACAGGCAAAGGTGGTCTGAGACTGCACCCACACCTGCTGCTTCTGACCCACCTCCAGCTCCTGCAATCATGCACACATTCCAAAATGCCCTCTGGCAAACATGACCTGCATTCCTGAACTGCAGGTGCAGCATTTGGCAACTGCATCTTTGCTTGTTCAGACACATTGCAAGTGCCATGCGTCGCTACAAGTGCGCACAGTATGGCCCATGCAACATGGCATCTGTTTTTGGCTTGCACGTGCAGGATGCAAGGCTGTGTATGCATCCCAAGTATTGCATCTCAGCTGAGATCACACCACCACACCACATGGTAAACTAAGGCATGCTATCACAAGAAGATGGTTTGCATCAGACTTGACAATTGATCAGACAACGTGAACCATCACCCACTTGACTATGCTCTGACTGCAACAACGATAGAGGCAGAAAGTCTGTAACAGCCTGAAACATCTTTGACCAATTCTAGTGCAGACAAATGATGCTGCCATTGGGCATGTGGGCACGTTTTGATTGTGATTGCACACATACCTCTAGAACATGGCCATCTGCCAGGCCCTTTTCTGAGATGGTCTCCAGGCGGAATATGAGAGGGTACTCATCTCCCTTAGCTGCTGCCAGCTCTTCTGGATTCTGTGACAGGTCAATGATAACTTGCTCTGATAGCGGGGCGCCCGGCTTGGGATAGATGTGACCAAGCTGCAAGCCACGTACAAGGACGTTTCAGCAGGGAACAACAGTAGTGCCAGAAGCCTGAGCTTGGACATTTGGTGGTAAAGCTTGTACGGCATGCAGATGAGCAGATAGCATGCAAAATAGCCAAGGGCTCAATGTAACAGCAAACCAGGATTATGATTGGCACAAACTAGCCACGCTTCAGTGTGCAATCAGCTGGAGATACATCGCATTCCCAAGCTCACTCTCAAACAATCAACAGGTGACGTGTGTCCCCAAGCTACACTCTTAACAATAGACAATGCGCAATTTTTTGAAAAGCCGGGCAGTTACCCCTTTCCCATAAAACCCTGGCAGAGCCGGAGGATACTTCATGCCATTGATTCTGCAGCCCTCAGCTGGATCTTCTTGACCGACGACAAAACATGTCAACCTGCAGAAACAGATCACAGGGAGTAGGTTACCATGGCCAACAATTTCAAGGGCCTTCAACACAAAAAGTGTATCAAGGGAAGATGGTACCTGCATGGAGTTGACGCATCAAACACAAAGTGTATGGAGAATTTGCCGGGACTGCCTGACAGAGGTACAAGCTTCAAAGTGTTCTTCTTCAAATTAACAGCGTTCCGTATGGTTGCTGTCTGTGTCAGCTCCTGTGGCTGCTGTGGAGCCTGTGCAGCCTGGGGCATCGGAGGTGGCTGCAGAGTACCATCACAGTGAACTCTCTGGACCGCCTGGCTTGCTCAAAACCACAGACAGCACAACCTACCACAAAATTTTGTTGCTGATATGGTGGTCGCCACCCGCCATACATCTGACCATTGTTGATGGACTGAGGCCCGTACAATACAGGCTCCTGTTGTGCCTGAGCAAGCAAAACCAGAACGCTTAGGTGATCTGCACAGGCGGTAGTTTGGGCACTGGAGACTGCTTGCTCGCCTGTGGAGGACCTTGCACTTGCTGTGGCGGTGGGTACGCAAATGTCTGTGGTGGCTGTTCTTGTGCAGGTCTGTTTCGACCGCGACTGGCTTGATTTCCCATGCTTTCACACGCTTTGAACGGACAGACCTTTTTGTCGTCTGGCAGAGCACTCGCTGCTGCAGAGGATAAGCACTACGTTCGCTGAATCAGGCAATAGGTGCGCAACTTACAGCTCTTGATGCAAAACTGTCCTGTTGAAGGTCTGTGATGCTATGACATCACCTCCCATCCCTGTGTCACAAGAAGCCTTGAGTAATGGGCCGTTCACAACCAGCCCTTCATGTGACCAGCCCTTGCCACAGGGGCGCTTTCGGCAATGCGCAGGGAAACTCGGCCAAATGTTGGATCCAAGTCTTGAGAAGCGCTTGTGGAATTATTATGGCTGGATGTGTCTGCACCTGTTACAGCATTCGTGAAATTTCAGTGTTCAGTGGAGCAACGCAAACTGAAAAGTTTTGACCTTCGTATGAGTTGTGGAATGTGCACAATGTGCTTCGTATATACGAGTGAACAGCGCTGAGCTTATCAATTTTCACGGACGCTGCTGGATCTCAACTCAGCATGGCGCATCAGTATGCGGCTTCGCACAGCCGGCATCTAGGCTCGAGTGCAGCACAGCAGTGGCAGCATGACCGAACAGCGCAAGGATATCAAAATCGGTTAGACCTGCTTGCAGTTTCGAGCAATTCTGTTACCCATGTTGCAGGACACAAGGCATTGCACTGATCTTTGAGGACATTGATGAACCTCACCGCTGCAGGGAAAGCTTAGGACGAGCACATGAAGCGTTTCCTGACAACAACGGCAGAAACGTTCAGCCTGCTCGCAACTCCGATCGTAGTCCTGCAAAGTATGCAAACGATTCAGAAGAGGATGTTGAGATTGATGATGAGCCTGAAGAGCAGTGAGTGCCCAGAAAGCCCCTGTACAGATCTTACACTCAACTGCCTGTATGTAGTCAATACCTCTGTGCATCTCGACAGTGTGCATGTGCCATGCAGGGACGACATCCAAGACGAAGACTTTGAAGCTGGCGGAAATGCACAGCAGAGCTACAGTATGGTACATGCATTCTCCTGCATGTACAGCCTTCACAAAGTACAACATATTTGAAATCAGTCTTTAGCATGATCATGTGCAAACAGAGGGCATTGTCAGTGGCATTGCAGCACATCCCTGAAAACTGCAGCCGCCAGTTCGTGCATTCCGATCTGCTGTGTCTTCCAGCGAGACCTTCACAGCTTTGCATCCTTTCTGCCTTGAGCAGCTGCTGCTGCCACACCGCCGGATTCACCAAGTAAACAAGCTTTGTGTGTTGAAACTTGACATCTGCATCCTACAGTGGAAGAATCTGAGGAGGCATCAGCCGACGACCAGGCTGATGATGATGAGGATGAAGATTTCGGCAGCAGGAGCAGGAGCAGACCCAGATCAGCTTCTCGCTCAGGATCCAGACAGCCTAGTGGAAGAGCATCAGCGGTGAGGAGTGAGCGCAGCTGCACTGGGACAACAGTGCTGATGCACTTGCCCATGCGCCCAGTATCATGTTCATCATTTGTTGTTTGCTGCTCTCAATATTGCAACACACACTGTGAACACTCTTTGCACTTCTTGCTGCCAGTCGTCAGCTCAGCCAAATGCATTAGCCAGTGCATTGCAAAGCGCAAACCAACTAGAAGTGCAAAGAAGTCGTATGAACCAATGAGAAGATTGCAGGCACTGTTGCTTACAAGGAGCCCACATGCAGACATGCAGACAGAGCAATGCAGTTCAGTTTGTTGACATCAGTCTGGTATGCAGCTTCCTGCATAGTTTATGACACTTTACTGTCGTCTTCTGTGCCCAGGTTCGATATGCGGATAGTGAAGATGATGATGATGATGATGACAATGGCATAGATGATGAGGTGTTTGCACAGAAGATGCACCAGCAGCTCAACTCTAGCAGGCCCAGACGGGCTGCTGCAATGCAAGCTACTGCGCAGATGATGGTCAGCATGCTGCACCTTCTGTCTCTGCTGTTGTGTCTGTATCAACTGCATCATCTGTGCTTCTGCCTGTTGTCTTTCACCTCTGCATGCGTATGTGCCTAGTTATGCGCCTGCGTATGTGTTCCAGGCTGTGTTATTGATCCTGCTGGATAAAATGGTAGTACTGTATGCACCAAAAGTTCACAGTCGGCCGTAGCATACAAGCTGGCAAAGCCATGCATATGCACACTCTCTCAGAAAGCTTTCCCTGCTGGCATACCCACCTAACCCTTTGTACAGCCACATAATGGCCCATACAGTCTGCCCTGAAGACTGTCAGCAAGTCTGTAGTAAAGCATATGCTGTGCTGCCTGGCTTACAGTCACAGTGGGCTTTGAGACTTATCACTGGCTCATGCAATGAGTGCTGCTGCAGTATTATGCTGATGACACGCCTCAGGATGACCCGGAGGAGTTTGACGCCAACCGTGCTGCACTGGGTCTCCGGACTCGTCTACGGAAGGTACAATTCTGAAACACAAGCCACCGGTGCTGTGATGAAGATACATGAAGTTGGACACTTGAAACACTTGTCAAGAGAACATTTTGCCGTGTTGCATGATGTTTACTTTTCATTGGCTTCACAAGCTGTGCAACACATCATGTTTGTGACACACCATATGTCACTGACAGCTGCACTGCATAAAGAACAAAACAGTTGTCTTGTGCCCTTGCGATGGGTTGGCTCAGCTGCCTTTTGAGAAGCTCGCATTGGATGCCTGACTGGCCTGAGCCTCTCTGGGTCTCACTTCTGATGCTGATTTGTTAGGATTTCTGGTGTCCCAGTAAAACAATCTGCAAATCAGATTTCTACAAGCACATAGGCGCATTGTTGCAGCCTTTGTAGCTTCCAAGCAAAGAACCTGTTCCAAATAGCACATGCACAGGCAGCTTGAACAACGACGTGATTGCCAGGCCTGCACTACCAATGAACCTGTACTTGTCTGTGT